>JACCDL010914560.1_pt1 | contig 17971 bp, 16 predicted proteins | sample 7441931 | NCBI WGS metagenome assembly JACCDL01 (sample SAMN15323437, study PRJNA562643) | freshwater metagenome | isolation source: river surface water | place: USA:Blue River Watershed | collected 2017-08-16 | reverse complement strand
CTGGATGCGGGTTAGCTGAAAAAGTTCGAGAATTATAAACCTCTGTAGGATTGATCCAATCGCGGAACATGTACTTCCTACGTGAGAGCATCATTGGTATATACCTATTGAAGTAACACAAAAAAAGATGGATTTGTATCTATCTTATGAAACTATAATCTTAATTTGGTAATATCATTGTTATCAAATGTAGGTTCGAAAGAGCTAAATATAAAAATAATTGGAAAGTTATAAGGACGATAGTATGAGTTCGACTTATTTGAGCATCGATGTTGCAACCAAATCTTTAGCCATAGGCGTGTACCGTATTGGTGATACCAAAGTTACGTCAGAGGAGTTGCCTGAAGAATCGATGCTTGATGCGATCATTGAAGTAGTCAAGCTTGGTGTATATGATTTGAGCGGAAAGCTCACCGCGAAAGAAGTCCCTATACATGATAAGGCTATTGCGTTGAAGGCAGTGTTGCGAGAATATGATTTCTTGTTTGAGGAACCGCGTGCTCCTATAACCGTACTCATCGAGTACCAAATGAATGCGAATCATATGAGCAACGCTGTATTCAACATGTTGGTGTATCACTTCGCGGGACTAGCTGAAGTAAAGACTGTATTTCCATCTTTGAAGAACTCTATTTACTTGCATCCAGATCTGAAACTATCAAGGTTTATAGGAGAAGCCGCAACCAATTATAGCGCCAACAAGAAACATTGTAAGTATAACTTTTATTATTTCATTTGTTTGTTTGGCCATAGACAACTACTACGTGGGATCAAATCAAAGAACCATGATGATATCGCAGATACCTTTATGCAATGTATAGCCTACCATAATAAATCAAAAAAATGAATCTTTTTTTAGTTAAGATTCAAGAGAACATCCTTGAGCGAATCTTCTAAATACTGTATCCGAGATTGTAAGTATGTATTATGTTTCAATAATATGTTTAGCTCAGTCACCAGACTATTATACCCAGAGATACTGTCGTTGAGCATATGATTGGTACACATATTCAAAGTATCATTGGATGTGATTACGGTTGGAGTATTCATAATGAGTTGCACTATATTTATATATCAATTGGTGTAGAGTCTTGGATAATTTTTTTATTTACTTGCTTGAGTTGCTCTTTGTACTCTGAAGGTTCGATGTATCCACCATAGATATACAATAAATACTTCTTTGGTGCTTCGTAGAACTCCCTAACCTTTCTTTTATAGAAATGCGTGAACAGTATCTTCAACATATTGAGCCGATCAAAGAAGGTTTTGTTGATATGATACTCAGCTGTGTTTTTTAGATAAGCGTATGCGCATGCGAAACCACAGAACCATCCTTCTGTATCGAACTCCTTACCAGTTGGTGAGTTTTTAATATGCTTTGGGATGAAGCATGGGACTCCAAAGAAAGAAAGATCGCAGTTCCAACATTTAAGCTGGATATTCTTAGTCTTTTCTTTCCAAACAATGATGCTCTTAAACTTCTTTGGAATCGTCACTGCTGGCATTAAGAAACTAGTAGTTTCTACCTCTGGTATAACGGAATCATCTACCATGCGTTCTTCGATTGTCTTAATTTCATCAAAGAACACACCTTGAAGGAAGATAGTATTGCGGGTTGGGATCTCCATTTGTTTTTATATTGTGTAATATTCATCAAGTTTTATTACTGGTAAGACCATCGCTTCTATATTAGACATACATAATCATACAAAAAAAGATAGCAAGATTAATAATTATCCTATAATAGCGCGTTTGGCCATCACTAACGTTTTGAATAAGATGTAACTACAAATTGGAGTTGAGAACCCAAGCCAATATGCAGTTGGGGAAGATTGTGCATATGATTGTCCAAAGTAAATTAGAACTATAAGTGCACCCATGAGAGAAAGAAATAGACCGCCCAATACATATGGATTCTTAAACAATAATCTAAACCCAAAAGAACCAGATGAATCAGGAGTTCCAAAAGATCTGAAAGATTTAAATGGATTAGCTATCTGTCGAGGCATCGATCGTAACATATTCATGGGCGCAGGTAATGGTATATTAATAGGTGATGTTGGTACTGGTTGTGGTTGATTAAACGATTGAGCAAATTGCGAAATCGGTGCTTGCCTAATTATATTATTCATATAGGGTATGTACGCGGCCATGGCTACCAATATTGGTTATTATATTTGGTCTAGCATTTTATTTATCACATATCTTGAATCAATCATATTGCTTAGAATCGATCATATTATTCAAATCACTAATATGGGTTCTAATACTTTCTTTATTAATATTGGCATTGATAGTGTCATGAACTTGTAGCTTCCGTCGTTGCGATTGCGTGATGAGAGATGGGAGTAACTCCATCATGATCATAGTTGCGCCTCCGATATTATTATTGGTTACAAATCTGTTCACAGCTGAACTTGTTTCGAACCTAATTCGTTTCAACTTGGACTTGACTACATCAGAGTATCCTGTGATATCAGGTCGGCATCCAAAGTATTCATGCTTACCATTAAACATCATTTCTAAGATAGAAGCCCCAGCAACCAATCCTTCTTCGGCAATAGAATTGTATTTGAGCTTATTATATTTGAACATCAACCGCTTATGTACCTCATCGATTGTCTTTAATGGAGAGTCATAAGATACGTAAGGAATTCTTTCAATCGAAACGCCAAGTTCATCAAGATCGTCTTTAAGGCCTTCAATTTGTTCTAATAAATGGTTCTTTCTTTCATCTTCGATCTCTTGCTCCAAATCAATATTCATCTTTGGTACCGTTGATAAAGCATTTGAAATATGAGTTTGGAGTTGTTCCTCTTTGGTCTTCTGTGCATACAAAAAGTCTCCGCCACTGTAGGCCGGTTTGGTATCTTCATCATCTTCATCTTCGTCCTCATCTTCATCTTCGTCCTCATCTTCGTCCTCGTCATCATCGCCGCCAATGACAGTATCTATTTCTTCGATAGCATCTTCATACTCTTTGATTACTTCTTGTTCGTCATCGACCTCTTCAGTTTCATCGATGATATCCTCAATGAACATGTTCTTGACTTTACGTTCCATATCATCAACATCGATATCATTCGATATCTTCTCTACGTTTAGGAGCAAACTAATGCCAGAAATATTCGAACCATGATCCAGAGTATTCTCAATCATCCTAAGCCTTGAACTATATTTTAGCCACATGGATACATTACATTGATTGGTAACCCAAAATTTTCAATTAGAATCTTAATAGATCTTAATCAAAAAAATAATTAGATTTCAATCATTGATGGGAGCTTATACTCCATGGCGCCAATCGGCTCCTTTTTTTGTCTGAGCCGTTATCTATTTGTGACGAAAATGTTTTCTTCAAACTAACGATGTGATCAGTCGAAATCGATCGCATTGAATGATGCCTTTGTTTGGAGCTCCCATCTATCAAATCTTTTTCGACCATACCATCGATCATATTGCCAACACTATTACTACTATCGGACACCATAGAAAGATCAGATGAATCCAGTTCAGAATCTGAATCTTTATAGATTAGTTTTCTTTGTATCTTACGCTTAAGCGAACTATTATGAGGGCTATTGATACATTCTAATAGTTTATTATTCATATCGGTTAAATGTGCTGAATACATGGTATCTCGTTTCTCCTCTAATGGATCTTCTAACATGATATCTATTGGGGATGCACTAGCTGAACCTATTATGTTATCCTTGAAGTTAGATAGAGCGGAGCCATATCCTATATCATGGTTATCATATGAGCCGTTTAGGTTATCCTTAGATGAAAATATCTTGCTTCGTTTTATGTTTGGGTACTCTGTTGTCAATTGATTAATATCTTCGACTAACCCTTTATTGGTAGATTGAAGCCTTTCAATAGTCTGCTCCATATGGGTTCTCATATATAAATCATAATAGTGCTTAATCTGGGCAAGTCTTAACATAAGCATTCCCATGAATACATCGTCGTAGCTTTTATAAAGGATCTTATAAAATGCCATTGGTGTGATGCAGTATCCATACTCAACATTTACTCCAAATTCAGATATTCTATTGTTACCCATTTCGTAATCAATATTTGCTATAAGTTTGTAGTTTTTTATGAAAGCTTCTTCATCTTTTAGGTTATCCTTAGGTATCTTAAAGAAGGATCGCACACGATTACTAATAGATCGCTTAATAAAGAAACCAATTCGTTCAAGTTCAGAAATAAGGATCACGAAGTTAGAGCAAGAGCTATCTCTGTGGATGATATCATTCATAAACAATATGATACTAGTCATGCGTACTGCATCAGAGTTATAAACAGGATAAAAACCTACCTGTTGCGACAATGTTATATATTCATCGAGATTGTAGCGCTGTGGGTGGATTAGCAAATATGCGTTAAATTTGTTGAACGTTTTAAAAAACATCAGATATATTGGTATTCTTTGTGATTAAAAAAAATGAGTTATCTCATACATGTTTCATTATCAATCTTCTACGCACTCGTCAAGTTATATGTATTTGGATTAAATCCGATAATGATACTCGTTTGCTTGCACATTGGACAATCATTGGCATATCTAGAACACCAAGTGTAGATGCAGTTTATATGGAAACTATGAAAACACTTTGTAATGAATCTATTTTGGATTTCTATCTCTTGCAAGCAAATGCTACATTCGTGTTCGTTAATAGCATCTCTGATTCTGTTTCTTAATTTCCGAATACAATGGCGTCTAATCTTTGAAATAATCTTGTATATAGCAAAGGATCGTTCCTCTAATTTTGCAATTAATGATGTAGCATAATCTGATTCAATATCTTCCAAGTACTTTGAATTATTGATCACTACAGAGGAGCTTGGGTTCAGATGCTTAATATTAATTATTCCGGTATCAACTAAGATTAAAGACTCTAGCCATTTACCATCAATCTTACATGACTTGATAGACTCGCATCCATCTATATTCAATGTTGTGACAGGAGCAAACAAGAATTGGACTACTTCCAAGTCACCCAGATTCAGCAATATAATACTTTTCGGTGCAACGATGTCGCTAATTCGAATAAGACTGTGGCAGTTCTTCACATAGAAGGAGTTGCTAACTATGAAGTTACAAATAGATTCCAAGTCTTCGCAATCTTCTATCACCAAATCATTGATACCTTGCATAGTTTGAATCTCCTTTATCTTGCTACAAGACTGCAAAGTAATGGAAGATAAACATAAATCCTGTAACTTAGTTATGGCAGATCGACCTTTGATCATTAATGATTGATGGATATTCTCATCTTGTTCTGTTAGCTGTGTACGGATATATCGCATAGAAACGCAATCAATGATACTAATCAATTTAACTTGTTGAGAGATAATTATCCGAACAATACTGAAACACCATTGTAATGTTAACTGTGATATATTTAATGTGTCGAATAAGACCAATGAGTTACAATATTCTACTCGGCATACCTTGATAGTATTATTACTAATAGTGCGTAGCAATGAGCAACGAGATATCTCGCACATATTTACTTTCAAATTAGTGATACTGGTTAAGCTTGTACATGCATCAATGACAAGTCTTTCAGACTCAATCCCCTTATCAATCTTCTCTATCTTGTTGCATCGATACAGTATCATAAACTTGGCCTTGATATAAGTATCTTCCAAACTAAGAAAGGGACAATTAGATAGATGGAGTGTATCCAATTCAAGATGAGATAAGTTCAATAGTGAATCCAAATAGATGCAATTGTTTATCTCCAAGTAGCGCAAGAATCGCCCCAAATACAAGTTATGGATTGAGTAGCAATCTTGTAGTATAATACTGTTAGCCATGCTTGCACTCAAACGTTGAATATTGCAATTAACTATCTTGACTTCTTCAACTTTCGGAACAACTATCGTACGTAAGTGTGGGCAACTCCGACATTCTAATTCTTGCAATTTCGGAAGGCTTTCGATTGATTTAATCTTGTCATTTGATACAATAACCAAATGAGCAAGCATATTGCAATCACTTATGGTCGAAACCCAAGTATCATGCAGCTTCAATGATAGTAGATTATTTAGAGAACTCAATGACCGAATATTCTTATTAGATTCTATCATCAACGAAACCACAGTTGGGTCTACTGATGTAGCATGCTCAAATAAACGCCACACCGAAGGGGTTGAGTGATGCATACACGTCGATAGCATATTAGTTTCGGAAACCAATTCAATAGAATCTCCACCAGGTAGTCGCACACGCTTGCTACTAGAAGATCTAGAAGTTGAGCTTGAGCGTTTTGAGCATGAGTTATTAGCCATAGTAGTCATATGTTTGATTGGATATTTATCAATTTTTTATGAAACAAAAATCAATAAAAATTGACATACAACGCACAGATATATATCAGCAGACATTTCAGGTAACGATGAATAAGACTACTCTATTGAAGCAATTCGTTGACTCATGTAGCCATTTACCCCCACAAGGTTCAGATACTTGGAAGCTACAACGAATAGGGCGAATTGGTGGTAGTGAGGTCTCTACTATTCTTAAGCAAAACAAGAACAAGACAATCAACAAACTTATTATGGAGAAACTAGGCTTTGATGTCTTCACTGGAAATGTAATTACATATTGGGGTAACGTATTTGAAGAACTCATTAGACTTCATACGCAAGAGTTATTTAACTGCAACATCCAAGAGACTGGGAGTATTCCATACCATGAAGGTTATCTATCATATAGCCCTGATGGGTTAGGTGTTGTATCTAAAGAAGCTCTCAAACGATTCTTTCAAATAGATGATCTTCAATTGGATGAAACGCATGATAACTTCTTGACATTATTCGAATTCAAGTGTCCCCATAGTCGAGTTCCTACAGAAGATATACCAGAACATTATCGGCCACAGATAACAATTGGAATGAATATTATTGATATCATGGAAACTGGTATATTCATACAAGCAGTTTATAGAAGATGTTTATTCAATCAAATGAAGTATAACGTTGAGCATATTAATTTGGGGCATTTTAAGGCAGCTTCGTGTGAAAGCAATCCTATTGAAACCGGTTTTATTGCTATGTACTCCGATAATGAACAAATCATTGAATACTTCTCAAACATATTTGAATACTTTGATGGTCCAAATATTGTAGATGGTGTATATGATATATCATCAATTGCCGATCCAGCTGTCTTTGAGAACGTTTTAGAAGAGGCTGTTAAGCAGAAGATCAAATTAGATTTCTGTTTTAGGGAAAAATATCATGCACCGATATTTGATTCTGACCCAATGAGAGTTGCTTGCTATGATATATCCTTGCAGTATAGAGCTAAAAAAATGTTAAAACAAATCAAGGCTACATATGGAGAAAAACTAATTGGTATCATGCCATATAAGATGCTAGACTTGTTCATTACTCCAGTACGTAAGCATCATACGTACATACAAGACAATGATATTGTCGCTAGGGCTAAACAAATTATCGAAACCATTGATCATTACAGAGATAACCAAGATTATTTATGTAAGGCAGACGTGGCTAAATCAATTAGAGCTCGTAAGTTGTAACACAAAAAATGCATTTATCCAAGATACAAGATCATGAAAATATGCGTATGGGCATAATCTTATTGATCTTTTTTTGTATCGTAAAGATACACCAATTTGGGTTGAGGCGAAGAGGATCTAAATCTTATCCCATTAGGATACGTATCAGCATTGATAATCAAAGAACCAATCTGTTCAGGTACATTAAGAATGATACTTGAAGAATCATTTTGTTGAAGATTGATTGATTGGGGGACATTAGGTTTCATACGCAAAGTTCCATTTTGTTGAGGAATTAAATACTCATTTAAGTCCTTGAGCATATTTTTTAATTCATTAATATCCTTTCCCATTCTACGCTGCTCCTCTCCCATTCTACGCTGCTCCTCTCCCATTCTACGCTGCTCTTTTGCTATTAGATCTTGATCATATTTGAGACTGTCAAGTTTTTTAGCCAAATTTGTATTAGAGAGAAAGTTTCCGAACATCTTCATTATATCAAATATGATTTGTAATGTTATCTTTATCTTCCATAATTTAGCACTGTCCAAAGAAATCCATAATATTGAATTGAGTTCCACAATTGAGAATATCATGAGTGCGCCAATCCATACATAAATCTCATTACTCATATCGATCATCGTTATAAATTTGATAAACTCATGTAATGAGTAATAGTTTTTAGGTATCTCAAAATCTGTAACATAATTAGTAAGTGGCGTATTAGGAGGGGTATCAAGTGGCGTACCAAGAGAAGAATCATAATGAGCTGGCAGGATGTCGATAGATATGTAATCATTGTTAGATATATATGAAGTGTTACCGACTTGATCAATCATGATTGAGATGTCTCGAAGCATATTCTACATATAAAAAAATCAATTTTTTACCAATGAGTAGCAAGTATAGATAGATTCTTTTTTTGTATGAATTGGTGATACTGATATAGTGCCTAACATGGATAGACATTTACAATGGTTATTATCATTAGCCCAAAGGGTTCAATCTCATTTTGTGGATACGAAGACAAAGACAATAATAGAGGAATATCTATTCAAGTTACTCAATGAGAGTAAGCATTCGAAATATTATTTGCTAAAAGATTCTTTGCTGAACCATACCGCAACTATGGTATTATTTTCCGAATCACCGGTAGATGATTTTAAACATTTGATAGAATCCTTAAAAACGTTAAATGATGAAGATAAACAAAAGTTGAAACCATTAACTATTATAACTAAATTGGCCAATAGAGAATTCATATTAGATGTTGCTGGTTCTCAAGTAATATATGGTGTAAAAGTTAAATCGCCTACCTCTTATGCGATCAGTGCTGCTAATTGTAGATACTTGTATTCAGCACAAGAGTTTTCTAGCAATTCTATTACTAATTATGATACGCGTTCCAAGTCCCAAGATACATTTATAAAAGAACTAAACTCTGTGGTTGCCATCCCAAGTGAGTCTATATTTGGCGGAAAGAAGCGTAACCGCAATCGTGACTATGGTTCATCGAAACCTAAGTTTGCCTCTTCATTTGATATCAAGGTTGCGGTACTCAATAGATTGAATACATATTTGCGAAACAATGAAACCTTGAGCGCTGCAATCATTTATGTCAATGATATGAGTGATGTCGATAACCATGCTTTGGATCTTATGTATACAGAACTAAGAATGAAGGATGCAGTGATCGATTATTTGAAACTACTAATTAGTGAGCAATATAAGGATTATAAATTTGAATACAATGCTCATCCTACATTTTCAGTTCCATTAGACTTTCGTTTAAAAAAATTCTCATGCATGATGCGCAATACAAAGACCAACAAACTTATCTATTTGGTTAATTTGTATAATAGCGCATCATACGAGCCCATACCTGTACATAAAGATATCTCCAAAGATAAATACTCATTGATAGCGCATCCTATTGTTAAGATTCGGTTCGTATTGATTGACTTGCACTTACTACAAGGAGTAGCCAATACTGCTTCAAATAAGAGCGAGTCTTTTAACAAAACACTTGTAAGCATGCTACACAAAAATACAAAAGATCTATTCAATGATGATAAGAAAACATATTGGGTTGGGTTTTATAAAGATGAATCGTATGCAAGGAACCAAGAAAATATGAAGACTCCAATGTTCATTGCTTATGAGCCTTATATCATTTAGAAAAAAAACAATATGTGTTATGCAGTAAGCATTCGATACCAATTGATATCATCCATGGACTTAATGGTTGTTCACTTCACCATGCAAGCTGATTAAAGCTTCCATGACGATTCTCAATTCTCTTTGAAGTTGCTTAGATTGAAAATCAATAGTATCAAGACGACAGAAACGTCTTCTTGCGGTAATGATTCGATCTTTGATGCATCTTAATTCATCCATAATGTTGATGATTTTTTTTTGCAAGTCTTTTAGCTTCAAAAGGATATCGATATCTTGGGTTTTTTGGTTATCAAAGTAATCAATTATCTCATCAATAATCTTACCCGAATTTTCAATTTCATCAACGATACTATCTATGTTATCAACGATACGCAATAGATATGCGAAATATCGCATCTGGAGATTAATCAAAATCTCACCGATCATTAAAAGCAGCTTATGCCAGTTTATAACTATCGATACCATACAGAACAAGAAACAAATGAGGCTCTCAACGCATTCATAGAACATTACTAATAATGATTCATTCAAGCAGTTCTTATCTTGATACATGATGGCGCTATCATTGTACTTCTCAAAGCAGATGAAATTAAGGATGGTTGTTGAAACATTATTCATCGGAGAAATAGGAAACAAAGTGCTTGGCATTGTACAATGATAGTGGTATTTTACTAAAAAAAAATCAATTTTTATAATGATTATATCGTCACCAATTATGATAATACTGATGGGCGCTTACATGTTAATTGAATATAGAATATAATTTTCTAAGAAGCTTGTGTATGGGTTATTAATATTATTAACATTCATATCAACGATGTACTCTATTCGTTTCATGGTAATGTCTGAAGATTCCATCCATTGAATAATATCTTTGTATATCTTGGATGCACATGCGATACACGCATTGTAGTACCCAACTTTAGCATGCAACGGTATCTTGAGTTTCTTGAATGGTTTGAAGTTGTACAAGCATTTATTCATAGCAATGACCATCTTATCAATGATCTCCTTAGAGTTTTTATATGTTTGAGTATTCATCTTCAATGATTTGAGTATCTTCATGATAGCATTGAATAACAGAGTAGTAAACGCTTTTTGTTCTTCTTCACTATCAAGGTAATTATACTTGGCTTGTTTGTAAGGAAAGCTTGTAGCTTCTTCTTTTGAAATAGCTTCAAAGAAGCTCTTTTCAAATACTTTATTATAAGCATCGATAAGTTTAGAAACGGTTTGGCGGATGATATGTTGCGCGATATGAGGCGCAATTGGATCCTCTTTGAAATGAAAATGAATATAGTCTTTGGTCCAAAGCATGTAGTATTGCGTACTATTATCCATCGATTGTGGGTTATTGTATGCATGGAGGGTTATCATATTCTTAGTCCCTTGCGTGCTTGGTTCTCTCTTAAGAATTTCCATATCATCAATCATTTTACTATTCACTCCTTTATAGTCTGCATAAGCTGGCTTGCCTACAATGTTAGATAAATCAAAATAAGATTGATACCGATTAGTGTAGCTAACCATGAAGCATATTGACTGTGAATGTTCTTTTGAAATCATCTTAAGTATTGTGCCTAATTGGGCTTTCCAATTAGTTTGTTCTTGCACTGAGAACCCGAAATAAGTTTGAAAGATTTCAGGAAGCTTTTTGTTATCTACAGTTGGGACTACATTGAATGTTTGTAACTGCTTGATCCCAATATCTTGTTTCTCTTTGATGTCCACGGATAAGGTTTTTTCTTTTAAAGTAATATTCCATTCACGAATAAGAGGAACCCACTCTGGATGAATTTGTTTGTTCTTGGATAGTTGCAAGAATATCTTAGAACCAAAATCAGACAAGATTAAGTTAGCCTCCATTGCACTGAATAGAATCTTGATAGTATCCAAATCAATCTCCAAACTATCTAACTGTTCGGCAATAGACTTACATATAGATACCAATAGTGTATCCAATGATTGCGAATTAGAAGAGAGCTTCTCTAATCTTTTTTTCATTTTGATTTCCAACTCCAAGATAAATTGTGGGCTCTTATCTATCAACTCAAAGTCATTATCCTTTGTAGCTAACTGGTGTAGGAACTTATCCAGATTGTCTTTGAACTCAAGTGATTGAATCATATGTGAGCATATGTGTGCGAATGTTGTATTGAACTTATTACCAGAATTATTCTTGTAAGAAATCTTAACGTTAACAGGTTCTTGTGGTAGTTGTATAGGCAGGTAGCTATCGTCAGCTTGCTCCTTACATAGCTTCAAAGAATTATCAACCACAGCATCTACTGACTTAAACAGTTCTTCGATCTTATCCATAATGATTGAGTGCTTATATGAAAGTAAAGATACTCGTAATGATGCTCAATTGCTTCAAAAAAAAGATATCAAACGAACAGTACTACTTACATAGATATGATACGCTTAGAACGTTTAGGAGCACGTTTAGGTTTTGGTGCAACAACTGGAGCAGCTTGAGGGATTGGTTCTAATTCAGGAACATCAGTTGCGTATGTTTCTTCTGGAATAGCCGATAATGTGAATAAAGAATCTTCATAATCATTTGCTACATCATTGTGGGTATCTTCTAACAATGGAATCTCTTCAATGATTTCTACTCGAGGGTGATGTTTGTTAAGAGAACTTAACATATCATCATCAGTGATAGGTTGGTTAATTAGTTCCGATATCATTGCCATGTCCGGCATAACAAAGGATGAAGCATGATTGGTTTCTTCATCTTCCTCCTCTTCATCTTCCTCCTCCTCTTCCTCATCCTCCTCTTCATAATCACTCCCTTCCTCCTCCTCATCGTCGTCGCTTCCTTCATCTTCATCATCTTCCTCATCATCTTCTTCTTCATCGTCGTCGTCGCTTCCGTCATCTTCATTTGCATCTTCTTCATCATCGCTTCCTTCATCGCTACCAATGATATACTTGGACAAATCATGACTATGGTCATTAGCTACATCAGGCGGATCATTATCTGTATTTTGATTTGGGGTTACTATTAGAGACTCATTGTTATTCATTTGTTGCTTGGGGTTGCGATAAGTGGTCCAATACTTCCAAACTACATAGATGATAATGAAAACAAAGATAGAAAACAATATTGGGATAGAGTAGTCGCTCAATGTTGTGAAGAATTTTTGAGTTACAGTCAAAGGAGCATTAGGGATGTTGTCTGGGTTAGTATGTTCTTGGATAACCTTTGCTGGAGTTGAATCTTTCGGTATTTGAAGATTGGTAGTTGGCTTATAAGAAGCTGCGATTGTGTCGTCTATGATTCGAGGAACAACTTCCAAATGCGCATTCATGGATATAATTTTAAAATTATACGTATATTAGGCATGAATGCAACATCAGAAGAGGTGTCAGTTTAGTTCAAAATAAAAACAAAAAAAGTAGCCATGCTACACAACACTGATCACAATGCCTATTTGAAGAAGATCACCAAGAGGGTAATGCTAGCTATGGTAGTTAGTAAGAGGAAACAGATAATACACTTATATGCTGCGGTATGAGTAGTCGAGGCCTCAATAGAGGTAACTTCAATTGGATCAGCGACTACAATTACTTCCGGATGACTATCCTCCATAATCTCAATCTCTTCTGAATTGTTATCCTCGATGATATCAATCTTAATCTCTTCCAACACCGATATGATATTACCATGCTCATCGATAGTTTCTTTGTGATACAACTCATAGATCCATTCGGGTAAGCTTGGAAGATCCTTAATCTTACCAATTGGTTTAGTCCAAGTATACTTGACTCCAGTCGCATAATTAACCGATGGTGATGCTACGAATTGGCAATCTTGAATCCACATATCAATACCAATTGCTCGCTTATTGAGTTTAGGACATTTGATCTTAGCTTTCATATTAGCCATTCGCGTGGGATCGTATTTGAAGATGTAATGATAACCACCATTACCGGTTCTTTGAATTGGGCAAGATTCAGGAAGCTCACCATAGACACTGATCATCTTTTGGAACATTTCTACTCCACTATCTTTTACATCAACATCGATGCAAACGATTCCAGAATTAGGTCCACAGATGATACCGATATTATCAATATCTTTAGTCATTCTAAAGTCGTATGACTTTCCAAGCTTAGTCCAATTAGAAATACTCACTGCTTTACCAGCTAGATCAGTATCTCTTCTTGAAAGAGGAATAACTACAAGACCTTTTGATCTGTAATTCTTCTTAGCAATTTCGTAAACATTATTGTTGGGTTTCAATAGTTCCGTGCGATCAACAATTGTAAAATCAACACCACGAGTTGCATATTTGCGAAGTTGTTGCATATATTCCTTATCACTTAGCATCACATGAGAGATTTTAACCGAAGAAACATCTGGAACCTTTTGATGGATCATACCTTTGTAATAGAAATTACACAAGAAGTCTTTCTTGAGGATAGATGTATGAATCTTTTCGAAGAAATTATCATGATTGTTGAGTGCAATAATATTGATATTCATCAAAGCCTTTCCACTTATTCTAATCTTCATATTAATGCTATTTTTTTGCAAGATTGGTCTTAGATCCCAACCATTATTAGTAAGTCTGGTAACTTCATTTGAGAACATGAAACTGTACACATCTTTCGAGTTACAAAAGGAGTTATCATAGTATGATAAGAGCATAGGATCGCCTCTTTCAGCTTCCATAGCTGCTTTACTCATATAAACTTTCAATACTTTCATAGCTTGCACACTTGGCACTAAGATATCGATATCGCGAATGCGATAGTTCAGCCCAGATAGATGCTTATGGATAATAGATCCAAAGATAGCACCACCAGCTTCATCGACAGCATTGAATAATGTTTCCAATGATAGCAATGGATGATCACTAGCTTGAGGGAAACCATTGAAACAGGCAATTTGGTTGATAGTTTCACGGTTGCATTGAGTAGAGAACATTGTTAGTCAAAGAGCAGATAGAGAGGATCAAGAGGTCTTCAGGTATTAATTGGTGTCTCTGTCAATTTTACGCTTAGCCTAAAAGGCACCTATTAGACGTTTAGTAACCACTTATTCGAATCATATCAGGCTGCTACCATGGATCGCTACTATGGCTACTACCATGGATCGCTAATATGGCTGCTAGGATTATGGCTACTACCATGGATCGCTAATATGGCTGCTAGGATTGTACAATAATTATGTAGAATAATTGGTTAGGTATTTGAGCCTTAAGGGTATCATAATGCGTTTCGATGCGAAGTATACTGATATGACTTGTTCTAGCGAGTCAATAGGGTATACTCCAGATCCAATAGGCGTTTCCTTCCTAAGAAGACTCAGATTAACATTAATGATAAAGGAATAGTTATCCTTCTTAACAATGATATGCCCATTATCTCTGTTAACCTCATTGATCATTGTAATATCTGCCGATACTGTAGGCGTAGTGAAGCCTGATATATATACAAGATCACCTGTGACTAAATGATGCGGTTCGGTAAATATGAATAAGCCATATTGGTTAGTGAAGTCTATAGAGCTTACAAACATGTGATCCTTGTCGAAGGTAATCTTGGGTAGCATTGCTCCAAATGTTAATGTAAAATTATCAATGTAGTTCATTGGCCTTGAGAATCTGTAAGTGGCGTCAACCGGTTTCAGGTAGATAAGATTATTGTCTATCTTATCTATATCGAATACAAAATGGAACTGCCCGCCTTCATAAGCTTCATACGAATTGGTGACCCATTCATTGATGCTCAGAGTGATCTTATTGTAAAAATTTACAAAGATAGGCTTATATGGGATAGTAAATGGTGAGATGCTAATCTCGACAATATCCCTGATACTGTTTCCTATAATGAGACCTCCACGCTCAGAGCGCGCTTTCGTGTTAGTGATAAGATTGAATATAATCTTGCTCGTATCGGTGTTGGCTGTATTTTGGTATCGAGAATCGATAATAATGTATTCGTCTCTCATTAAAGAAGAGTAGTTCAGGTACTTTATCAGTTCAATCTTCTTAGACGTGTCCAGCTCGAGTATGGCAGCGAAGTCATTGTTGGTTAGTTTTTCTTTACTCGAAAAGGTATCTTTATATACGGGTCCCATATTGATCGGTTCGTCGCCTGGCACGTTGATGATGTTTTTAAGTTTTTTTTGCAAAATTTCATTCTCATCAGCCACGGTCCAAGTATTGTCACTCACATTGGTTCCATATAACTCTACGATTGCATTAATGGACGCATCTATTGTTTTGTATCTCTCAAGGATGGCTTGCTTATTGATGTTTTTAATAAACGTTTTGATGTTGATCATATTGGTTTCGATTCGTGGATCAATGTGGTAAGTATTAGCTATTTGTGAAATGATAGCAATTATGACTTCCTTTGTCTCCAAAGGAGATCGTGTGTACGCACGTTGAGGAATATCAAAATGATCCATGTGATTATATTCTTTATTTGGAATTTAATAACAACCAACAACAATGTTTATTCTTCTAATGTGTTCCTTACTGCTTGCAAATTGGGTAGATGCTCATGGGTTCATGACCAAACCCGAAGCTGTTTATAAAGATCCTTCTACCAAGACCACTTATATATATCGCGTGGATGGTAATAAGATCTTCCCAGGTGTCAAGTGGAACGATAGCCCAAGAACCAACACCAATGAATTAATTAAAAAAATAAACGATGGGAGCTTTCCTCCTTTGAAGATGTTCATGGATAAGTACATCACTGGTTGCCCTTTCAATGACTTATCGAATACAGTTGATGTGTCTAATCTAAATTACTTTCAATGGCAAAATGATGAAGAGAGACAAGGCTTCGTACCTTCACATGAAGGACCTTGTGAGATTTGGTTTGATAACAAACTTATCTTCCAAAACAATAATTGCCGAGAAGCCTACACCGACTACCCAGCAGTCATACCGATAGATTATAGCTCATGTGGAAGCTCTTGTTTATTATCATTCTATTGGATGTCCATGCAAGAACCTTTATGGCAACTGTATAAAGGTTGTGTCATGATAAGCTACCATGGCACGCCTAAGAACAACCCAACAATGATTTCGTCAACACCTACACCGTTGGCTCCGACGCCAAATACCCCACAGCCAATTGCTACTCCAAGTACATCTATGATCCGTATTCCTATATCAGACCAGTCTTACCTAAGCTGTAAGATTGAATATGTTTGAAGATAGTCTCTTCCAATTAACATTTCGTTCATTCATGCGAATCCATGATAGAGATACGTTTGGATTGAAACAGTATAACGATTCCAGATTATCATTCATGAAGAAGCGATCATTGGTCATTATGGTTTCCCATGTGAATGCAGGATTAGATACTAACATAGCCTTATTCCATTGTCTATCCTGGTTACTCAAAATGAAGTCAGCACTTAGATTCTTATTGAATGATAGTCCAGAATAGTCCCATGGAATAGCTCCGAATGAATTAATATCAACAATGTGAGTATTTGGGTTACCAGATATTGAATGCCAGTTCCAAGGATGTTTCATGTTATCATTAACAAACTTGCAAGGAAGATTTGGATTGATACTCAAATGAGGATACTCAAATGGGATAAGCCTCTTGTATATGTCTCTCTCCTTGATCCCAGGATTCGCACTGACACATCTAAAGTCCCAAGCCCTATTACGACCTTCGTTAAGGATGTAGTTGCTATTGATATTAGGATTCATGGAAACAAATAAATCTACCCATGGATAGTGTGAGTATCTGTCTATATCTTCTAACTTGATTGCTCTGTTCTGCGATAAGGCATTCCAATTCAAGTAAATCACATTGGTCCCAGTAAGGACAAACTCTTTGAAGAAATCGAAACTCATATTAGGGTTACTACACAAGTCTGGGTATGACCATAAGAGTGAAGGGTTGCTACGAACAATAGCCTCACTCACTGATGCATTACGAGAAACTGCCTTCATGTTCCAAGGCAACTCTGGATGTGATTGGATAAATCCAAAACTAATATTTGGATTCATACTCAAGGCAAGCCAATCATATGGCGCACTTGGGTAAGCTTCAATAATAGATTCCAATTCAGATGGCATGGTTATATCAATGATACTAATTCGATGAGAAACCAATCAAATCTATTTATGTATCTACTGTCATTCTTTGTCCGTCTACTGTCATTCTTTGTCCGCCTACCATCATTCTTTGTCCGCCTACCATCATTCTTTGTCCGCCTACCATCATTCTTTGTCTCCGAGGTCGGTCGTTTTTCAATGTTAATCTTT
>JACCDL010236237.1_pt1 | contig 17981 bp, 10 predicted proteins | sample 7441931 | NCBI WGS metagenome assembly JACCDL01 (sample SAMN15323437, study PRJNA562643) | freshwater metagenome | isolation source: river surface water | place: USA:Blue River Watershed | collected 2017-08-16 | reverse complement strand
TACTGGAACCCAGTACTTGCGTATGGCGTGGAAAAGTTTTCGACCAAGCTTAAGGAATCTGGAGCCCAAGGTTTAATAACCCCGGATCTAATTCCAGACGAAGCCCGAGCTTGGATATCCGCGTCGGATGAGAAAGATTTGGACAGAGTTTTTCTGGTTGCACCCAGCAGCAGTGAGGCTCGCGTCAAAGCGAATTCCGATATGTCTTCAGGTTTTGTCTATACAGTTTCAACCATGGGTATCACCGGTGAACGTGCTGAGGTTGACAAGCTCGCTAGAGAAGTTGTCGAACGAGTGAAGGATGCGTCATCAACCCCGACATGTGTTGGAGTAGGGATATCTACCGCTGAGCAGGTTCGGGATGTCAATTCCTATGCTGATGGTGCAATTGTTGGAACTGCATTTATTAAGGCTTACCAAAACGGTCAACTGCCCGGTCTTCGCGAAAAGGTCAGAGAGCTGGCCGGCGGATTAGGATGAACCGATGAATTTTTTGAACAGCATTCCCTCTCCAGAAATTAGCTATATCGACCTCGGAATTTTCCGAATTCACTTCTACGCGTTATTTATCCTCACCGGAATCGTCCTGGCAACCTGGCTTGGGGATCGACGACTAACAAAGCGCGGGGGAGAGCCAGGGGTCATAGTTGACATCGCACTCTGGGCAGTGCCCTTTGGCATCGTTGGTGGCCGTATTTTCCACGTGATCACACACCCGAAGGACTACTTCTTTGAAGGAGCAGACCTAACGGCGGTTTTCCGGATTTGGGAAGGGGGCATGGCCATCTACGGTGCGCTGGCCCTCGGTGCCCTGGGTGCCTGGATCGGCGTTAGACGAGCTGGACTCAAATTCTGGTCGGTAGCCGACGCATTGGCCCCAGGAATCTTGCTGGCTCAGGCCATTGGGCGACTCGGAAACTATTTCAATCAGGAGCTCTTTGGGCTGCCAACAACCCTGCCTTGGGGGCTCGAGATCCCGGTAACCAACCCTGCCTACCCAAACGGGCTGCCTGAGGGGCTGACTTTCCACCCGACTTTTCTGTATGAAATGCTCTGGTCCCTGGCCGGCGTGGCGCTACTCCTTTGGCTAGACAAGCGCAATGAGCTTCGCTGGGGCAAGCTTTTTGGCCTATACCTGGTCTGGTACTCAATTGGTCGAATTTGGGTCGAAAGTATCCGAATAGACCCAAGTGAGATTATCCTTGGACTACGCATCAACATCTGGTCGGCGCTGATCGGAATTGCGATTGGTGCAGCAATTTACCTGGTTCAAAACCGCCGCCACCCTGGCCTTGAACCCTCGGTCTGGATAGCTGGCAGAGAACCTGCAAAGACGACAGACGAAGACTAAATAATTACCCCAAAGTAAAAAGGGCCAACGAAGTCCCGAGTTCGGATTTTGATTGGAGACACTTTGTCGACCCTGAGCCCATTCCAGCGTTTCAACGCTGGTCCTGAAGCGGTTGGTCTTTACGACCGAAGCGCGGAAAAGGATGCATGTGGTCTCGCTATGGTTGCGACCCTTCGAGGTTTTGCTGGTCACGACATTGTTTCGATGGCTCTAGACGCGTTGCGTAACTTGGAACACCGCGGTGCTGTGGGGTCCGACGCTGGAACCGGAGACGGTGCTGGAATTCTCACCCAGATGCCCGACAAGTTCTTGCGAGAGAATGTCGCGTTCAAACTGCCAGAACTTGGTTCGTATGGTGCAGGACTTGTGTTCCTAGATGGAAAAACAATTTCCGAAGACAAAGCCAAGTTCTCTGAGTTAGCAAAATCCGAAAAGCTTGAGGTTCTCGGCTGGAGAGTTCCACCGACAAGACCAGAGGTGCTGGGAGATCTTGCACGAGAGGCAATGCCTGTCATCGAGCAGGTTTTTGTATCTGCACCAGACGGTGCAAAAGATTTAGAACTTGAAATAAGGCTGTTTAGATTACGCAAGCGCAGCGAGCGTGAGATTGGGATCTATCACCCATCGCTTTCGATGCGAACTATGGTCTACAAGGGCATGGTTACGACCCTGCAGCTTGAACCTTTCTATCCCGACCTTTCAGATTCAAACTTTGAGAGCAAGCTTGCGCTGGTCCATTCGCGTTTCTCGACCAATACTTTCCCATCTTGGCCGCTTGCACATCCATTCCGATTCATTGCACACAACGGTGAGATCAATACCGTCAAGGGAAATGCAAACTGGATGCGGGCTCGTGAGTCTCAATTGGCCTCCGAAGTTCTTGGAAATATCGATCAGCTAAAGCCGATTATTACTCCTGGCGGCTCTGACAGTGCGACTTTGGATGAAGTGCTCGAGCTGCTGGTTCTCTCAGGTCGTTCACTACCTCAGGCAATGATGATGATGATTCCGGGGGCTTGGGAAAAACAAGAAGACCTCGATCCCAAAGTTCGGGATTTCTACGAGTATCACTCTTTGCTGCTTGAGCCTTGGGATGGTCCTGCAGCTGTAATTTTCACGGATGGCAAATTAGTCGGAGCGACTCTGGACCGTAATGGCTTAAGACCTGGTCGTTTCGTTGTGACCGAAGACGGGTTCATAATCCTTGCCTCCGAAATTGGAGTTAGTTCTATCTCTCCGGACAAGATCGTTCGAAAGGGCAGACTTCAGCCGGGTCGCATGTTCCTGATTGACACTGAAGCCGGATCTATCATCGAAGATGAGCAGATTAAGCGCGAAGTTGCGGCGGAGAAGCCTTACGGAACCTGGGTTGCGGAGAACACCATCAAACTCAAGGACCTGCCAGAGCGCGAACACATCAAATACTCATCTGCATCGGTAAAGCGACGTCAGAGAGTATTTGGATACTCCGAAGAAGACCTAAAAGAGTACATATTGCCAATGGCAACCTCTGGCGGAGAACCCCTGGGTGCAATGGGAACTGACACTCCAATTGCCGCGATCAGCGACCGACCAAGGTTGCTTTTTGACTACTTCACTCAGCAATTTGCCCAGGTCACAAACCCTCCTTTGGATGCTATCCGCGAAGAAGTAGTGACATCACTGGAAACCGCAATTGGTCCGGTTCGAAACTTGCTCTCAGCCACACCTGAACACGCGAAGCAATTGGTGATGCACTTCCCGATTCTAAGCAACGATGAAATTGCAAGAATCAAACACATCGATCGAGCGAACAACATCGGTAAAGCGGTAACAATCTCCTGCCTCTATAAAGTCGACGAAGGTGCGCAAGCGCTGAAGTCTCGCCTAGAGGAGATATGCGGTGAGGTTGACGCTGCAATCGCTGAGGGTGCGACGTTCATTATTTTGTCTGACCGCGATTCTCACTCCGATGCAGCTCCAATTCCTTCACTGCTTTCGCTTTCGACTGTTCAGCACCACCTGGTTAGAAAAACCACCAGAACCATGGCGGGAATCCTGGTTGAGTGCGGTGACGCAAGAGACGTTCACCATGTGTCAACACTTATAGGTTATGGAGCATCGGCCGTAAATCCTTACCTTGCTCTTGAGTCAGCTGAGGACTTGGTAACCCGCGGTGTTGTTACAACCGTGAGCGCTGAGCAGGCCAACAAGAACATGGTTAAGGCATTGGGTAAGGGAATTCTCAAAGTCATGTCAAAGATGGGAATCTCGACTGTCTCCTCTTACGCAGGAGCCCAGTGTTTTGAGGCCATTGGTTTGGCACAGGATTTCGTGGACCAGTATTTCACCGGCACCACAACCAAACTGGGTGGTGTGGGTCTGGAGATAATCCACCAAGAGATTGCAAAGCGTCACGAGGCTGCCTACCCAACTGAGGGCGCGAGCTCAGTTCATCTTCCACTCGAAGTTGGCGGGGAGCTCAAGTGGCGCCGAGAGGGCCCACCTCACCTTTTCAATCCGGAAACAGTATTCAAACTTCAGCACTCAACACGCGAACGCAGATACGACATTTTCAAGCAATACACCAAGGCCATTGATGATCAGTCCGAAAGATTGATGACACTGCGGGGACTCTTCAAATTCAACGAGGGCTTGCGAAAGCCGATTTCGATTGACGAAGTTGAGCCAATTAGCAACATTCTGAAGCGCTTTTCTACCGGAGCGATGTCAATGGGTTCAATTTCTCCTGAAGCTCATGAGACTTTGGCAATCGCAATGAACAGTATTGGTGCGAAGTCAAATACTGGTGAAGGTGGGGAGTCTCCCGAACGACTAGTAGATCCGAAACGTAGAAGTGCAATCAAGCAGGTGGCTTCTGGACGTTTCGGTGTCACCTCGATGTACCTAACCCACGCAGATGACCTGCAAATCAAAATGGCTCAGGGGGCAAAGCCCGGTGAGGGCGGACAGCTTCCTCCAAACAAGGTTTACCCATGGATTGCAGAACTTCGCCACTCGACTCCTGGTGTCGGGCTTATTTCACCACCACCTCACCACGACATCTATTCGATTGAAGATCTAAAGCAGTTGATCTTTGACCTGAAGCGAGCAAATCGTCGAGCCCGTGTCCACGTAAAGCTAGTTAGCCAATTCGGTGTCGGAACCGTTGCCGCAGGTGTAGCAAAGGCTAAGGCTGATGTCGTACTAATCTCCGGCCACGATGGTGGGACAGGAGCAAGCCCACTCAACTCGCTAAAGCACGCCGGAACGCCCTGGGAGCTCGGCTTGGCCGAAGCTCAGCAAACACTGTTGCTCAATGGATTGCGCGACCGAATTACCGTTCAGGTAGACGGACAAATGAAGACCGGTCGCGATGTTTTGATTGCCGCTCTGCTTGGTGCGGAGGAGTACGGCTTTGCAACATCAGCGCTGGTGGTCGAGGGCTGCATTCTCATGCGTGTTTGTCACCTGGACACCTGCCCAGTGGGCGTGGCCACCCAGAACCCTGAGTTGCGCGCTCGCTTCACAGGCAAGGCTGAGCATGTAGTGAACTTCTTTGAGTTCATCGCTCAGGAAGTTAGAGAGCTCCTTGCCCAACTTGGTTTTAGGTCCCTGGAGGAAGCAATCGGTCACGTTGAGATGCTCGATATCGACCGAGCCATCAAGCATTGGAAAGCAGATGGACTTGACCTGTCACCGATCTTTGCAGCCAAGGAACTTTCCGGCTCAAAGAATCTTAGGAAGACTCGTGATCAGGATCACGAACTTGAAAACCACTTTGACTGGCCACTGCTTGAGTATTTCGAAGAATCGCTGAAGTCCAGTAAGCCTAGAGTTCTTGAGACACAGATCAACAACACTCACCAGGCAATCGGAACCATGCTCGGAAACGAAGTCACCCTGAGATATGGTTCACAAGGACTTCCAAATGACACCATCACCCTTAACCTCAAGGGATCTGCCGGTCAGTCTCTAGGTGCTTTCATTCCTCGCGGAATTTCAATAAACATCGAAGGTGACTGCAACGACTATGTCGCCAAGGGACTCTCGGGCGGAAAGATTTCCGTCCGACCACCAGCTGGAGCCGGGTTTGTGGCAAGTGAGAACGTTATCGCTGGAAACGTAATTGGATACGGTGCCACCTCGGGACAGATTTTCCTAAACGGTGTTGTAGGGGAGCGCTTCCTAGTAAGAAACTCGGGTGCTGAAGCGGTCGTAGAGGGCGTTGGAGACCATGCGTTGGAATACATGACCGGAGGTGTTGCGGTAATTCTTGGAAAGACCGGAATCAACCTTGGTGCAGGAATGTCCGGAGGAGTTGCCTACGTCTACAAGCTTTCTACTGCGAGGGTCAATAAGGAAGCACTGCAGAATAAAGAGATATCACTTGAATCTCTGACGGATTCCGATAAGGCAAAACTTCGTTCGCTAATCGAATCTCATGTTTCGACAACTGGCAGTGGTCGCGGCGCCCAAATACTGAAGGACTTTGACTCTGAGGTGGAAAACTTCGTGAAGGTTCTCCCGAGTAATTTTGCCAAGGTCTTGGAAATTCAAGCCTGGGCTAATGATGAAGGTCTAGACCTTGCTGGAACTGAAGTCTGGCAAAAGATTCTGGAGGTGTCGCGTGGGTGATCCAAGAGGGTTTCTGAAACACACCGAACGAGAAACCGCCGCTCGAAGACCAGTTCCGGTTCGAATCATGGACTGGAAAGAGGTTTACGAGAGGCGCGATGGAGAGGTAATAAAAAAGCAGGCCTCTCGTTGCATGGATTGTGGAATTCCTTTCTGCCACCAGGGCTGCCCGCTTGGAAATCTGATTCCGGAATGGAATGATCTAACATTCCGCGGTTTCAGCCAGGAAGCTATTGACCGGCTGCACGCGACTAATAATTTTCCGGAGTTCACCGGACGGCTTTGCCCAGCACCTTGTGAGAGTGCTTGTGTACTTGGGATTAATCAACCGCCGGTAACCATCAAAGAAATTGAAGTTTCGATTATCGATCGGGCATTTGATGAGGGCTTAGTCAAGCCTTCGGTGCCAGATCGACTTACTAACAAAACAATCGCAGTTGTTGGTTCTGGGCCAGCTGGCCTTGCTGCTGCGCAGCAACTTACCCGAGCCGGTCACACCGTCGTTGTCTACGAACGCGATGATCGCATCGGAGGGCTACTCCGATACGGCATTCCAGATTTCAAGATGGAGAAACAACACCTTGATCGCCGTCTGGAGCAGATGGAGGCCGAGGGCACCAGGTTCAAGACTGGAGTCAACGTTGGTGTAGACATCACCTGGGACGAAATCAAGAAACGATTTGATGCGGTTCTTATTGCAACTGGGGCAATGGTTCCCAGAGACATCGCTGTTCAAGGCAGAGACTTGCAAGGCGTTCACTTTGCAATGGAATACCTGACTCAGTCAAACAAAGCGGTCGCCGGTGATGCGGTTGAAAATCAGATCACTGCTGAAGGTAAGCACGTAGTAATCCTTGGTGGTGGAGACACCGGAGCCGACTGTTTGGGAACTGCCACCAGGCAAGGTGCTCTTAGCGTCACGACTTTGGCTATTGGAAAGCGACCTCCAGAGGACAGAACGCCGGATATGCCATGGCCCACGGTTCCTAACGTCTTTGAGGTCGCCTCAGCCCATGAAGAATTCGGGGAGCGCAAATACCTCTCTTCAACCGTTGAATTCGTAGGAGAAAACGGGAAGTTAGTCGGAGTTAAGGTAGCGGAGACTGAATTCGTTGACGGAAAACGCCTTCCGAAGAAAGGTACCGAAAAAGTAATTCCAGCTGACCTAGTCTTTTTGGCCCTGGGGTTCTCCGGACCTGAAACTTCAAACCTGGTCGGGCAAATGCAAGTCAGCTTGGATTCAAAGGGTAATGTTGACCGCGACGAAAAGTATCACGTGGGCGAGAGTATCTTTGTTGCCGGTGATGCTGGACGAGGCCAGAGCCTGATTGTGTGGGCTATCGCCGAGGGACGCGCCGCTGCTGCCGCGATTGATAAGCACCTCGAAGGTGAGACCGAGCTTCCATTCCCTGTGAAACCAAGTGATAGACCAATTTCGGTCTACAGCTAGTAATAAAGGAAATCAGTAATGAGACGCGCCAAAATCGTTGCGACCTTCGGGCCCGCGACCGCTTCATACGAAAACGCAAAAGCCGTAATTGAGGCAGGTGTTGACGTCGCAAGAATGAACCTCAGTCACGGAAGTTACGAGGTCCACGAAGGTGTATACGCAACCATCAGAAAGGCTGCTGAGGAGCTCAAGAAGCCAGTGGGAATCCTTGTCGACCTTCAAGGTCCAAAGATTCGCTTGGGAAAGTTTGCCGAAGAAAAGGTAATCCTGAACGAAGGTGACGTTTTCAAGATCACTATCGATGACATTCCAGGCACTAAAGAAATTTGCTCAACTACCTACAAGGGCCTGCCTGGAGATGTGAAGCCAGGAGATCAGCTTCTTATCGACGACGGCAAAATCGGTCTGCGTGCTACTGCAGTAGATAAGACCACAGTCACAACTGTCGTAGAAATTGGTGGGCCAGTTTCAAACAACAAGGGAATCAACTTGCCCGGTGTGGCAGTCAATGTCCCAGCGTTGAGTGAGAAGGACGAAGAAGATCTTCGCTGGGCTTTGAAGCTTGGCGCAGACATGATTGCGTTGAGCTTTGTTAGAAATGCGAAGGACATCGTAAGGGTCCATGAAATCATGGCTGAAGAAGGTCGCTTCATACCGACCATCGCAAAAATTGAGAAGCCTCAGGCCGTTGCAGCATTGGAAGAAATCATCGATGCCTTTGATGGCGTAATGGTTGCTCGCGGAGACCTTGGAGTTGAACTTCCGCTCGAGCAGGTTCCACTTGTTCAGAAACGTGCTGTCGAGCTGTCTCGCCGTTGGGCAAAACCGGTGATCGTTGCGACTCAAATGCTCGAAACGATGATCAGCTCTCCAAGACCGACTCGCGCAGAAGCGTCAGACGTCGCAAACGCGGTGCTCGATGGAGCTGATGCACTGATGCTTTCGGGAGAAACCTCAGTTGGTGAATTCCCTGTTGAGGTCGTTAAGACCATGGCTCGAATCATCGAATCAACGGAAGAGAATGGCTTGGAAAGAATCCCGGCGCTTGGCACAAAGCCACACACCCACTCGGGTGCGGTAGTGCTAGCAGCCTTGGAGATTGCCGAACTCTTGGGGTCCAAGTACGTATGTGTCTTTACCGAGTCGGGTGACACCCTGCGGAGAGTTTCTCGACTTCGCTCGAGGGTTCCAATTCTTGCCTTTACTCCAAGTGAGACGGTACGCCGCCGATTGGCCCTGGTTTGGGGAGCCAAGACCTTCATCGTGGACAAGGTTAAGCACACCGACGACATGATCAAGCAGGTGGACGAGTTGATGCTAGCTAACGGCCAGTGCCGGGTAGGCGATGAGGTAGTTATTGTTGCGGGATCTCCTCCGGGAATCCCCGGTTCCACGAACTCCTTGAGAGTGCATCGCGTCGGGGATGCAGTCCACGAGGCAGCGCCCGGATACGGGAAATAAGAGCTTAGAAAGTGAAAAAGCGGTGGAATTTCCACCGCTTTTTCTTTTGTGCCGGAAGTGGGATTTGAACCCACACGCCCTTTCGGACAAAGCATTTTGAGTGCTCCGCGTCTGCCGTTCCGCCATTCCGGCGCAGTAGAAGAGTCTAGTGGATGCCTAACAGTTGGTTATAGGGTAATTCCCATGACTGACTTGCGAATTCTCGTGGCTGAAGACGAAAGCCTGATCCGCATGGACGTTGTCGCAACATTGACCGAAGCTGGTTTTGAAGTCGTCGGTGAAGCCTCTGATGGCGAGGAGGCAGTCTCACTTGCCACATCGCTTGAACCAGATTTGGTTGTCATGGATATCAAGATGCCAAAAATGGATGGCATCTCAGCCGCCGAAAAAATTTCGGAACTCAAGATCCCCGTAGTGCTGCTCACAGCATTCAGTCAGTCTGATCTCGTCGCGAGAGCGGCAGAGGCTGGAGCCATGGCGTATGTGGTCAAGCCATTCAAGCCAAGCGATTTGCTCCCCGCTATTCAAATTGCAATCAGTCGTCATGAAGAACTGACCAGTCTTGAAAGTGAAATTGCGGATCTGTCGGAGCGACTTGAGACTCGAAAGCTAATGGACAGAGCAAAAGGTTTACTGCAGGGAAAGATGGGGCTTAGTGAACCGGATGCTTTTCGCTGGATTCAAAAGGCCTCGATGGACCGTCGCCTGACAATGGCTCAAGTAGCGAAAGCGGTAATCGACCAACTAGGGGAGAAGTAACTAAGGTTTCTCTCTAAGGAAATTTGTAATTCGAACAGTCGAAAGCAATTTCCCTTTTTCATCCGTCATCTTTATTTCGTGTGTTGTTAGTGATCTGCCCAGCTTTACCGCGGTGCAGGTCCCAGTGACAACACCTTCTGTTATTGAAGCGTGATGCGAGGCGTTGAGCTCAATCCCGACTGCATAGCCCCACGGGTGAGCATGAACGTTTGCCGCCATGGATCCGAGGCTCTCCGCCAAGACAACGTGGGCTCCACCATGCAGTACTCCAAGTGGTTGAGTGTTTCCACTGACTGGCATTGTTGCCACTGCTCGCTCTGCACTCAATTCAAGCAGCTGGATACCCATTTTTTCTGCCAGGTCACCCATGCCCCTGGTGGCTAAAAACGCGCGCGCTTGGTCCGAAGCGTTAGTCGGCTGATTAGACAAGGTGGCTCCTAAAGGCGAAGTAGGCTAGCGGATATGTCTGCTGACGAAAAGCCTACTCTGCTGCTAATTGATGGGCACTCCCTCGCTTTTCGTGCCTTCTTCGCCCTTGCGCCGGAAAATTTCAAAAATGCTCAGGGTCAGCACACCAATGCCATCCACGGCTTTATCTCGATGATGCTCAACATTCTCGAGGTCCACAAACCAACCCACTTGTGCGTGGCGTTCGATGTATCTAGGGAATCTTTTAGGACTCAAGAGCTCCCCGAATACAAAGGCACCAGAGGCGAGACTCCGGAAGAGTTTATTGGCCAAACCGAGTTGCTCGTCGAAGCTTTGGCGGCCATGCGTATCACCTCTGTTTCACGCGAGAACTATGAGGCAGATGACCTAATTGCTTCACTATCCGTAGCTGGAGAAGCAGCCGGTATGCGGGTTTATGTCGTCTCTGGAGATAGAGACACATTCCAACTAATCACCGATGAAGTAACAGTTCTTTACCCAATAAAGGGCGTTATGAACTTGGCAAAAATGGATGACGCTGCTGTCTACGAAAAATATGGTGTTCACGCGCAACAATACCCAGACCTAGCAGCGCTAGTGGGGGAGACCTCTGACAACCTAAAAGGAATTCCAGGGGTCGGACCCAAGACCGCTGCCAAGTGGCTTCAGGAATATGGAAGCCTCACTGAAATCTTGAAGAACTCAGAAAAGATCTCGGGCAAGGTGGGCGAAAGCCTCCGGGAGTACCAAGAGCTGGCCGTAAGAAATCGAAGGCTGAATCACCTGCTGCGAGATTTAGAGTTCGATTTCTCTTTGGAAGATCTTCGACTTGGTTCAGTGGACGAGGTCGCCGTTAAGGAAATCTTTGCAAAGTTGAACTTCCGCACACTCTTAGCAAGAGTTCTAAAGCTCCGCGGAGTGAACGGAACTCAGCACAAAGTCATCAAGGCTAGCGTCGAGCACGAAGTTGTCGAAGTGTCCAGTAGTGAACCAACACCAACTATTGCTGTTGAGGCTCTCGCTGATCTCCCGACCGAGCCACCAGTCGCTCGTGTCGGCAGCACAAAAGACATCGGCAAACTTATCGAGACCGGAAGAGCTTTCATTAGTGCTGAGGTCTCTTTGGGCAAGTTGATTGGTCTTGGCGTTGCCACGATAGATGCGCGAGTTAATTGGGATGGCAAAGACAGCAAGGCGCTCGAAGGCCTGTTGGCGCAGGGTGGTTTTGGCGCTTGGGATTCCAAGAACTTCAGGCGAAACTTGGCACAGTTGCAAATTGGAGAGATTACGAATGATCCTCTGCTGGCGGCTTACCTAATTGATCCAACTTCGAAAGAACTCTCACTGGACGCTCTACTGCGCACCCATGCAGGAATTGACGTAGAACGAGCAGACCAAAACCAGTTGCTGGTTGATTCTGACCCTTCGCTGGATGCTTGGGTGGCAGCCTGCCTAAATCAAGTGCTGGTTCCGCATCTCAATTCCGAAGGACAGACCGGTGTCTACCTAGAGATCGAACTACCACTCAGTAGCACTTTGGCAAAGATGGAAGTCACCGGAATTGCGATTGATAAAAAGGTGCTGCAGAAGGAATTCGACGACCTCAGCAAAGAGGTTGATGAAATTGCGCAGCAGGCCTATCAAATAATCGGCCATGAAGTAAACCTTGCAAGTCCCAAGCAACTTCAAACCGTGCTGTTTGAGGAGCTTGGCATGCAAGGAACCCGCAACGTAAAGACTGGTTTCTCTACTAACGCCGAAGCACTTGCCACGCTCTTTGAGCAGACAGAACACCCATTTTTAGAAAAATTGCTGGCTCATAGAGATGCGACAAAGCTTCGCCAAATTACCGAAACACTGTTGAAGTCAGTTGCAGAAGACGGTCGAATTCACACTTCCTATGTCCAAACCGGAACCTCCACCGGACGACTGAGCTCAGAGAATCCAAACCTGCAGAACATTCCAATCAAAACTGAACGCAGCCAGAAACTGCGTTCCGCGTTTGTTGCCGGAGAGGGTTTCGAGACTCTGCTAACCGCCGACTATTCGCAGATTGAAATGCGGATCATGGCCCATCTATCCGAAGATCCAGGATTGATCGAGGCCTTCAACGCCGGAGAGGACCTGCACCGCTTCGTTGGCGCGAGGATTTACGGAGTAAAGCCCTCGGAAGTCACCTCAGCGATGCGGTCTAAAGTCAAGGCCATGAGTTACGGGCTGGTCTATGGCTTGAGCGAGTTCGGGTTGGCCAAGCAGCTAAGAATTCCGGGGGCAGAAGCCAAGCAGCTGATGGCCGATTATTTTGCAAGGTTTGGTGGAGTTAAGCGCTACTTAGATCAAGTGGTGCAGCGAGCCAAGAATCTTGGCTATACCCAGACCATCCATGGACGCCGTCGCCCGTTCCCAGACCTAAATTCCAAGATCTTCCAGGTTAGGGAAAATGCCCGCCGCGCTGCCTTAAATGCCCCCATCCAGGGCACTGCCGCAGATGTTATGAAGCTAACAATGCTCCAGATAGACCAGAAAATGGCTGAAGTGGGCCTAAAGAGCCAAATGTTGCTCCAGGTCCATGACGAGCTGGTCTTTGCGGTCTATCCGGGTGAACTTCAGACTCTTAGAGACCTGGTCGTGAATACGATGCAGCACGTTATAAAGCTCTCGGTTCCGCTCGAAGTTCACGTTGGAATTGGCTCGAATTGGGAGCTAGCGGGTCACTAGATAAGCCACTAAGCTTTCAGGGCGCCTAAAAAACGCAATCCCTGTCCGTTCGTCGGGCCAAAATCATGGAAATTCCAAAGGATTTTGTCGCGACCCGAGTTAAAAAAATATGGAGCAACATCTCTATGGCAACAACTAAGACCGCAAAGCCTGTATCGGTAGCAGTCAATGACATTGGATCTGCAGAGGATTTCCTCGCTGCGGTCGAAGCAACTCTCAAAGATTTCAAAGACGGAGATCTTATCTCCGGTTCCGTGGTCAAGATTGACCGCGATGAAGTATTGGTAGACGTCGGTTTCAAAACCGAGGGTGTAATTCCAATTCGCGAACTTTCTATCCGTCAGGATGCAAACCCTAACGACATCGTAAAGATTGGTGACCCAATCGAAGCACTTGTTCTTCAGAAGGAAGACAAGGAAGGTCGCTTGATCCTCTCCAAGAAGCGGGCTCAGTACGAGCGCGCATGGGGTGACGTCGAGCGCATCAAGGAAGCAGATGGCGTTGTAAAGGGAACCGTTATTGAAGTAGTCAAGGGTGGAGTAATCGTAGACATCGGTCTGCGTGGCTTCCTTCCTGCTTCTCTAATTGAACTTCGCAGAGTAAGAGACCTAGGTCCATACTTGGGTACCGAAGTTGAAGCCAAGATTTTGGAACTAGACAAGAACCGCAACAACGTTGTTCTGTCCCGTCGGGCACTGCTAGAACAGAGCCAGAGTGCAAACCGCACTACATTCCTAAATGACCTAGCACCTGGACAAATCCGTACCGGTGTTGTTTCTTCTATCGTCAACTTCGGTGCATTCATCGATCTTGGTGGCGTTGATGGTCTAGTTCACGTTTCAGAACTTTCCTGGAAGCACATCGAGCACCCATCTGAGGTTGTCGAGGTTGGACAGGAAGTTACCGTTGAGGTACTTGAAGTTCTTCACGACCGCGAGCGCGTATCGCTTTCGCTCAAGGCTACCCAGGAAGACCCATGGCAGGTATTCGCAAGAACCCACGCCATCGGACAGTACATCCCTGGAAAGGTAACCAAGATTGTTCCATTCGGAGCATTCGTGCGCGTAGCCGACGGAATCGAAGGCCTCGTTCACATCTCCGAGCTTTCCTCCAAGCACGTTGACCACGCTGACCAGGTTGTAAGCGTGAACCAGGACGTGTTCGTCAAGCTAATCGACATCGACCTAGAGCGTCGTCGCATTTCGCTCTCTCTAAAGCAGGCTCTTGAAGAAGTTGACCCTAACGGTAGCGACTTCAACCCAGTGCTATATGGAATGTCAGCCGACTATGACGAGAACGGTCAGTACCGTTACCCAGAAGGTTTCGACCCAGCAACAGGCGAGTGGAAGTCCGGTTTCGAGACTGCCCGCGCCAAGTGGGAAGCGGAATACGCTGAGGCACACACTCGCTGGGAGCAGCACAAGGCGCAAGCCAAGGCAACTCTCGAGCACTTGAAGAACCTTCCGGATGCCAAGCCAGCCGAGGAGGCTCCAGCCTCATCTGCAGGATCTGCTGCCACCGAAGGAACCCTTGCGGACGACGAGTCTCTAGCGGCACTTCGCGACAAGCTTGCCTCTGACAAGTAAAGATTCCAACCAAAACGGGGATCAGCTTTGGCTGGTCCCCGTTTTCATTTGTATCCTTAGCCAGTGTTGATTGGACTAACGGGTGGTATTGCTTCGGGCAAGTCCACAGTTGCCAAGGTCTGGGAGGGTCTTGGCGGAGTCCACATTGATGCAGACGTCCTCGCTCGGGAGGTCGTCATTCCAGGTTCCGAGGGATTTAAAAAAGTTGTCGCCCGTTTCGGAACTGAAGTTTTGGATGCAAAAGGTTCTTTGAATCGCCAGGTGCTTGGTTCGATCGTATTTTCCAACCCAGCGGCAAGGGCTGACCTCGAGGGAATCCTTCACCCGCTAATCCAGACGCTCGCTCAGGAAAAGGTTTCGGAATCAGGCAAAGCAAACGTGTTCTACACGATTCCGCTTTTAGTGGAAACTAAATCGCCTCTGAAATTCGACAAGATTGTCACGGTTTCCGCTCCGGAGGAAGTTCGGATAAAGCGGCTAATTGAGAATCGTTCGCTTTCTTTGGATCAGGCTAGAGAGCGCGTCGCAGCCCAAGCAAGCGATCAACAACGTGAAGCAATTGCAGACTTCGTAATCGACTCAGATTGCTCGCTAGCTGAGCTTGAAAAAAAGGCTAAAGATTTGTGGCTGAAGATAACTCGAGCCCCAAATGAGTGAAGCAAAGCCGTTTCGCGTCGTTAGTGAATTCGAGCCGTCAGGAGACCAACCCCAAGCCATCGCTGAATTGGCAGCTAGGTTACAGGCGGGGGAGCGCGACGTAGTGCTTCTCGGAGCGACTGGTACCGGAAAGTCCGCGACCACTGCTTGGCTAATCGAGAAGTTGCAGCGCCCAACTCTGGTGATTGCCCACAACAAAACTCTCGCTGCACAGCTGACTTCAGAATTGCGCGAAATGTTCCCGGATAACGCCGTTGAATACTTTGTCAGTTACTACGACTATTACCAACCGGAGGCATACGTGCCCCAGACTGACACCTTTATTGAAAAGGACTCGACAATCAACGAAGAGGTCGAGCGACTCAGATACTCGGCAACCATGTCGCTGCTCTCACGCAGAGATGTGATTGTGGTGGCCACTGTTTCTTGCATATATGGACTGGGCGCCCCAAAAGAGTATCTGGCGCAGTCACTTCCACTTCAAGTTGGGCAACGCATTGACAGAGACGAACTAATACGCGGGTTAGTGAATATTCAGTACCAACGAAACGATGTTGACTTTACGAGAGGCAACTTCAGAGTTAAGGGAGATACGGTCGAGGTTATTGCCGTCTATGACGAGGAAGCCACGAGAATCGAATTCTTTGGCGATGAAATCGAAAAGATTTATCGCATTCACCCACTGACCGGTGAAATACTCATGGAGCGCGAGAGTGTTGCTATCTATCCAGCTTCATATTACGTAGCACCGGCCGAGCGAATGGCCAAGGCAATTGAGGCCATAGAAGAAGAGCTGGAACACAGATACCGCGAGTTCGAGCAGCAAGGGAAATTGCTAGAGGCCCAGCGAATAAAGATGAGGACAACCTTCGATCTTGAGATGATCCGCGAGCTTGGTTTCTGCTCTGGCATCGAAAACTATTCGAGGCATATCGATGACCGCGAGCAAGGAGAGCCACCGGCCTGTCTGCTGGACTACTTTCCAGAGGATTTTCTCACTGTCATCGATGAATCTCACGTCACTGTTCCGCAAATTGGGGCGATGTATGCAGGCGATTCATCGAGAAAGCGAACTCTGGTTGAACACGGTTTCAGGCTTCCATCCGCCCTTGATAATCGACCTCTCACATTTGACGAATTTCTGCAGCGCACAGGTCAAACCGTGTATCTATCTGCCACACCTGGTAAGTACGAACTCGGAAAGTCGGATGGCGTTGTTGAGCAGATTATTCGCCCAACCGGACTGGTAGACCCAGAAGTAGTCGTTAAACCGTCCAAGGGCCAGATAGATGACCTCTTAGAAGAGATCAAAATCAGAGTTGAAAAAGACGAGAGGGTCCTTGTCACAACCCTTACAAAAAGATTGGCTGAGGAAGTCACCGATTACCTAACGGAAATGGGAGTGCGAGTTCGCTATCTCCACTCGGACGTTGACACTCTGCGACGAGTTGAACTCCTCAGGGAACTCAGACAGGGACTGTTTGATGTCCTGGTGGGAATCAATTTGCTTCGTGAAGGTTTGGACTTGCCCGAGGTTTCGCTCGTTTCCATACTTGACGCGGATAAAGAGGGTTTCCTGCGTTCCACTACGTCCTTGATTCAAACGATTGGACGTGCTGCTCGAAATGTGAATGGCCAAGTTCACATGTATGCCGACAAAATGACCGATTCTATGAAGCGCGCAATCGAAGAAACTAACCGAAGACGGGAAAAACAGGTTGCCTATAACACCGAGCGAGGCATAGATCCGCAGCCGCTTCGCAAGAAGATCGCTGACATCACAGATCAGCTCGTGCGTGAAGAGCAGGACACCGAAGCCCTGTTAGCCCAGTTGCAGCAGGAACCCAAGCGAAAAGTAGCGTCGCCCCCAATGCGAGGAAGGTCCGGTATTGCAAGCCAGGGTAAGGCGCAGTTAATTCAAACTATTCAGGAACTGGACGCCCAGATGCGACTAGCGGCATCTGAGCTCCAATTTGAGCTTGCCGCTCGAATTCGAGACGAGATATCGGAACTAAAGCGCGAACTGCGGCAAATTGAGTCCGCCGGGCATGCGTAAACTTCTCGGGTGAGCATTCAATCCCCAGAGGGTCCCAAACTTTCCATCAAGGGTGCTCGGGTCCACAACCTGAAGAACTTGAACCTGGAATTACCCAGGGACAAGATGATTGTCTTCACCGGTTTATCCGGGTCCGGGAAGTCATCGCTGGCATTTGACACCATCTTTGCCGAGGGTCAAAGACGTTACGTTGAGTCGCTCTCTGCCTACGCTCGTCAATTTTTAGGTCAGGTGGATCGCCCCGATGTTGATTTCATCGAAGGGCTAAGTCCGGCAGTTTCGATCGACCAAAAGTCCACCAACCGAAACCCAAGATCAACCGTTGGAACAATCACCGAGATCCACGACTACTTGAGATTGTTGTGGGCGAGAATTGGTGTCCCGCACTGCCATATCTGCGGCGAGGTAATCGCCAAACAAACCCCGCAGCAGATTGTTGACCAGTTGCTAGAACTTGCAGAGGGGACTCGTTTCCAAATACTTGCACCGGTGGTTGAGCAGAAAAAGGGAGAATTCTCGGACTTGCTGGCCTCTTTGCAGGCGCAGGGTTATTCGCGAGCTGTTGTCGATGGCGAAACAGTGGTTCTGGCAGAAGCGAAGCCTCTAAAGAAATCTTTCAAGCACGATATCTCGGTAGTAGTAGATCGCCTGGTTATCAAGTCAGACATCTCCTCGCGTCTAACTGACTCGGTTGAAACCGCACTCAAGCTCGCAGATGGGCGAATAGTCATAGATTTCGTTGACACCAAAAAACAACGCACATTCAGTGAGAGACTGAGTTGTCCAAACGAGCACGAGATATCACTAACTGAGATAGAGCCTCGAACTTTTTCATTCAACGCGCCATTCGGTGCTTGCCCAGACTGCACCGGTCTTGGCACCCAGATGGCAGTTGAT
>JACCDL010571443.1_pt1 | contig 18019 bp, 17 predicted proteins | sample 7441931 | NCBI WGS metagenome assembly JACCDL01 (sample SAMN15323437, study PRJNA562643) | freshwater metagenome | isolation source: river surface water | place: USA:Blue River Watershed | collected 2017-08-16 | reverse complement strand
GAACTTGGTCCTTTCCTTGGCCTGTATGCGCATGAAAATGCTGCCAAAAGAAGCCATCAATGCTGCTACCCTAAACGGTGCGGCAGCCCTGGAACTGGCTGCCGATTATGGCAGTATCGCTCCGGGTAAGGTAGCCAACCTCATTATTACCAAACCGATACCCTCTTTGGCTTACCTGCCTTATGCTTTTGGAAGCAATTTAATAGACCGAGTAATCGTTAAAGGAGCAATCTATGAATAAGATCATTTTCACTAGCCCAGCGCATTTGCTTTCATTGACGAATATCCGCGAAGGCGAAACCAAATTGGGACAAAAGCTGGGTACGGTGGAAAACTTAACCGACCTTAGAAAGCATCCTGCAAAATTTGTTTTGCTGGGCATTCCCGAAGATGTGGGTGTACGTGCCAACGGTGGTCAAGCAGGTACCGCAACCACCTGGCCTGCGGTTTTGCGTGCTTTTTGTAATATTCAAAGCACCGCTAAGTTGAGTGGTGAAGATATCGTGGTACTCGGAGAAATCAATATAACGGAAGAGCAATTCAGTAGCTTGCAAACTCCAATTAATGAATTACCCAAGCTGGTGGAACGTGTGGATGAGAATGTGTGTGAGGCGATGCTGCAAGTTTTTGAGGCGGGTAAAGTGCCCATTGTGATTGGTGGCGGACACAATAATGCCTACCCCTTGTTGAAGGCGCTTTCTCAAAGTAAAAAAATACCTGTGAATGCACTGAACATGGATGCCCACGCTGATTTCAGAAAGCTGGAGGGCAGACACAGCGGAAATGGCTTCTCTTATGCATTTGAAGAAGGTTATTTAGACAAATATGCTGTTTGGGGCCTGCATGAGAACTATAATGCACAATATCTCATCGACCGGATGAACGCCCATCCCGATAGAATAAACTATACTTTTTTCGAGGATTTTATGACCTGGAAAACCGATCCGGGCAGCTCTTTTGACCGTGCCATGCAATTTGTGCAGGGGGTATATGGTTTAGAATTGGATATGGACAGCGTGGCCTATGCTGCAGCCAGTGCGGCATCGCCAACTGGTTTTACTGCGGAGGTCATTCGATCTATGCTCTACCAAACCAGGGCCTTTAAGCCTTCATACCTGCATATTTGCGAAGGCATTGTAGAAGCTCAACCACTACAGGCTAAACTGATCGCTTATTTCATCAGTGATTTTATCAAAGCCCAGTTTTAAGCAAACTCCCAAATTTTTTGAGGAGTGATGCAGGTATCCAGAGGGATATCTTGCGAATTTAAGTCAGTAATTTCATCGATTGGTTCGAAAAAAGAAAGTCCAACTTTTTGAACATTTGGCTTGCATTCAGCCAGGAAACGATCGTAAAAACCTTTCCCATAGCCAACACGGTGTCCTTGTTTGTCGCAGGCCAGCAGTGGCACCAAAACCAGGTCTATTTCCCTGGCGTTGATCTCTTGTCCGCCTTGCGGTTCTGTAATTCCCCAGCGATTTTCAGCCAGCTGAGTGTGTTCATCCCAAATATAGTGGCTAAGGCTGTGCGTTTCTAAATTGCTTTTAGACAAGATCAGCTGAATTTCAGGGTGCTGTTCTCTTAGCCAATTGGCTATCGGGTAGGTATTGATTTCTTTTTTGGACAGAATAGGTAAAAAGAGGTGCAGTTGTTTAACATTTCGCAGATCGAGTTGCTGGAATTGCTGCAGCAGCTCCAAGTCCATTTTTTCTACTTCTTTGGTAGTTAAAGCCTGTCGCAAATTCAGGAAATGCTGGCGGGCTTCACTCTTGTTCATGCGATCCATCGGTCTAAAAATAAAAAAACGGCCTCAGATTTCTCTAAGACCGTCATCATAATCAACCTAAACCTTAAACTTAATTAAAGGATCTTTATTTCACCCGCTCGATATAATCTCCGGTACGGGTGTCCACTTTCACTTTGTCGCCCTGATTGATGAACAAAGGAACGCGGATTTCAACACCGGTTTCCACGGTGGCGTTTTTCATAGCATTGGTAGAAGTATCCCCTTTCACGGCTGGCTCGGTATACGTAATTTCCAGTTCCACACTAGTTGGGGCCTGTGCCATGATCGGCTCTTCGCTTTCGAAAGCAACGATCACATTCATGCCTTCTTTGATAAATCTGGCGGCATCGCCAAACAAGAATTTAGGAATGCTGTATTGTTCGAAAGTATTGTTATCCATGATCACGAAGTTCTCACCTTCGGGATACAGGTATTGGTAATCGCTGGTTTCTACACGGCAAATTTCTACTTCCTCATCGGTGCGGAAGCGATATTCAACCAATTTGCCGGTTTTTACGTTACGCATACGGGCCTGATAAAAGGCACGAAGGTTTCCGGGCGTACGGTGAATAAATTCTTCGACCGCTACCAGTTCGCCATTGAAGCGAAGGATATTCCCGTTTTTAATTTCTGATGCTTTTGCCATAAAACAGCTTTTTTTGTACTCAAACAAGTACCCGTTTTCGTGCCGCAAAGGTAGGTGGTTTTTTCTTTAATCACAACCTCAGTTGGAATTTTCTCCAACCAGGTTATCAAAGTTTTTATAGTCTGAAATTTGGAGCTGTTGTGTACAGCATTTGTATTCCTCTTCCTGATTGGAGCAGATGATTAACAGACGTTCTTTTGTATAATTGGCCACTAAGTGCTGATACCATTCTATCCCCTGTTTATCCAGGTTGGCTGTGGGCTCATCCAAAAGTAAGACCGGCGTATTTGTAAATACAGCTAAAGCCAGCTTGCAGCGCTGTTTCATGCCTGATGAAAAATACCGTATCGATTTATTTTCTACTTTTTTTAGATCCAGTATCCGGATGATTTCTTTAGAATCAAACCCCGGTAAAAAATCTTTGAATTGAAAATGGAAATCAATCATCTCAGCCAAACTAAACTCTTCAATTAGATCTAAATAAGGTGCAGCAATTGAGATGTGTTCGTAAAAATCGTCCGATTCAATTTTAGTTTCTCCCGATTGATAAGTGAGAGAACCCTCAGAAGCAGAGAGACTCCCCGCTAAAACTTGTAAAAGTGTAGATTTCCCACTTCCGTTAGCGCCCAAAATGGCATAAGCCTGTCCTCGCTCGAAGCGATAGTTTAATGATCTGAAAATCCATTCCTGATTAAAACGGCGACCGATATTTTCGAGAATGATTTCCATAGACCGATTAACCGTTGCCGAAACCCTTCATGATACCGCGGTTTGAGTTGCGAATGAAATTCACAATTTCATCTCGCTCTTCGGTAGGTTTAAAACCTGCTTCCACCATGTCTAAAGCTTTGGTGGTATTGCTGTTTTTTAAGAATAAAACCCGGTATATATCTTGAATTTCGTTGATTTTTTCTGGGCTGAATCCTCTGCGACGTAAACCCACAGAATTGATACCTACGTAAGAAAGTGGTTCACGACCAGCTTTGGTATAGGGTGGAACATCCTTCCGAACCAAAGATCCGCCGGAAATCATCACGTGGGCGCCAATACAAACAAACTGGTGTACGGCGCTCATACCCCCAATAATGGCGTAATCTTCTACGGTAATATGGCCCGCCAACTGTACCCCATTTGCCAGGATACAGTTATTACCCACTATACAATCATGTGCCACGTGGGTATAAGCCATCAGCAATACATTGTTTCCAATTCGGGTTTCTTTCCGGTCGATCGTGCCACGGTTAATGGTTACACATTCGCGGATGGTGGTGTTATCTCCAATTACTGCCAGGGTTTCCTCCCCTCCAAATTTTAAATCCTGAGGAGATGCGGAAATCACGGCACCTGGAAAAATTCTGCAGTTCTTGCCAATACGTGCACCATTCATAATGGTTACATTGGAGCCAATCCAAGTTCCCTCGCCAATCACTACATCTTTATGAATGGTTACAAAAGGTTCAATTACGACATTATCAGCAATTTTTGCCTGCGGATGAATGTAGGCTAAAGGTTGAATCATTGTTTTAATTTGGTTTTTTGGAAATTTGAGCCATCAGCTCTGCTTCTACCACCACTTTATCTCCCACCATTCCAATACATTTCATTTGTGCAATACCTCTTCTGATAGGAGTAATTAAGTCGCAACGAAACACCAGCGTATCTCCGGGTAATACTTTTTCTTTAAAACGAGCTTGTTCTATTTTTAGAAAATAGGTTAGGTAATTTTCCGGATCATCTACCGTGTTTAGGACCAGAATTCCACCCGTTTGGGCCATGGCCTCAATTTGTAATACACCCGGCATAACAGGTGTACCTGGAAAATGTCCCTCAAAAAAGGGCTCATTCATAGTCACATTTTTCACACCTACCACGTGATTTTTCGATAGTTCGAGAATTTTATCGACTAACAAGAAAGGTGGCCGGTGGGGCAAAATGTTCATGATCTGCGTAGTGTCGTACACCGGTTCTGCATTTAAATTGTATTTCGGGGTAGTTTTTTTGCTACGTTCTTTTTTAATCTGTGCCTTAATTTTTTTGGCAAAAGCCACGTTTGCTGCATGCCCGGGGCGGGCAGCCATGATGTGTCCTTTAAGCGGAACGCCCACCAAAGCCAAATCGCCGATCATATCGAGTAATTTATGGCGTGCAGGCTCATTTTGATGGCGCAATTTGATGTTATTTAAAATCCCCTCTCGTGCAACATCGATATCATCTTTATTAAAAAGTTTAGCCAAACGATCTAGTTCTTCGCGACTTACCTCCTTATCTACCACCACAATGGCGTTATTTAAATCGCCCCCTTTAATCAGATTGTGCTCGAGCAGCATTTCTAATTCGTGAAGGAAACAGAAGGTTCTACAGGATGCGATTTCTTTTTTAAATTCGGATAAATTGGTGATTGCCGCATGCTGGCTTCCTAAAATCGGAGAGTTATAGTCAATCATGCATGTAAAGCGGTAATCGTCTAAAGGCATCGCTACCATTTCTACCCGACGTTCAGGCTCTGTATAGTGAATGTTAGAAGGAATGGTATAATATTCCCGATCAGCTTCCTGTTCCAAACAGCCCACTTTTTCAATAGCCTCGATAAATTCAATGGAACTCCCGTCCATGATTGGTATTTCCGGCCCATCCAATTCCAACATCACATTATCAATTTCGGCACCCACCAAAGCAGCCAGCACGTGTTCTACAGTACTTACACTTGCGCCGTTTTGAGTGATAGTGGTTCCCCTTGAAGTGTCGGTCACATTGTCTACATCGGCATCTACTACGGGTTTTCCAGGCAAATCTACCCTTGAAAATTTAAAACCGTGGTTTTCGGGTGCCGGCTTGAAAGTAATGTTCACCGCTTCTCCGGTGTGCAAACCCACCCCCGAAAGCGTGAATTCCGATTTAATAGTTCTTTGTTTTGTATTCATGTTTATGTTTAGTAATTAGGCAATGGTTTTATTCATCATCCCGGTTTACTAATGATTTCAATTCTTTTTCTAGTGCTTCCAGTTTTCTCTCTAATTCGGGGAGGCGTTGGAAGACCACCTGCGAACGATAGTTATCATTAAAAGTACTTACAGGCATCCCGCCCCATTTTTTTCCTTCTTCTTCCAAACTGCGGTTCACACCCGTTTTGGCAGCAATTTGTGAGCCTTTGGCAATGGAAATATGCCCTACTGTACCCACCTGGCCACCCATGACTACATTTTCACCCACTTTGGTGCTACCCGAAATACCACTCTGAGAGGCTATCACTGTATTGCTGCCAATTTCCACGTTATGGGCTACCTGAATCAGGTTATCAAGTTTTACTCCCTTACGGATGATGGTAGAACCCATGGTAGCCCTGTCGATGGAGTTGTTGGAACCAATTTCTACATCATCTTCAATTACAACATTACCAATTTGAGCTATTTTTTTGTAGGTACCATCAGCTTGAGGAGCGAAGCCAAACCCGTCGCTACCGATCACGGTTCCTGAATGAATGACCACCCGATTACCCAATACACATTCGTGGTATACTTTTACTCCGGCAAAAAGCGTACAGCTTTCACCGATCTTTACCATATCACCTATATACGTTTGTGGATAGATTTTAGTATTATCACCAATCACCGCATTGGCCCCGATGTATGCAAATGCCCCGATGTATACATTTTTTCCAATCTTGGCGCTTGGATGAATAAAACACGGCTCTTCAATACCGCTTTTATCCAATTTAGCCTGATTATAGGCCTCCAGCAGAATAGAAAACGAACTGTAGGCATCTTTTACCCTGATTAAAGTTGCCGAAACCGGTTTGGCAAGGTTTACATCCTCATTTATGATTATGATGGAAGCCTCTGTAGTGTACAAGTAAGGCTCGTATTTAGGATTGGCAAGGAAGGAAAGCGAGCCGCTTTGCGCTTCCTCTATTTTAGCCACACTGCTTACCGCCACCTCCGGGTTGCCTTCAATGGTTCCATTTAGTAATTGCCCGATTTGAAGAGCAGTAAATTGCATGTGCGCTATTTAGGGTGTGTAAATTTAAACAATCTGCAAATTTAACCTTATTTAGGGTTTAGCCTAACAAAAAATTTACAATGACTGATCGGATAGCTCCTTCAAGTAGCAAAAAATATATTTTTTTACGGTTTTAGCTAAGGCCTCTAAGTTCGAATTATCAGATGCTTGGGCTATATCGAGCACACTGCCATCTTTCATTAATATTTGAATACTGCCGTCTCCAGGCTTGTAAGCATTATTTTTGATGGTATCTGTAAATACAAAATAAGAAGCATCATCTTCTTCCAGGTCAAACTGATCTATGGCCTTTTGCACCATTTCATCAATCACATACAATTCCGGTGCTTGGTTGCTAATCTCCACTTGATAGAGATTGCGTTCTATCAAATTTTTGCAAAGCCTGGAGAGGATTTTATCTCCGTCTGCTGCCCAAACTTTTATCGAGGTAAAAATATCGTGATCGTCTAATTGTGAAAATTTTTCAAGATGGATGGGATCCTCTATAAAGTCTTCTTTTTTGATGATATTATTCAGGAAGTGCCCGAAATTTGGTGTGGCAAAAAGTACCCTGCCAGAGAGTGCCAACTCTTTTGCTCTTTCCAATATCTTGATGAGCATTTGCTCACCGGCTACCACGGTTTTATGTAGGTATACCTGCCAGTACATCAACCTGCGGGCAATTAAAAATTTCTCAATGGAATAGATCCCCTTTTCATCTACCACCAGCTGTCCATTGTAAACATTCAGCATTTTGATGATACGATCAGAACTGATCACTCCCTCCGAAACGCCTGTAAAAAAGCTGTCCCGGTTCAGGTAATCCATCCGGTCTATATCCAATTGACCTGATACCAATTGTGATAGAAATTGTTTGTGATAGCGACGATTGAAGACATCGAGCGCCATATCGAGTTTACCCTCAAATTCCCGGTTCAGGTTATCCATTAAGAGGGTAGAAATATACTCATGAGACACACCTTCTACCAAAATATGCTCTAAAGCATGAGAAAATGGTCCATGACCAATATCGTGCAATAAAATAGCGATCTGCACCGCTTCTTCTTCTTCTGGTGTGATCACTTGGCCTTTGGCTCTGAGCGTTTCAACCGCCAATCCCATCAGGTGCATAGCGCCCAATGCATGGTGAAAACGGGTATGCAGGGCTCCGGGGTAAACCAGGTGGGTCATGCCCAGCTGCTTGATGTACCGCAAACGCTGTACATAAGGATGTTGTACCAGATCGAAAATGAGTTCGGTAGGTATACTGATAAATCCGTGAACCGGATCGTTGATGATTTTCTTCTTATTCAAGTGTTGACTTATCCTTTACAAAATTGCTAAATTAAATGATACAAAAAACAGCCGGGGCTGTTGTATCTTAGTAACGGAATTAATTCTTTTAAATTGATGCAGGAAACGCATATTCTTTGGGCCGACGATGAAATAGATTTGCTGAGACCGCACATCTTGTTCTTGAATGAGAAGGGGTATACGGTAAAGACGGTGACCAATGGAATTGACGCCCTCGATTTATTTAAAAAAGAACATTTCGATCTTGTTTTTTTGGACGAAAACATGCCCGGGTTGACCGGCTTGGAAACACTTGCCCAAATCAAAAACCTCAACCCGGCCATCCCCGCTGTTTTAATTACCAAAAACGAAGAAGAACACCTGATGGAGGATGCCATTGGCTCTAAAATTGACGACTACCTCATCAAGCCCGTTAATCCTAAACAGATCCTACTCACTATTAAAAAGCTGATCGATAATAAAAGACTGGTAAGTGAAAAGATTTCGATGGCTTATCAGCAAGATTTCAGGAATTTGGGCATGATCTTAAATGAGCAGCTCAGTTTCTCAGAGTGGGTGGATGTTTACCGAAAGCTGATTTACTGGGAACTTTCGCTGGATAGCCTGGAAGATGCCGGAATGCATGAGATACTAACCTCCCAAAAATCGGAAGCGAATATTCAGTTTGCCAGATTTATTGAACGCAACTACCTCACTTGGTTAAAAAATCCAGATTCGGGACCCATTACCTCTGACCAATTGTTTAGGAAAAAGGTATTCCCGATTTTGGAGGAAGAGGTGCCTACCTTTTTTATCCTGATAGATAATTTGAGATACGACCAGTGGCGGATCATCAATCCCATCATCAGCGATTACTTCAGAATGGAAGAAGAAAGCGCATATTACAGCATTTTACCTACCGCAACTCAATACGCCCGAAATGCGATCTTCTCCGGATTGATGCCTTCTGAAATGGAAAAACAGTTTCCCGGAAAATGGCAAAATGATGAAGATGAAGGCGGAAAGAACCTTTTTGAACACGATTTTTTAAAAGATCAGGTGAAACGCAGCTACCGGAAGCCTTGTAAAACCAGTTATCATAAGGCGCTCACCCTTGAACAAGGCCGGGATATTACCGACAACCTGAACAACTTATTGAACAACCAGTTGAATGTAGTGGTTTATAATTTTGTGGATATGTTATCCCACGCCCGAACCGACATGGCGATGATCAAGGAGCTGGCCAGCGATGAGTCGGCTTATAGATCTTTGACCTTGTCTTGGTTTGAGCATTCACCTTTACTGGATACCCTCAAAAAACTGGCTCGAAAAAAAGTGAAGGTGATCATCACCACTGATCATGGCACCATTCGTGTGAAGCACCCGGTAAAAGTGATAGGCGACCGCAACACTAACACCAATTTGCGTTACAAGCAAGGCAAAAATCTCAATTATGATTCACGGGAGGTTTTCCAGGTAAAAAACCCGTCCGATGCACAACTACCTAAATTACACGTGAGTTCGAGTTTTATTTTTGCCAAAGAAGATAGCTTCTTTGTTTACCCCAACAATTACAATTATTACGTCAACCATTTCAACGACACCTTTCAGCACGGTGGCATCTCACTCGAAGAAATGATCGTCCCATTTGTTGTTTACTTGCCAAAGTAAGTTCCCTCAATTTTAACCTCATGAATATTCTGGTAAATAACTTAGATGAATTAGAAACAGCAGCGGCAGAGTTAATCGCCTTTGCCGGTGATAGAAAAATATTCTTATTTGATGGAGAGATGGGAGCGGGTAAAACCACCTTTATCAAGTCTATTTGCGATTTTTTAGGTGTAAAAACGGCGGTAAGCAGCCCAACCTTTGCGCTTATCAATGAATATGAATATCCGTCGGGTTTAATCTATCATTTCGATTGCTACCGATTAAAAGAGGATACCGAAGCACTTGATTTCGGATTAGAGGAATACCTCAGTTCCGGCTCTTACTGTTTTATTGAATGGCCTGAAAAAATTGCAGCTTATTGGCCCGAAAAGTACGTTCGGGTTTCTATCAATGCCCTGAACGATCGGGAGCGGAGTATGCGTTTTGAATTGATCGCTTAAATCACCCATATCACATATTTTTATTAACTTCAGGTTTAGCTTCATAACCAAATATTCATGAAAGGGGAACTATCAGATATTGCCCGGCAGGCATTACTTCAACCGCAGGAGGCCATGTTGGGCGTAGGCGCCAAAAAGAACCGTTTATATATCGGTATTCCCAAAGAAAGCTCTTTTCAAGAAAATAGAATCCCGCTGACTCCACTTTCGGTGGCAGTTTTGGTAAACAATGACCATGAAGTGGTCATAGAATCGGGTGCGGGCTTGGCAGCCAATTTCACCGATCAGAATTACAGCGAACAAGGCGCCCGGATTGTTTACGACAAATCAGAAGTTTACAAAGCAGACATCATTATCAAAATTGCGCCGCCTACGCCAGAGGAAATTGCTTTGATGAAACCTGGCCAGATCCTGTTTTCTGCCTTACAAATGTCGACCCTTAAACTGGACTATATACAGGCTTTGATGGCGAAAAAGATCACCGCACTCTCTTTTGAATACTTGCGTGATGAAGGAAACGTATTGTCGGTGGTACGGGCGATGAGTGAAATTGTAGGCGCTACTTCTGTGTTAATTGCTGCCGAATATTTGAGCAATGTTTTTGACGGAAAAGGCTTGATGCTGGGTGGCATTACCGGTGTACCTCCAACCGAAATCGTGATTTTAGGGGCAGGCACTGTTGGCGAATACGCTGCCCGAACTGCCTTAGCATTAGGCGCTGAAGTTAAAGTTTTCGATAGTTCTATTTACCGTCTTCGCCGTTTGCAAAACAATGTAGGGGCCCGGGTATTCACTTCGGTCATTCAACCCATTGTATTGCAAAAAGCAATTTGTTCTTGCGATGTGGCCATTGGCGCTATCCGTGCCAGTCACGGTAGGAGTCCATGCTTGGTTACCGAAGAAACGGTAAGCAAAATGAAACCCAACTCGGTCATTATTGATGTAAGTATTGATCAGGGAGGATGTTTCGAAACATCCAGTGTAACCAATCATACCGAACCGGTGTTTCGGAAGTATGATGTAATTCATTATTGTGTGCCCAATATTGCATCGAGGGTGGCCAGAACTGCTACTTATGCATTAACCAATATTTTCACGCCAATTTTATTGGATATTGGTGAAATGGGCGGGTTAATGAACGTGGTTTGGGATAAACCCGGAATAAGAAACGCAGTTTACCTTTATCAGGGCCAGTTAACCAATGCCGATTTATCCGAACGCTTTAAGATCCCACACAAAGATTTGAACCTTTTGATTGTTTCTAATCGCTAAGTGCCCAATTAAATCGGGTAGTTCTGCAAAAATTCAATGGATTTTTCGATATCCGGGGCCAGCACCCGGTCTTGGGTATTTGCCGGAACCAGTTTTCGATAACTGGCAATCATTTTTTCTAATTCAGGGGCAGTTTTCAATGGCCTCCTGAACTCCATGGCCTGACAGGCATTTAAACATTCAATGGCTAATATCCGTTCCAAGTTAAGCGCCACTTTTAAGCATTTTACGGCACCGTTTGCACCCATACTCACATGATCTTCTTGTCCGTTACTCGAAACAATCGAATCTACCGAAGAAGGGGTACTCAATTGTTTGTTTTCACTGGCGATGGCTGCCGCGGTATACTGAGGGATCATCAAACCCGAATTCAGACCAGCTTCTTTTACTAAAAATGCCGGCAGGTTTCGCTGTCCGGAGATGAGTTGAAATGTACGACGCTCTGAGATGGAGCCCCATTCTGCCAGGGCGATGCATAAAAAGTCTAAAGCTAGTGCCAGCGGCTGTCCATGAAAATTTCCTGCAGAAATGATCTCATCTAAATCAGGGAAAACATTCGGATTGTCGGTTACCGAATTGATTTCTGTTTCAAACACCGATCTCACATAATTCAGGGTATCCTTACTAGCTCCATGCACCTGTGGCATGCATCGAAAAGAATAAGGATCTTGCACTTGCTTATCAGCTTGTTTCATCAGCTCGCTTCCGGAAAGTAGAGCATGCAATTTTTCGGCAGTTGCCACTTGTCCGTGGTGAGGGCGTATTTGATGACTGGCAGGTTTGAAAGGATCTATCCGACAGTTAAAGGCATCTGCCGAAAGTGCACCAATTATATCGGCCCAACTCGATAATTTTTCTGCTTTCATTAAAATACAAATCCCATATGCCGACATGAATTGGGTTCCGTTGATCAAGGCTAAACCTTCTTTGCTTTTCAAGTGCAGGGGTTTAAGACCCAGCTTTTCCAACATGACTTTTGCTGGTACTTTTTCGTTCTCCATCCACACTTCACCCTCTCCAATTAAGGGCAAACTTAGGTGTGCCAGGGGCGATAGATCGCCAGATGCACCCAATGAACCTTGTGTGTAAACCACCGGTAAAACATCCAGATTATAAAACTCAACCAATCTTTCAACCGTGCTGAGGTCTACCCCCGAATTTCCGTAGGATAAGGATTGAATTTTAAGGAGCAACATCAACTTGATGATCTCTTTTGGGACCAATTCGCCTGTTCCGCAGGCGTGTGAGCGCAATAAATTATGTTGTAATTGGCTCAGGTCTTCATCGGCAATGCGTACGTTTTGCAAATAACCGAAGCCGGTATTGATCCCATAAACCGGTGCTTCGCTCCTTGCCATTTTCTGATCCAGGAAATCCCTGCAATTTTTAATGGAAGTAATCGCATTTTCACTGAGATTCAGTTTCGTTTTTTGTTCAACAATGGATTTGATGACTTGAATAGAAAGAGGGGCTGAGCCAATGGCAAAAGTTTTCATTGATGAAGATTAGCTGCTTCAAAAATGAATAAATAAGTGGTAATTTTTGAAATTATTTTTTGAAGGGCTGATAGTTAAAAGAGCTGCTCACCTCAATTTTCTCCGCTATTTTATTGAAAACCAATTTAGGGATCTCTATGCCATGATCGGCCAGGGCCACTAGGAATTTCGTATTGATTTGAACGCTGCCGTCTGTTCCGATGATCAATTTGCCACGGAGGGTTCGCTTTTGATCTACACCATGAACGTTCAGAATGCCGGTTGCATTGACTTCATAATTACCCGCTTTTCCCCAATCGATATTCTCTGCAATTTTCCCCTTAAAGGTTCCGTAAGGATATTTTTCACTCTCGAGGTAATTTTCATTAAAATGCCTTTGCATCAGTTTGTTCGGGAATTCAAATTGGTTGATTGGTACCCGCACCACCAATTCCTTGCTCTCCATATTAAGCATAGAAATCACCCGGTTGTTTTTGGCACTGATATCTTCAAGTGGCGCATTGGAGAAAAAAGTAATTTCTCCCTTAGTGGTGCTTAACACCTGGCTGTAAGTTGAGAAATTGAACAGGCAGAGTAGCCCAATCAAAAAATAGCTGTTTTTCATAAGGATGTTTTTCATGTTGTAAACCTTTGTCTGTAAAACAGACCAATTTTCAACCATCAGATTTCAGCAAGCATCTTTCAAATTCAACATCAAGCAAGAAACGCTAAGCTTCAGCAGAATATTGTGCCATAAGTTGGGGGCAGCAAAAACTGTTCCCAATTCTTCACCGTAAGCTCTAACATTATTGAAACTTTCGGGTGCTAAAATCAATTTCATGGTAGTGTAAATTGGGAAAATCGATTAAAAATCAAAGCCCCCTTGCTTAAAGATAATAAATTATTAAAGCTAAATATGATCTTGAAAGAGAAAATACTAAGAGTTTAGTAGCTGGATAATGGCAGCAATATCGAGTTTTTGCTGTTCGCCGCTTTGCATGTTTTTCAGACTTAATAAACCCGACCCCATTTCTTCGCTGCCAATTAAAATGACGTAAGGAATCTTTTTAGCATCTGCATAACTCAGTTGCTTTTTCAGTTTGGCTGCTGTTGGGTAAAGCTCAGCAGCTATTTCGTTTCGACGCAAAGCACTCAATAATGGTAGGGCATAGGTCTCGGCAGTTTCATCAAAATTACTAATGAGGACTCTGGTACTTTCGCCGGCATTGTCGGGGAAAAGTTGCAGCTCTTCCATCACATCATAAATACGGTCGGCGCCAAAAGAAATTCCCACTCCGGTTAGATCTTTCAAACCAAACATCCCGGTGAGGTCATCGTAACGGCCACCGCCACCAATGCTGCCCATGGCCACTTCGTTGCTCTTTACTTCAAAAATGGCTCCCGTATAATAGTTCAGACCACGGGCCAGGGTGATATCGAGTTCTGTTTGGAGTTTGAAGTTTGGAGTTTGGAGTTTTTCGATATAAGCGAATATGGTTTCGATTTCGTCAATTCCTTTTAAGCCTGTTTCGGAAGCAGCCAATACCGATTTGAGACTTTTGATCTTAGCTTCATTGCTGCCCGAAAGCTCGATGATGGGTTTTAATTTTTCGATATCGCTTTCGCGGAACCCTTTTTCCAGCAACTCTTTCACGACACCATCCAAGCCAATTTTATCTAATTTATCAATGGCTACGGTCATATCCACGATCAATTCCGGTTTACCAATAATTTCGGCAATACCCGAAAGGATCTTGCGGTTATTTATCTTGATGCTAAAGTCCTTCAACCCAAGATTAGATAATGCTTCTTGGTAGATCAGCACAAACTCGGCCTCGTTCAATAAACTTTCTGAGCCTACCACATCGGCATCGCACTGATAAAATTCGCGGTAGCGTCCTTTTTGAGGACGGTCGGCACGCCAAACCGGTTGAATCTGAAATCTTTTAAATGGCAAGTTGATCTCATTCTGATGCATCACCACATATCGTGCAAAAGGCACCGTCAGGTCGTAACGAAGTGCTTTTTCTGAGATCTTGGGCGTAAGAGTTTTAGAAGTGGTGGTTTGCAGCTGTTCTGAACCTAATTTTGATAAATAATCTCCAGAATTCAGGATTTTGAAGATCAGCTGGTCACCTTCTTCACCATACTTACCAGTCAGCGTATCCAGATTTTCCATGGTTGGGGTCTGGATTTCCTGGTAGCCATATTTTCGAAAAACGGCCTTAATGGTATCGAAAATAAAATTTCGCTTCACCACTTCTTGGGGCGAAAAATCACGGGTACCTTTAGGAATGGACGGTTTTTGGATGGCCATGTTTCAAAGTTAGTAAAATTAGCTGTTGGCGCTGCTTTCTTGCTGTTGTTGGATGAAAGATATGCAGGCCTTTTGCACCATTTGAAAAACGGGCTCAAACAAATTATTATCCCAATAGGGGTCAGGTACCACTTCGTTTCCTGATAATAAGCGCACTTTTTCTCGATGTGCTGTTTTGGGCGCCAGGGTAAGTACATTTTTTAGATTTTCTTCATCCATAACCAGGATGTGATCAAAAACATCAAAATCTGCAACCTGAATTTGCCGGGCCCTTTGCTGAGAGATATCTATGCCGTGAGCCTTTGCTACCGTAATGGAGCGCTGGTCGGGTGGACTGCCTAAATGCCAGTTACCGGTACCCGCAGAATCGATTTCCCAGTTTAATCCATTTTCTTGAACGAGGTAATCCATCACACCATGCGCCAGCGGCGATCGGCAAATATTGCCGAGGCAAACCATTAAAATTTTCATGATTGTTTAGCTGCCAAAAATCTCATTCAGCACCCCGGCTAATCTGACGCCCCCTTTTAACAATTGTTCATTGGCGGTAGCCAAATGATCGTAGATATAGCGATAAGATAATCTGTCGCCCATGGTTACACCGCTGTATAATTTGCCAGAAATTTGATAAGATTCCGCTATCCAGGTACTCAGTGGATCTTTTTGCCAAGCAGCTCTTTGTTTTGCTGTGCTCGAATTGATGGATTTTGCATATTCCGTATAACTCAATTCCTGGCTTTCGATTAGTTCAGAATCCCAAATGCTGTGCAGGTTGCTTGATCTACCAAACCAGCTCAACTTAATGTCGTTTCCACCTTTGTCTTCCCGATGTCCGGTGTGCATGGGTTGATGAATATCACCTACCAAATGCACCAGAATGCGCAAATACATTACTTTTTTGTCTTTAGAAAGTTCTTTTTTCTTCAACTCCTTAGTTAAAAAAGCAATTTTTGTATGTGCATTTACCGCCGTATCGGCTTTTAAAAATTTCTGAAGTTCGGCTGTGGTTAAGCCACCATCCAGATTGATGAAATGCCAGTTGTACAAATAGTCAAATGTTTTATCTGATTTTACAAAATCGGCCCAATTAGCGCTCATGGCTAAAGTTTCGTGTCCCAAGATATTTTTTACCGCCAAACGGGCTTTTGGGTTCAAGTGGTTCTCGGCAATTTGCCCCACCACTCGGTGACCGAGCTGTCCCCATGCCAAACTAAATAATGGAAGGCAGATATAAAGGCTGAGCAGGCTTAGTTTTTTGAAAATTTGATTTTTCATGAGTTCAATTTAAGGGTTTGGGTTCACAAACCACACTTTCCAATAATTTCAATTTCAAAGGGGTGTGGCGTGTTAAACTTTTAAAATAAAGTGTGTCTTCTACTCTTTTCTCAATGATCAACGCTTCTAGGTATTGTCCGATACGGTAACAGCCAGAAATCTTTTGTTTCCAGTTAGATTTTGTGAAGGTCCCGTTTAGATAAAGGGTGTCGTTGCTTTTCCGATAGGTTCCTTTGGCATACTCTTCCCAATTTCCGTCATTAAAACAGCTATCCGGATAGGTATTGGCCTTGGCTGAGGTATTCATTTGGACATAGAAGGAGTCGCAGCTGAATGAAAACTGGTGCCGGGTGTATTGTAAGAGTTCATCCTGGTAAGCCAAGGGAATTTCCTCCCATTTTCCCTGCACCAAATCACTCCCCTTGTCTTGTAAGTTCGGGTTGAATTTACAAGCTGTGAGCGCAAAGGCTAGCCACGTGAAAATTAGGAATCGGATATGCATCTTTATTTTAAGCCACCAATCATGTCTTCGGGACGCACCCACTGATCGAATTGTTCATTGGTCAGCAAGCCCAGTTCCAAGGCTGCTTCGCGAAGCGATTTATTCTCTTTATGAGCCTTTTTGGCAATTTTTGCGGCGTTTTCGTAACCGATATGTGGATTTAATGCAGTCACCAGCATCAATGAATTATCGACATGTTTTTTAATCCCTTCGTAATTTGGTTCAATTCCGATGGCGCAATGATCGTTGAAAGAAACGCAAGCATCCCCAATTAAACGGGCAGATTGCAGGAAATTAGCCGCCATCATAGGTTTAAAAACATTTAGTTCGTAATGACCGTTTGATCCACCAACGCTGATGGCTACATCGTTGCCCATCACTTGTGCCGCAACCATGGTCATGGCTTCATTTTGAGTGGGGTTTACTTTGCCCGGCATGATTGAAGATCCCGGTTCATTTTCTGGGATTAAAATTTCTCCAATACCAGAACGAGGTCCGGAAGCCATCATGCGGATGTCGTTGGCAATTTTCATTAAGGCTACTGCAAGCTGTTTGAGGGCGCCATGTGTTTCCACAATGGCATCGTGGGCAGCCAGGGCTTCAAATTTATTTTCAGCAGTGCGGAAAGGTAGTTTGGTAAAGCGGGCGATATAATCGGCTACTTTAACATCGTAACCCTTTGGGGTGTTGATGCCCGTTCCTACGGCAGTTCCACCCAGTGCCAATTCTGATAAATGATCGAGGGTATTTTTTAAAGCTTTTAATCCATGATCTAATTGAGAAACATAGCCGGAAAACTCCTGACCCAAGGTTAAAGGAGTAGCATCCATCAAGTGGGTACGTCCAATTTTTACGATCTCTTTAAAATCTTCTGATTTAGCCTTCAATGTGTTTCTCAGTTTTTCCACTCCCGGAATAGTGATTTCTATCACCGCCTTATAAGCCGCAATGTGCATGGCAGTTGGATAGGTGTCATTTGAAGACTGAGATTTGTTTACGTCATCGTTTGGATGGATGAAGGTTTTGCCTTCGCCCAGTTTGTTTCCTTGCAGTACATGCGCACGGTTGGCTACCACCTCGTTCACATTCATGTTCGATTGTGTACCCGAACCGGTTTGCCAGATCACCAGCGGGAACTGATCGTCTAACTTCCCTTCCAGAATTTCATCACAAACCTGAGCAATCAAGTCTCTTTTTTCGGTAGATAAAATACCGCAATCGGCATTGGTGTAAGCCGCTGCTTTTTTCAGGTAAGCAAAAGCCTCAATGATTTCTTTCGGCATGGATGCCTCGGGACCAATTTTAAAATTATTACGAGATCGTTCGGTTTGTGCACCCCAATATTT
>JACCDL011382745.1_pt1 | contig 18029 bp, 14 predicted proteins | sample 7441931 | NCBI WGS metagenome assembly JACCDL01 (sample SAMN15323437, study PRJNA562643) | freshwater metagenome | isolation source: river surface water | place: USA:Blue River Watershed | collected 2017-08-16 | reverse complement strand
GGAGTGGGCGAGACTGAATCGGAATTCTAAATCCTGCTCGTTCTGCAAGTACAGATGAGTGACCGGCGCCGACCATGGCAACTTTGTTAGCAGCTATGTCGCCACGGTTCGTCTTAACGCCATGAACTTTGCCTTCACGTATATCAAAACCAGTTACTTCACAGTTTTGGATAATGTCTACACCCATGTCACCTGCGGCTTTGGCGTAACCCCAAGCAACCCAGTCATGCTTGGCAATACCTGCGCGAGGTTGGAATGTTGCGCCCATAACTGGATAACGAATGTCTTCACTTATGTTTACTACTGGAGCTATTTGTTTAACTTCTTGCGGAGTTAGCCACTGGCTATCAATGTCAGCAACTCCATTGGCAAAGAAATTTCGACGTTTTGTTCGGACGTCACTTACGCTGTGCGCCAATGTCATCACTCCGCGTTGCGAGAAGAACATTTCATAGCCGACGTCTTCTTGTAAACCTTCCCAAAGTTTTAGGGAATGTTCATAGATACCTTCAGATTCATCCCACAAGTAATTTGAGCGAATAATTGTGGTGTTACGTGCCATATTGCCGCCACCAAGCCAACCTTTTTCAAGGACCGCAATGTTTGTCATGCCATGAAGTTTGGCTAAGTAATAAGCAGTAGCAAGACCGTGGCCGCCACCACCAATGATGATTGCGTCATATGACTTCTTTGGATCTTTGTGTGCCCACAGAAAATCTGGATGTTCTGGAAGCTCAACGGAACGTCGGCGGGTGATGGTCATGTTAGGACCTCAATCTGGTCATAGCAGCGTCGAACTGTGGGTCGTCGCTGACAACGGCTGGATAGAACTCTTCGAAGTATTGCACTTCAACTTTGGTACCTAATGTTGAGGCCTCGATTGGCACCCAAGCGTAGGCAATTTGCTTTCCGATCGTGTGACCGAAGTATGAGGAAGTTGTGTAACCAACTGGCTTACCCTGGAAGTAAACCGGTTCTTTACCAAGTGTTACATGCTGCGGATTATCAAAAACCAGACACACTAATTTTCTAGTTATGGTTGCTGGATCAAGTTCTTCAAATGCACTGGCTCCGATGTAACCGCCACCTTTGCGAACCGCAAAAGCTAACCCAGCCTCGTGTGGGTTATGTTCGCTTGTCATGTCAGTTCCGTACGAACGGTAACCCTTTTCTAGACGCATTGAGTTAAATGCGCCGCGACCAGCAGGAATGATGTCGAACTCTTTGCCAGCTTCCATTAACGTGTCCCAAAGTTTGAGTCCCATGTCAGCGTCGGTATAAATTTCGTAACCTAGTTCACCAACATAAGAAAGTCGCCATAATGTTGCTGGTACCTGATCTAAGTAAAGTGACTTAGCTTTGAAGTAACCGAATGCTTCATTAGAAACATCTTGATTTGTTAATTTTTGAACAACTTTGCGCGCATTTGGTCCAAATAAACCTAAGCCAACAGTCCCAGCAGTTACATCTTTAATAAACACTGTGTCAGGAGCTGCTTTTTCCAGACGGGCAACATCAACGGGACTATTTGCACCTATCATGAAGTGGTTTTCACCAAGTCGGGTAACTGTTACGTCAGACAAGATGCCGGCTTTTTCAGTCAACATTAAACAGTAAGTGACACTTCCAGGTGCTTTATCTAATTTGCCTGTGGTTTGGTGCATTAAGAATTCAAGTGCACCTTTACCTTTTACTTCAATGCGCTTTAGTGCAGTGATATCAAAAAGACCAACTTGTTCGCGCACATGTTGTGCTTCGGCGCCAATAATTGGTGACCAGAAACGACTTGTCCATTCGTCGCGTTCTGGAGACGGGTATTTTGAAACCAAGTCTTTATTCGATTCGTACCAGTGTGGTCGCTCGTATCCAGCAGCTTCTAAAAAGAATGCACCGAGTTCTTGTTGGCGATGATAAAAACCAGTTGTACGCAGTGGGCGAGGAGCCTCCATTGGTTGTAATGGATGGATGATGTCGTAAACTTCGATGTAATTTTGTGAACCACGCATCTTGATGTGGTTAGGACCAAGTTGGTGCGGTTCAAATCGGTTTACATCGCATTCGTGTACGGGCAGCGTTGGATGTCCATCGATAATCCACTCAGCTGTGGCACGAGCAACACCAACAGAGTGGGTAACCCAAACTGCTTCAGCAACCCAGAAACCTTTTAACCCGTTCCATTCACCCATTAGCGGCATGGTGTCTACGGTGAATGAGAACATACCGTTCATGCCATCAGTAATTTTTGCGTCAGCAAGTTCAGGCATAATTTGCGCAGATAGACCCATAACCGGTTCCCATTCAGGTTGGGTAAATGGCAACTGACTTGGCATGATCGGCGCTTGGTCAAACGGCAAAATTTCTTCAGATTCAACTGGAAGCGCACGGTGTAGGTAGGAACCGATGCCCATACCTTTGAATTTCTGTCGGTAATAAAGGTCAGCACCTTGATGGCGCATGATTGGAATCGTAATTTCTTCAGTTTGATCAGCCAATGAAGGAATATCTTCGGTCCAAGCTAACTGATGGGCAAGTGGCTGAAATGCTTTTTGCATTCCAAACATCCGTCCTACTTTTGGTCCCCAAATTCCTGCACATGAGACCACAATGTCTGCTGGGAAAAATCCTTTATCGGTTGTAACACCAGTGACTTTTCCATTTTCATGTTCGATTGCGATTACTTCATGACGATCTTTAAAAACTGCACCACGTGATTCAGCAAGTCGCTGTAATGCTTGTACCGCACGAACTGCTTTTGCTAACCCATCGGTAGGGCAGTAGGCCGCACCTAAAATTTTTGTTGGGTCTAAAACTGGGTGTAATTCTGCTGCGCGCTCAGGTGTGATTACTTCTGCATCAAATCCATAAGCTTTTTGCCAAGCAACACGTCGATGTAGTTCTCTTAAGCGTTCAGGAGTAGTCGCAACTTCAAGTGAGCCAACCTGATAAAAGCCAGGTCCCTCTTCATTTTGCACAGAAAGTAGTTTGTTGATTGTTTGATCGGCCATAATGGCTAGCGTTTTATTTGCGGTAACTTTTTGTACTAGACCAGGTGCATGTGAAGTTGATCCACCTGGTGCTGGCATCGGACCTTGCTCAATAACTGTTACATCTAATTCGCCACGTTCAGTTAGTTCATCAGCAAGTGAACAACCAACTATGCCGGCTCCGATAATTACAATTTTGCGCACTACGGTCGCCTTCCACTTCAAAAAGAGTGTTGCGTATTGTGCAACTAAGTGCGAGTTACGCAACACTCATATATTCGCTGAGGTAGCCAAACTCGTCAAGTGCTTTAGTTAAAAATCCTTTCGAGTTATCCGACAAAAGCAAACCGCCTGGTTACTTTAAGTAACCAGGCGGTTTGGATGTCTAATTAAAGACTACTTAAGCCAGCTGTCAGCTGTGGCCTTGTTAGCAGCGATCCACTTCTGGGCTGCTTCTTCAGGTGACATACCACCTTCGATGTCAGCGGCTACGCCGTTCTGATCATCGTTGGTCCACTTGAAGTTCTTAATGATTCGAGTGAACGGATCATTTGCATCCATAAGTTTCTTGGAAGCTAACTTAATAAGTGGTGAAGATGGGTAGTCAGTAAGACCACTTGCTTCTGCTGGATCAGTCCAGTCGTTAGCTGGGAAGTTAACACGAGCCAAAGCTACCTTTGCAAGGAAGTTTTGTGGTTCGTAGAAGTAACCCAATGCTGGAGTCTTATCAGCAGCTGCCTTAGTGAATACATCAATAAGAGCTTGTTCTGAACCAGTTGAAATGATGGTGTAGTTAAGGTCATTAGCTTCAATCATCTTTTCACCGATTGTGGTGTATCCCGGCGGACCTTCGTACCAAGCACCTTTGCCCTTTGATTCATCAGTGATGAATAGTTCGGCGTACTTGTTTAGGTTTGCTGAGTCAGTGATGTCTGGATATTCTTCAGCCATCCATGCAGGTACGAACATACCAATTAGACCGACGTTTCCGTTGTCACCAACTTCAACTACTGCGCCACGGTCAACCCATTCTTGCCAACGGCCGCCGCCCCAGTCTTCGATTACTACGTCAACTGAACCAGCTTCCATGGCGTCATAGGTTACGCCTGCTTCTTCCAAAGTAACTTGTTCAATTGTGCAGCCTGCTGCTTTAGCAACTTCAGTTACTACAGCTGCGGATGCGGTGTAGCCGACCCATCCGTGCATTGCAATGCTGTAAGAACCGCAAGCTTCTGCAGCAGTTGTTTCTGTGGAAGTTGCTGCTTCATCAACGCCAGCGCCTCCACAGGCCGTTAAGGCAAGGCCAGCAACTGCAGTAAGCGCTGCAAGTCTAAAGCCCTTTCCTTTTCTCCGGACCATACTTTCTCTCCTCGCTAGGAAATGGGCTACCTTGCGGCAACCCTTCGAACTAACATTTGCCAGTTCGAAACTTTTAGTTTCGTGGTGCTGAATTTCTCCGCACCGTGTACTGAGCGATTCTGTCGATCATGATGCCAAGCAACAAAATCGCGAAACCAGCAACAAGGCCTTTACCTTGAAGTTCTGGTTTCGAACTACCCAGAAGTACTAAGTAGCCTAAACCTCCAGCTCCCACGAACCCGCCAATTACGACAACGGCGAGTACGAATATCAATCCTTGATTAGTTGCGAGCAAAAGGGAATTCTTTGCGGCCGGAAGTTGTACTTTTGTTATCAATTGCCTTGTTGTGGAACCTGCTGAAGTTGCTGCTTCGATGATCGTGACGGGGACATCCCTGATTCCTTGGCCAACTATCTTCACCACGACAGGAATCGAGTAAATAATGCCAGTTGCGATGGCAGTAAATCGGGCTGGGCCAAAGAAGCCAAGCATTGGGATTAAGTAGACGAAGGCCGGAAGTACCTGACCGGCGTCCAAAATAGGTCGTAGGAATTTGTCAGCTCGGTCACTTCGACCAATCCAGATGCCAAGTAGCACACCAATACCCATTGTGAGCAAAGTCGCTACTAAGACTTGGGCGAATGTGATCATCGTGTCATACCAAAGACCGCTTGCCACGATCAGCAACAAAGTTGCCAAAGTAACGAGAGCAGATCTGAACCCACCAAATAGTGCAGAAATTGCGGTGATAGCTGCAACCGTTAAAAACCATGGCGCATTAGAAAGTGTTCCTTCAAGTGGATTCAAAATTCCGACGGTAACTACTTTTATTAACCCTTCAGTAAAAAATGAAAACGAGGTAGTTACCCAAGTCACAAACCCATCTGAAACGTTTGCTACTTGCTTAGAAATAACTAATTGCTCTGGAAAATAAGCAGCCCAAGCAAATTGTCGAGATAAAAAGATTGCGGCAATAGTTCCGATGCCAGTTCCAACTAAAGCGATTCGGCGGTTACGTAATTGCTTTGGTGTTGGTGGAACAAAAGTGTTTTGTTTAACAACAGCCGCGGATGTAGCGCGGTCTAACATAATTGCTAAGAAAACAACGGCGAATCCGGCGACAAACCCATCGCCGACATTTCGAATCTTTAATGCATCAAGCACTGGCTTACCAAGTCCAGGTGCACCAATTAAGGCAGCAATAACCACAAATGAAAGAGCAGCCATCACTGTTTGATTTATGCCAAGCACGATTGTTTTCTTGGCCATTGGAAGTTGCACTTTAGTCAAAGTTTGTCGGCCAGTAGATCCCATCGAGATACTTGCTTCAACTGGACTCTTTGCTACTCCACGAATACCAAACGCAGTGAGCCTAATTGCAATCGGAATGCTGTAAACCATTGTGGCAATCGTTGCTGATGCTGGACCAATTAAAAAGAACAAGGCCAGTGGAGCAAGGTAAACCAAAGTCGGCAGAATCTGAGCAAGATCCAAAATTGGTGTGACTAATTTAAGTGCAAAGTCAGATCGACCAGCCCAGATACCAACTGGAATACCAATAGCTAGGGATAACACAACAGCAGCAATTGTCATCGCAAGCGTGTCCATCGAGTCAGTCCAAAGTCCAAGTGCTCCGCACGCAAACGTAAGGGTTACTGCTAAAAGGGCCGTCTTCACACTTGAAATTGCGTAGACAATAAATCCAATTAATGAGATAACCCCAAACCAGCCAATTAGCGGAATAGATGATCCAGCCATTGGAATAGAAATCATTTCTCGAATTAGCGTGACAAAGCCATCGATAAATTCGCGAATCGGGTTAAAGAAATATTTAAAGGCTGTGCCTTCAGTTCGATTGCCACGAATTGAATCAGCAAGTTCACCCACAAAAGTTGTGAATGACGTATTTTGCGGAACTGCTAGCTCAAGAGTGAATTTGCCACTAAATACTCGAGATAGTGCAAACCACAATAAGAGTAAGCCACCAAGAATCCAACTACGTTTTATTTCGCGTCGACCTGAAGTAACTAGTACTTCGCTACTCATGAGTGAGCTCCACCGCCAATTAGGCGAAGTATGTCATTTGAGGTAATAACTCCAATTGAATTGCCATTTTGGGTGACTGTTACTGGGCCAGGAGACGAAAGAACTATAGGAGTTGCTTCGCGAATAATTGTGTCTGCACTGACACTTCGGTCGCTAGGAAGTTCACTAGCAGCCAAAGGTCGAGCGATTGATTTAACTGTTAACACGTGTGACTTCGGTACATCGCGGGTGAAGTCAGCTACGTAATCGTCTACTGGATTACCAATTAATTCCTCGGCAGTGCCCATTTGCACGATGGCACCGTCACGCATAATTGCAATTCGGTCACCAACTTTTAATGCTTCATCTAAGTCATGGGTAATGAAGATCATGGTCTTACCTAATTCGCGATGTAAACGCATCACTTCGGTTTGCATGTCGCGACGAATTAATGGATCAAGTGCCGAAAACGGTTCATCAAGAAACATTACGTCTGGGTCAACAGCAAGTGCGCGAGCTAAACCAACACGTTGTTGCATACCGCCAGAAAGTTGCTCTGGGTAAGCCTGGTCGTAGCCCTGCAAACCGACTAACTCAATGACTTCACGAGCACGGGCATGGCGTTGCTCTTTGCTAACCCCGTTAATTTCTAATGCGTAGGCAATGTTGTCGATGACTTTGCGGTGTGGAAGTAAACCAAAGTTCTGAAAGACCATCGAAAACCTTGTGCGGCGAAGTTCGCGCAATCGGGCTTGCGATGCTTCAAGAATGTCTTCGCCATCCATCACAATGTGACCAGAAGTAGGTTCGATCAAACGAGTAAGACAGCGCACAAGAGTTGATTTACCTGAACCTGATAGGCCCATGACTACGAAAACTTCGCCCGGTGCAACATCAAATGAAACATCGCGAACAGCTGCAGTGTTTCCGGTCTTGGCTCGTAATTCTGCGCGAGGTAGCGATGCATCAGGACTGCCGATTATTTTTTCGGGGTTGGGACCGAAAACTTGCCATAGGTTTCTTACAGAAATTGCGCTTGAACTATTTGTCATTACTAGTTGCCCTTCGGGTCCGCAAACCATTCAGACCTAGCAGGGGAAAGGTTCTGCCAGATGTGTTTGTGTTCTAGATATTCTGCCAATCCAGCCTCACCTAATTCTCGACCTATGCCAGATTGTTTGTATCCACCCCACTCCGCTTGAGCGACATAAGGGTGAAAATCGTTTATCCAGATTGTGCCGTGCCGAAGTTGGCGGGCTACACGCTGTGCCTTCTCAGCATCCTGAGTCCAAATTGCACCAGCTAGACCGTAGATTGTGTCATTGCCTAAAGCAATTGCCTCTGCTTCGGAATCAAAAACTTCGATCGTCATGATTGGGCCAAAAGATTCGTCTTTCACACATTTCATTTTGGTGTTGCAGTTATCAAGCACAGTTGGCCGGAAGAAGTAACCAGCTTGTAATTCTGGTTCTGATGGGCGCTTGCCACCAGCACGGAGCACCGCACCTTCATTCAGTGCATCAGCAACAAATTGTTCGACCTTGTCCCGGTGTCCTGCACTGATGAGTGCTCCTGTTTCGGCAGTTTCGTCATAGGCACCACCAAGTTTGATCAGATCAGCGCGGCGAGCAACTTCGGATGCGACTCGATTATGAATACTGCGTTCAACTAACAGCCTTGTGCCGGCCGAACAAACTTGTCCGGAATGTAGAAAAACTGCTGTTAATGCGTTGTCAATTGCAGCGTCAAGATCTGCATCGGCAAAAATAATGTTGGGGTTTTTTCCGCCGAGTTCTAGCGCAACTCGCTTAACAGTTTGCGCAGCATTAGCCATAAGACGTTTGCCGGTGATTAAGCCACCTGTAAATGAAACTAAATCAACGTCTTTATGAATACTTAGTGGACCGCCTGCAGTAGCCCCAGCACCTAAAACTAAATTTGCAACACCATCTGGAACACCTGCTTCGCTTAACACATCCATCAGCATCGAAGTTGTGCTCGGCGTGAGTTCACTTGGCTTAATTACGAAAGTGCAGCCAGTTGCAATTGCAGGTGCGATTTTCCAAGATGCTTGTAGAAGTGGGTAATTCCATGGAGTGATCATTGCGACTACTCCAACTGGTTCACTAACTATTGTGCTGCGCACACCATCACGACCAGTTTGAACTTCTCGTTCGTGTGCTTTTGGTGCTTGCTTTGCAAAGTATCGAAATACTGAAATTACATCTGCTAGGTCATAGCGCGATTCAACAATTCGTTTTGCGGTATCACGCGATTCTGCAGCTGCAAACAATTCAGTGTCGCGTTCTAAAATGTCTGCAATTCGATCAAGTATTTTGCCGCGTTGCTCGCCAGAGAAAGAAGCCCAGTGGCCGTTATCGAATGCGATCCGAGCTGCAGAAATTGCTGATTCCGTGTCTGTGCTCGTTGCTTCATAAAACTCGGCAACAGGTTTACCATCTGCAGGATGAATTATGGTTCGCTTTTCACCAGATGAACTAGGTCGGCGTGTGCCGTTAATAAATAGAGAATCGATATTCTCGTATGCCATTCGCCTTAAGCCCTTCGTCGTTTAACTTTTTCGATTACTTGCGCGTTCGTCAAGGAATTTTCACCCTTTGTAACGTAAGTGTGTTTTTGTTTCATAGTGTGAAACCCCTCATCGCCAATTCCCATTGGGCTTCGATCCCTGCAGTCCTCATCGCCAATCCGTCGGACTTCCCGATAATTTTTTTCCTGCCTTAATTAAATTTTGCCCGACTAAATCAAGGTTCAACTTGGTCATTCGGGCAGTTGGTCCAGACACCACAATCGCCGCGACAACGTCAAGATGTGAATCGCGTATAGGAGCAGCCACCGCAGTAAAGCCATCTTCCATTTCTTCGTTAGCAATCGCGTAACCACGTTCTCTTACCTTGGCTAACTCTTTTTCAAAATCTGTAGCCGACGTAATTGTGTACTTTGCTAATTTTTGAAACTTGGTTGGAAAGGTTGCCTTGCGTTTTTTATCATCGAGCCAAGCCACTAAAACTTTTCCGGTTGCGGTGCAATGAATCGGAACTACTTGACCAAGCCAACTTGTCATTGTCATTATGTGTGAGCCGGCAACTTGATCAACGTACAAAACTTTGTTGTCATTTAAAACTGCGATGTTAACTGTTTCACCATATTGATCGGCAATTGCTCGAGTTACCGATCGGGAAGCAGCAACAGGTTCTAAATTGCTTGAAACTGTTCCGGCTAGGCGAACTAAACCCATCCCTAATCGGTACTTACCTCGGTCAGAAATTTGCTCAACTAAGTCTCGAGAAAGAAGGGCAGATAGTAACCTCGAAGCTGTTGATTTATGGATGTCTAGCTCTGTAGCAATTTCGGTTACGCCAGCTTCACCTTTTTCGCCAAGAATTTCCAAAATAGATAGAGCGCGCTCTACCGACTGAACAGAAGAATTGTCGGTTAAAAAACTGTTGCCCATGACGCAACATTATGCGCCATGGGCAACTGGTTTGTCCTGCTTTTTGCCGGTTAATTTATCCCGATTAGAAAAGGCCTACTACTAGACCGTTATCGAGCTTGATCGAGTTAGCGGCTGGAACTTTTGGTAGACCTGGCATAGTCATGATGTCGCCAGTGACTACCACGATGAATTCAGCCCCCGCACTTAATCGAACTTCGCGAATCGCAACTACGTGATTTGAAGGTGCGCCCTTGAGGTTTGGATCAGTTGAGAAAGAGTACTGAGTTTTGGCCATACAGATCGGGAACTTGCCGTAACCTGCCTCTTCGAATGCTTTGAGTTGATCGCGGATTACTTTATCGGCAACTATGTCATCTGCATCATAAATGCTGGTTGCAATAGTTTTAACTTTGTCCCAAAGTGATAGTTCGTCGCCATAAAGCGGAGCGAACTGTGAAACACCAGATTCAGCTAGTGCAACAACTTTTTCGGCCAGCACCTTGGTGCCCTTGCTTCCTTCAGCCCAGTGGGTACAAAGTACAGCGTCAACACCTAAATCTGCACAGTACTTTTGTACTGCTTCAAATTCAGCTTGAGTGTCAGTAGTGAAGTTATTTACGCCAACTACAACTGGAACGCCAAACTTCTTAACGTTCCGGATGTGTCGACCAAGGTTTGCTAGCCCTGATTCAACTGCCGCAACATTTTCTTTGCCTAAGTCGTCCTTAGCAACGCCACCATGCATCTTGAGCGCACGAATAGTTGCCACAATTACTGCTGCAGCTGGTTCTAAACCTGCTTTGCGACATTTAATGTCAAAGAATTTTTCTGCACCAAGATCTGCACCAAAACCTGCTTCAGTAACAACGTAGTCACCGAGGCGAAGTGCAGTATCGGTTGCCAAAACGGTGTTACAACCGTGGGCAATGTTGGCAAATGGTCCACCGTGAACAAACGCTGGATTGTTTTCCAGAGTTTGAACCAAGTTAGGCATTAACGCATCTTTAAGAAGCACCGTCATAGCCCCAGCCGCATTTAGTTGCTTTGCGGTGATTGCAACTTTGTCTCGGGTGTAACCAATGACAATGTTGCCCAAACGACGTTCTAAGTCGTCAAGATCCATTGCCAAACAAAGAATTGCCATAACTTCGGATGCAACAGTGATGTCGAATCCGGCTTCACGTGGATAGCCATTTCCTGGGCCACCAAGTGCAGCAGTGATCTGTCGTAGCGCGCGATCATTCATATCCATAACGCGTTTCCAAGATATGCGACGAACGTCGATACCTAGTTCATTACCCCAATAAATATGGTTGTCGATCATGGCTGACAGTAAGTTGTGTGCGGCACCAATCGCGTGGAAGTCACCAGTGAAATGAAGGTTAATGTCTTCCATTGGAACAACTTGGGCATAACCGCCACCAGCTGCGCCACCTTTCATTCCAAAGCAAGGTCCAAGAGATGGTTCGCGTAAACAAATAATTGCCTTTTTACCAATCGCATTTAAACCATCGCCAAGACCAACAGTTGTGGTGGTTTTACCTTCACCAGCCGGTGTTGGGGTCATTGCAGTAACAAGAATCAACTTGCCTTTTTTCTTGTTCTTTAATGATTCGATGAACTCCATCGAAATCTTTGCTTTTGTTGGACCGTAGTTAAAAACTGCATCCGCCGGAATTCCAATACCGGCCGCTATTTCACCAATAGGTTTTGATTTAGCGGCTCTTGCGATATCGATATCTGAGTTCATGCAGTTAGCTCCTTTGATCTCTTGGCAACATACTCATCTAACTCTTCTTTTATGGCTGCATCGATTGCTGGTTGTTGGTACTCATCCAACATCTTTTTGTAGTACTCGTTGGCACGTTGTGCTGTGTCTTTTGATCCGTTACGTGACCAGCGATCAAAGTTGTCACTTGAAGAAAGGAACGGACGGTAGAAACAGTCACGGAATCGTTCCATGGTGTGCATGGTTCCTAAGAAGTGACCACCATGTCCGGCTTCTATGTGCGCATCGAAGCCAAGTGATGCTTCATCGATTTCAAATGGAGTGAATTCCACCTGCATCATTTGCAGAATTTCCATGTCCATAACAAATTTTTCGTAGCTGGCTACTAAGCCACCTTCTAACCAACCGGCTGTGTGAAGTACAAAGTTAGTACCGGCAAGGAATGTAGCGTGCATAGTCATCAAAGTTTGGTAACCAGCCTGCGCATCAACGGTTTGTGAAGCATTTAAGCCACCACCGCCGCGGAATGGTAACCCGAAGTGTCTAGCAATCTGACCAGTACAAAGAAGACCAATTGCAGACTCAGGAGTTCCAAATATAGGCGAGCCAGACTGCATATCAATGTTTGATAGGAATGAACCAAAAATTACTGGTGAACCAGGTCGGATTAATTGAGATAGTGCAATTCCCGATAGTGCTTCGGCGATCTGCTGCACTAATGAAGCTGGAATAGTAACCGGTGACATTGCACCCATTAACAAGAATGGTGTCAAAATTACGGCTTGATTTGCTCGTGAATATTCAAACTGAGCATCGAGCATGCGGTCATCCCAGCGGAGTGGGCTATTGCAGTTGATTAGGGAAATGGTTACTGGGGTTTTTTCAATTGCTTCGCGACCGCCGAAAAGTATCTCACTCATCTTGATTACATCGCGCGCGTTTTGAGCTGATACGACATTGCCCATGTAAACCTTGTCAGTCAAAGTTTGTAGGCGGTAAGTCATATCTAGGTGACGCGTATCTAAATGAGTATCTTCAGGTTCACAAATAACGCTGCTAGCAACATCTAGATCTGAAAATGACTGGGTAAGTTTTAATAAATTTTCATAGTCGCGCAATTTGGCATCGCGTCGTACACCGTCTTCTAAAACGAAAGGTGAGCCGTAGTTGCCGGCGAACACCATACTGTCGCCACCAATGTGGACATTATTCTTTGGATTACGTGCTTGAACATCGAATTCTTTTGGTGCTTTGGCAACCTGAGCCAAAATAAACTCTGGATCGAATTTAACGTTATTACCCTCGACCTTTTGTCCGGCTTTGCGGAAAAGATCAAGCGCTTCATCGCTTAGAAACTCGATGCCGATTTCTGAAACTATTCGCTTCCAACCCTTATCAAGAGCTGCCATTGCATCTTTTGAAAGGATTTCGAAACGCGGACTTTTATTCTGGAACATTTGAGTTGGCTCCTGGTGCGCTGACAAATATTCGCCAAAACCCCTTGACGAACAATAGTCAGAGTACACTACGATATGGAACGGTAGTTCCAAATTGTAGAAATTTGAGACTACCAACCGGAGGTTCTCCTTCACTGTATTAATACTGTGGAATTAATACTTCGAAGATGAATTCTGCGGGCCACCTTATTAATAGGTAGCCAGGGAATCTTGGATACCTATCGCGCAATCTGACTGGCGGGGTAATGGAAGACAAAACCGTAACTGGTACTCAAGCCATTGATCGCGCCTGTGACCTATTAATCAAGGTTATTGATGCAGATAAACCACAAACTTTAAGCGAATTAGTTTCAGCATCTGGATTAGCCAAGGGAACTACTTCGCGCATCCTTAACGCACTTGAACGTGCCGGACTTCTTGGCCGCTCGAACTTAGGTGGGTTCATCCCTGGACCAGTACTAAATCAATTCGCAGTTTCAGGTGGTGCTTACACCGCACTTGTTAATTCAGTTACTCCAGCAATGGAACGAATCGCTGCGCAAACAAAAGAGACAGTGAGTTTGGCAGTCATTGGACATGATGGAGTCGACAACATTGCTCAAGTTGAAGGCGACTACATACTCGGTAGCCGCAATTGGGTTGGCGAAAGTGTGCCAAGACATTGCAGTGCGGCCGGAAAAGTTTTAATGGCGTTAGCTGGTGCTAGTGCTCCTCAAGAATTAGTTGCGCGAACTGCAAACACAATTACCGATCACAAAGTTTTAGATGAAGAGCTTCGATTAGTTCGTGAACGTGGTTATGCAGTTATTCGAAATGAACTTGAACTTGGCCTGGTAGCAATTGCCGTTCCGGTATTCAACGAAAAAGGCAAAGTTGTTGCTGCACTTTCTGTAACGGGACCAGCAGAACGTATCTCAGTAGATTCTGAAAACCAAATTTCCGCGCTAATGCAAAAAGAATTAGCAAAACGTGATCAACCCGATAACGCTCGGTCACAAGGTGCCCGAACACGACAAGAAGGAGCCGCATGACCCCGGACGAAATCCTTACCGAAATGTACGAAGCAACTATGGCCGGCAACGGACCAAAAGTTATTGAGTTAACCAATGAAGGTCTTGCTCAGGGAATGACTCCGGACACAATCTTGTTCGACTCACTTATTCCAGCACTTGAAGAGGTAGGTGCTCGTTTCGAGCGCGGCGATTACTTTGTGCCAGAAATGCTTATCGCTGGTCGAGCAATGAGTGGCGCATTAGACATTTTGCGTCCGCTGCTTGCAGATACTGGTGCCGAAACAGTTGGAACTTTCTTAATGGGAACTGTTAAAGGTGATGTTCACGATATTGGTAAGAATCTGGTGAACATCATGCTTGAAGGTGCTGGATTCCAAGTTATTGACCTTGGTGTTCAGGTAGCGCCTGAAAAATTTGTCGATGCGATCAAAGAACATCAACCAGATGTAGTTGGAATGTCAGCATTCTTAACCACCACAATGCCTATGTTCAAAGTAAACATCCATGAAATTTCAAAAGCTGGTTTACGCGATGATGTCATCATCATGGTTGGTGGCGCGCCAGTAACACAGGAATATGCAGATGTTGTTGGTGCTGATGGTTATGCAGCAGATGCTTCAACAGCAGTTCGTAAAGCTAAAGAGTTAATTGCGGCCAAACGCGGAGCTAAGTAGTCAGCATGGCTGAATTCATCGCAACGATTGAACACGTAATCAAGGGCCCAGTCTGGGGTTGCCAGATGTGCGGTCAATGTGTGCTGCATTCAACCGGTATGACTTGCCCAATGAATTGTCCAAAAACCTTGCGTAATGGTCCTTGCGGTGGGGTTCGCGAAAATGGACATTGCGAAGTAATTCCAGAAATGAAATGTGTTTGGACAAAAGGTTACGAACGTAGCCAAGCATGGCCGCTACCAAAACTTTGGAAAGAAGAATTCAACCATCTACGTCCACCGGTTGATAATCGGTTAAAGGGTGGATCCTCATGGAAAAACTTTTTCTCAAAAAGAGATCGTTGGACACCAAAAGGTTGGACAGAGACAACCCAAGAGGCTGGCCACTAAATGTCCACCCTGGAATACAAATTAACGAAGACTAATGAATTAGTTTTTACCGCAGAATTTCCGTCACTTGATGGCAATGGTTTTGAAAAAGCTAAGAAAGCTGCCGACCGGATGCGCGGATGGTTCGACGGGGTAAATGCAACAGATAATCCAGCAGCGCATGCTCACGTTTCAAATGTTGCCTCTGCAATTGCGATGAAACAACTGGGCCTTGAGCCAATTATGCAAGTTGTTTGTCGCGATAAAAACCGAATTGCTCAGCAAGCCGACATAGTTGGTGCCACAATGTTTGGGATTGAAAATTTTTCTGCCCTAACCGGTGACGACGTTACGGCCGGCGATGAAACAGAAGCTCGACGAGTTTTTGATTTAGACGGCCCACAGCTAATCAGATTAATGAGCACGATAAAACGTGGTCAGTACATGTCCGGACGCAAACTAGATCCGGCTCCACACATGTTTATTGGGGCGGTAGAAAATCCTGGTGCGCCACCATTTGAATATCGGGTGCAACGGGTGGCGAAAAAATATGCCGCTGGTGCAAAGTTCTTACAATTACAGATTTGTTATCACAAAGATCGCTTGGAAAAATTCTGTGCAGGAGTAAAAGCTGCGGGCTTGGCAGACAAAATTGCGATCATTCCAACCATCGTGTTAGTTAAAGGTGCCCGGCCTTTGCACTTCATGCATGACAACGTGCCCGGAATTGATATTCCCGCTGATGAGATTGCCCGAGTCGAAAAAGCAAGTGATCCATCTGAGGCTGCTTATCAGCAGACTCTTGAGTTTGCTAAGCATGCGCTTGCTCAGCCAAGTGTCCGTGGCTTGCACGTAACTGACTTCCGCAATGACGACACACTAGACAGACTTATGACCGATCTTGGCCGAGTGCGCCAAGTTCAACCTAACTAAGAAGGGAATAACTATGCATACCGTGCTTAGTTCACCAAATAAAACCGTAACAATCGGCCACGATCAGCCGTTTGTGATCATCGGTGAACGAATCAATCCAACCGGTCGCAAGTTATTCCAAGAAAAATTGCGAAACGATGATCTTTCAACAGTAAACATTGACGTTGCTGACCAAGTTGCTGGTGGCGCAGACATGCTAGATGTGAACATGGGTGTGCCACTAACTGATGAGCCGGCATTACTTGCAAAAGCAATCAAACTAGTTCAATCGCTAACTGATCTGCCAATTTGTATTGATTCATCTGTGATTGAAGCTTTAGATGCTGGTCTTGCAGTTTACGAAGGCAAGGCACTGGTTAACTCAATGACTGGTGAAGATGATCGCATGGATGCGATTTTGCCATTAGTCAAAAAGTACGACGCAGCAATCTTGGCACTGCCAAATGATGAAACAGGCATTCCGATGACAGCAGATGAGCGCATGCCAATTGTTGAAAAAATTGTTCGCCGCGTTGAAAAAGAAGGTATTTCGTTAGAAAACCTACTTATAGATCCGCTTGCAATGCCAGTGGGTGCTGAACCAGAGGCAGTTAAGCAAACTCTTGAAACTATTTATCGAGTGCGCGAAAAGTATGGTCTCAACATGTCAATTGGTGCATCAAATGTGTCATTCGGTCTTCCTAATCGACATGCGCTAAACGCTTCGTTTATGCCGATGGCAATGTCAATGGGATTAACCTCGGCAATCATGGATGCCCGCACTCCTGAAGTTGTGCAGTCAGTTAGGGCCGCAGATTTACTACTTGCACTTGATGCCTGGGGTAGTAACTGGATTACCAATTTCCGTGAAGCAAAAGCATAAAGTCGTAATAGCAAAACCTAACTAAGGAAACTGTGAGCGATCAGAAAGTTGAGTCGACTGAGATTGCAGCTGGTCTCGGGCGAGTAACGGTTAATTTCACGCCAAGTGGGCAAGAAGTGCGCGTACCTCCGGGTGTCAGCGTGTTCGATGCTGCTTCTTGGAATGGACTTGCTATTGATTCAACTTGTGGTGGGCATGGCACTTGCAAAAAATGCAAGATCCAGGTGCTCGAAGGTGAAGTACCAGTATCTCGACTAGATATTCGCGCGTTTACGCCAGAGCAACTTAAAGATGGTTGGCGACTTGCCTGTGTTGCTCGAGCAAACAGCAATTTAAAAATTGATGTTCCACCACTTGCCACCAGACCCAAAGCTGCCACTGTTGGTGTTGGTCGCCAAGTTATTTTGCGTCCAGGTGTGCAAAAACGATACGTCGAATTGACTGAACCATCACTACATGATCAACGCACTGATATTGATCGGTTGCGCGATGCAATGGGCGACTTAGAATTCGAAGCAGACTTAACTGTGCTGCGAGTTTTACCAACGGTTTTACGAAAGTCAGAATACAAAGTAACTGCAGTTGTAGTCGGTGAAAAGTTAATTGCTGTTGAGCCAGGAGATACCAGCGAGCAAAACTATGCAATTGGCATCGACTTAGGAACAACTACTGTCGTTGCTACATTACTTGATTTAGTAACTGGCACTCCGATGGCAGTGAAGTCAATGTTGAATAAACAGCAACCGTTTGGTGCAGATGTAATTTCACGAATTTCTGCAGCAATGATGGATCCACAAGCTGGCCCACTCATGCAAAAAGCCGCACTTGATACGTTCAATGAGCTAATTGAAGAAGTCTGCACTGAAGCAAAAGTCGATAAAAGCCAAATTTATGCTTTATCGATCGCTGGAAATGCAACCATGGTCCAGTTATTACTTGGCGTAGATCCTGAGCCTGTTGGTGTTGCGCCGTTTATTACGGCTTCACAAAGATGGCCAATTATGACGGCCAGTGAAATTGGTATCGATGTGCTGCCAAGCGCCCGTTGCTATACCTTCCCATCATTTGGTGCTTATGTTGGTGGCGACATTGTGGCTGGGGTACTGGCCACAGGTATGGCTCGAGATAAACGGACTCGTCTGCTTATTGATGTTGGCCAACATTGCG
>JACCDL010380767.1_pt1 | contig 18045 bp, 37 predicted proteins | sample 7441931 | NCBI WGS metagenome assembly JACCDL01 (sample SAMN15323437, study PRJNA562643) | freshwater metagenome | isolation source: river surface water | place: USA:Blue River Watershed | collected 2017-08-16 | reverse complement strand
CGTAGTCCTCTTCGGACTTGTCGTGTATTACATATCCACGATGCTTGAGATATTGGCTCACCTTTTCAATGGCCCACTCATTATGCTTGTCGTAAGAATCTTTTACAAACTTCACGCTTTGTTGTATTCAAGCACGGCTGATTTCACTAGCTCAAGTTCATACCTGATCTTTTGAATGCACGCTTGTTGTCGGGTAGTTACTCTTTCAATGTCGGCATCGGCATCTCCAGATAGTGTGTGCAAGTCTTCGTACAGCATACCGAGTTCATCTATGGCTCGTGATGTAGCCAAGAAGTACATTTCGGATAGTTGTTTGCTGTTCATCTTGTATAGTTTCAGTACGAAAATACACACGATTGTTCAAAAAAAGTTAAATAGTTTTTAACAATTACTTGCGAGATAAGATGTCTTGTACTACGAGCTTAACATCGCCTTGATTTCTCGGGATATAAACAGCATAGTCGCCCATATTATTCTTGGCCAAGTGCTTAAGAAATAACTTAAACCTAATGTGAAATGAATGCTGTGACGGTACGAATCCCTTGGTTTCTATGATGAACTTATGCTTGTGGCTCACGAAGTCTGGCGTGTAGGTAATCTCCCTAACGTGGTGCTTGTCCTTCACCGCAAAAGATTTAGTACCCTTCTTGCCGTACCTCCCAACGTGGGTGAACGATTGCTCAAGCACAAATGATTCACCCTCGTATGAGAAGTCTATGTTGCTGTCTTTCAATAACTTATAGCAGAAGAGTTCAAGTTTTGATTTAAACTCTTTGCCGTCGTAGTTTGACTTGACGTGGTTGATTGCTCCTGTATTTCGCTTAGCCATTAGAATATATCCTTGAGGTCACCAAGGTCTATCTCCATAGGCTCTGGCTTGTTGAATGTTTTGTACTTATCAAAGTCATTGCTTATCGGAGTAAACAATTTCTTATACCCATCACCAACAACGTGGAACCCGGTGGCCTGGGTGTTCATCTCAAACAAGATGGGTTCGTTGTATGGGGTTTGCATACCTCCGGTCTCTACGTTGCGGACCTTACGAACGTGAAGCTCGGTGGTCTTTCGTACTTGGGGATCAGGTGACTGGACCTTGCGGTGCACGGTAAGGAATGAATCGCATCGATTGACCCACTTGCCCCCCGACTCGGTATCCTCTGCCCACGGAGCAACGGGTAGACCGTCATCTCCTTTCCTGCGCTGGGCTTCGGTAACGGCGTGGGCATTAAGCCATAGACCTATGTTTCGGTTCTTGCTAAATGATAGGAACTCGGATGCCGCATCGTAGTGGTACTCGTGAATACCAATCTTATTGCTCTGCGATATCTCAATCTTTAGCGAGTTGTATGGGTCAACGAAGATTGCATCTACATTGAACTGCGTCATTGTCTTCTCGGCAAACAATAAGATGTCGGTGTACGAATACATATCCCTATTGCCGAACACAATGAAGTGTTCCTTCACCCATCGGTACGCAAGGATGCGCTGCTCCCTAGACATCTCACTAATCCTTCGGTCAGCAACGAACTCCATCAAGCGCATCTTCGTGGAGGCTGTGGTGTTCTCTGAAGAGTAGATGCACCAACGCCATCCGTGAATCATAGCTGAGGTAGCGATTAGGTATAGATTAAACGTGGTCTTACCTACGTTACTGTGTCCGTTGATAACAACAAACTCCTTCTTGAATAGGAAGTGCTTGTCCACTACATCCGACCCGGTAGACAAACCCATTTGAATCTTGCCTTCAGCGAAGTCACTGATCCAACGGAAGTCCTCATCATCCGAAGACACGAACGACATATCCCCATCGTAGATGAGTAGGTCACGCTTGGACTTCTTCTCCTCCTCAATGATTTCACGAACAGGCATTTCCTTGCCCTTCTGAATTCCCTTTTGGATGGTGTCCTTGGCTTGGTCAAAGGATACGATATCACGCTTTGATATCTCCCGCTCAAGCACACGGACAGCCTCATCCTCCTCCATCTTACCGATGGCGATGTATCCACCACAAAGGACTGCAGCCTTAAGTAGTTGGTTGTGCTTCTCACCATCCATTGCAAGGCGAACCATACGAGCTGCGTTGTTCAGCTTCATATAGTCCGTGTACCGCTCACGCTGTACGACTATCTCTCCCTTGTTCTCCACCGACATATCGGTAGCAAACGCTCCGTATACGGCCGAGTCTTCGTTGACAATAATCTCGGGGTCATAAGATTCAAAGCACGCACGTGCCTCGTTCTTTCCCGATGAGTCAATCTCTACTCCGTAGTTCTTGAGAAAGTAATTGGACAGGGAATTGAAGTGGTCTCGGTGTCGTTCGGGATGTGATATCCTAACGAGCAACTTGAGTCCATCACCCGATGGGCTAATCCAACAAGCATAGGTATGCTCATCCGTAGATAGTAGTGGCTTTAGTTTCTCTACGTTAACGTGGTCAATATCAATTACGATAAACCCACTATGGTTTACGAGAGTGCTATCGCCACGGCCAGTAAACTCACCGCTAAAGTATACGATGGGGAGTTCGTTCTTTAGTTCCTTCTCCCCTGATCGTACTCGGTCAACAATGTCCTTACTCTTCCCTTCCTGGATACGAGTAAGTAGCTCTCCAATTGGACGGTAGTACGGGGTCTTGTCGTAGAGCGTTTGGAATATCGTTGCCTTGGCTTGATTGTTCATTGATTAGTTGGTGTTCAAGTTCTCTTTGTAGGTGGACTATTGCTTTCTGAATGTCTTGTGACATTGGATTGCCAGGCTTCTTGCCTGCCCTCATTAGATAGGTCAAGGCTGTGCCTATGTTATAGTTATCGTGGGCGAAATCAAACACCACATTGATTGCCTCAATGCCGTGGTACTTCCCGATGTAATAACTTGGGGTGTTCTCTTTACTCATAACAATATGTTCTTTTTAATTTGCTTGGCGACAGCCTCTACCACATCAACAGTTACTGCGTTCCCGCATTGCTTGTAGCGGTGCGTGTTGGCCATCTCCTTTACTTCACCATCCACGATTCCATACTTGGTATGGTTGTCGGGGAATCCTTGCAGTCGTTCGCACTCAATGGGCGTGAGCCTACGGATACGATACCCATCAAACAATCCTTGGTTGTTGTGCTTGGGATCAGTGAGTGTGGGTGAGTCATCACGCACCGAGTGGTTGTAGAAGTCAAGTGCCTTCGGCTCTCCTTCATAGAACTCGTTCTCTCGTACAATCTTGTTGGCCGCTTCGTATGTGAAGTTAGGCTCAACGACTTTCATTTGGTTTGCAAACTGCGTCACCGCTGGAGCAATACCATCACCATCGTACACACGGTTCTGCATATAAGGTTGCGTTCCGTTGTTTGATTCGTTGAGTTGGTTGAGTTGCTTTACCTCGTGCGGCCCGGAAGAGTATGCTACCTCTACGAGTTGGAGTCCGGAGTGGAGGTCGTGCTGGCCTCTTGCCGTAAGAGTTTTGCTAACGGCTGCTCTTGCGCCTTCCAAAGAGATATCTTTTCTACCTGCTTCTGTGATAGGAAATACTGATCCGGTATAGTGGCGGGGTCTTCCAAGATATCCGACAAGGTAGATTCTCTCACGATTTTGGGGGAGAAACCACGCTGTATTAAGCAACTGCCATTCAAGTGTATAACCCCCAAGGTCGGTAAACGCTTGGATGATTGCCGCAAAATCTTCGCCAGCATTTGAGGAGAAAGTTCCTTTAACATTTTCCCACACAAATACTCTTGGTCGGCATTCATCAATGAGCCTAATTGCTTCCGAGACAAGGGAGCTTCGTTCCCCGGACATTCCCTTTCGCTTTCCGGCAAGGCTAAAATCCTGGCAAGGACTTCCGAATGTGATAAGGTCAATTCGGGGAAGGTCTCCTCCGTGAACATCTGTAACTGATCCGACATAAGTTGAGTTGGGGAATTTGTGTTTGTAAACTGCGATGGCGTGTGGGTCTACCTCCGAGAAGAAAGCATTGACCTTATACCCGGCACGTTCAAAGCCGAGGTGGAATCCGCCGATTCCACTAAACAAATCAAGATGATTGATTACCATTTATTAAATCATTAATACCGTGTCCAATTATTTTTCCCTCACCGAGGGACTCTATCACCACCTTGGAATCCGTAGCCTTTGAGTTCTTCAATAGCTCGGAGCGTAGGCGTGTCATTGTCTTGCTATCATAGGTCATTACCTCATATGCTGTCGCATACTTGGTTATCACCCACGACACTACACGATGTACTTGCTTGCCCTTGCGGACCAGCACCTTCACGTTTTGGAAATAGCGAATCGGTATACTCATCTACTTCAACCATTGTCTTCCACAAAATCTTTGGGGCAAGGTCAACAAAGGATTGGCGTGAGCCTTGAACATCTCCCTTAAGTAGGATCAGGTTATCACCCTTCTTGTTCGCTATCACTACAACGTGGTAGTCGCAGTGACCTTTGTCTGGTATTTCTATTACACTATCCTTATGGTTAAGGATGGAGATGCAATAGGTATTGTCTTTGCCTTTAGAGTTTCCGACATAGGCGGGGGGCACAGCCTTAACAAATGTAACCCCCCACTCAAATGTCAGTAGGTAGAATAGTGACTCCTCTAATTTAGAAAGGGAGGTCGCTTGCTCCACCTGTTTTAGCCTTGTGTTCAGCGGCTCCGGCTTTCGCCTTCTCCGAATGGGGATTGTAAATCTTACCCATAGGTTTGCCTGCCTTACTCAAAGTCAAGGTGATGTACACATTCCCCTTCTCGGTTTGATACTTTGGGAGGTCTGCGATTTGTGCTGCGCTCAAAGAGATGCGCCACGATGATAGCTTACCCTCGTAAAATTTGGGTTCATCAACGTATCCGATCAGGTCGGAGTCATAGGATTGGGCTTTGTCTGCCATTGTGTGAATTGATTTAAAAATTAAACCGTGAACTCCGCAAAGAACTTTTCCGTGCGGCTATTGCTGTCAAGGTATTGAAGCACTCGGCTTGTGGCCAATTCAAACTTCCGTTTACCCGACATCAATGTCTCCTCCGAACAATGCACCAAGGCGGGCAAGTAAGGATAAGCCTTCTCTTGAGCCACCCAAAAGAATGGGCGACCAGGGAATGCTGTGCTGTAGATATATGCTTGGAGGTCGTAGTTGTAGACAAAGATGTCACGCTTAAAACCACCAATAGATACGGTACTCTTGGAGTCAGTGATGTAGTTCCCGTTCAACACATCAAGGAATCCACGTACCGGCCAGTCATTCATAAACACCGTGAACTCTTTTTGGAATTCACCCATAAGGTATGTTTCACGAAGACCTGTCTCATCAAGCCTATCAATCATATCAATAGCTTGTTGGATGTCATCAAGTTGTACCACTGTCTTATCGCCAGCGGAATCAAGGAACGCTTGATACCATTCCTTGTACTTGTTTGTCATCCGTGGTGCTTTGCCCCCAATCTCGGCGCATATCTCCACATCAAAGTCGGCATCAAGGACAAAGAATCTCTGATCCAATTCTTCGGGAGTGAAGAGTAAGCAATCGTAAAGGGAACCAAAGTCAAGAGCTCCTGACTTTCTCTTGAGTTGCCCAGCCATATACATCTCAAAGAGTCGCACATCTTTTAGTGCTTCCTTCAATGCTGAAGATGAGATGTAGTTCTTGTTGAACTTCTCAAAGAGTTTAATGCCGAGCTCCATTACTTGTCAAGGATTTTGCGTAGCTCGTCCTGTTCTTTCTTGGTGAGTTGCTTTCCGTAGTGCTTGATGGTTGCATCAAAACGCTCGGTGCGTTCGGCTACATCCTTGCCTCCGCTGATGTACATCACCGCCTTATTGAACACGGACTCGGTTCCCGAAGCCTCGGTCTTTTGTTGTTGCTCTTGCTTGGCGATGGCCATATTCACCTCGTTGCTTGAAGCAATAGAAGTTTCAATACCGATACCGAGCATAGCCAACGCACGACCGAGTGCCGAGGTTTCACAGTTCTCAATGTATGAGGTCTTGTTGATGTGTGAAGAGGTGCGGTCTTCTTGTGCGTGTGCCGATGCGATCAGGCGATTCTCCTGATCCAAGATGGAACACTTGATGATGCACGCCTCCGAATCCACGGCTACGATTTCGTTGTGGATTGACCACCCCTCGTACTTGGATTCCTTGCGGAAGAAAAGGAGTCGTTGGTTTACCTCAACGTATTCCTTCCCCTTGATGTTGGTTGTTTTAAATTTATAATCCATATCAATTTGAATGTTAGCAAAGTTAATAATCTATTTCCATCTGGCCAAATCTTTTCTCAAGTTCCCGCCCGATAGCCTCAAGTCGGTAGACCTGGAAGTCGTAACTGTCCTTGGGAAGATATCCCTCAAGGAGTTTCGTTGTGGCTTGCTTGTGGTACTTGAGCAACTTGTTGGTCGGCAAGTTGGTGTTGTCGTTTAAACGCTCGGCAAGATTATCGGCCGCAACCTGATCGCTAAACGAGCGCACTACACTAATGTTGTTCCGCTTGATGACATCGTAGGTCATATAGTCGGCATTGAACGAAACAAAATATGGGGTTTTCATTTTAGGTTGATTACGATTTTGTCTTCCACGATGATGTCACCATCCTGAATTGCTTGGATGTATTTCCTTAAGATAGCGACAGCCTTCTCCGCTCGTTGGTCGTTGCGGCTATGGCGTAGCTTGCGTATCACCGACAACTTGTCGTTGATGTATTGCTCACCGAGTTTGGTGACAACGTACTCGCCCCGGGACACCCGCTCCAATAGGCCGGACTCAAGGAGTCGGTTGAGGTTGGATGTGTAGTAGCCTTGCGAGCTTGCGTACTTGCTACCGTTGATAGCCTTCGCAAAGTTTTGGATTTGGATCAGGCCAGTGGGCTTCTCCTCAAGGATAAACTTCAAAAGTTTTTGGGTCTTGTTCATAGCGTAAAGGATTAATAGAATAGGGACATTAGTTGTTGTTCATATTGCTCGGTCTTCTCCGAGGATACAATGAATGATTTCTCATCCGCAACGAGGGGGGCAAATGTTTTATTTGCCTTGGCGATAGCACCACGTTTGGTCTTCGCCCACACGGTGTTCCATCCACCCCCCTCAAACAAAAAGATATAGCGTTTCTCTTTCATAGGTATTTGAATTTGAAATCTTGTTCGTGTTCATCCCGAGCATAGGTGATGTAGTTGTCGGTGTCTTCATCGTAGTCCATCCCCACATCAAGAGAGTGGACTGATCCACCGCTACCATCTATGGTGAAGAACCCACCCGATTGATAGCCTTCCTCAAGGAACTCCCCATAGATTTTCACCTTCGGGAAATCTTGCATCACCATCTCCTCAATGCGCTCAAGGATTGGGAGCGGAACCGCCCAGGCTGTGTCAAAGAATAGCACTCGGTCACCGTCTTCATTGAACTTGGTTTCCGGATATGAGGCATTCCATTTGGTTCCCCAATTGGCGGTGTTCCAAGAGTACCAATCGGGGATATTGTTTTCCTTACAGTACTCCTCCTCTTTCTTGCCGAGGTTACCACGGAATAGGTTGGAGGGTGGGGGGATAATCTTCTCAAAGTTGATGGGTTGCTCCGAGGCAAAGCCATCTCCGATGGTGTTGAAGAACTTCTCTACTTGTTTCTTATCGCCAGAAATCTCAAGGGCGTGGCGCATCCAATTAGGCATAGTTGAAATGATGTTTAAATTGTTATACAAATATAGTTTGGTTAATCACAAAAGTCAAGAGGTGGGGTGTCTTTTTTTTCTCCTCCGTTTAAAGTCGTAGCGTAGGTACTCATAACCCCGAGCGATCAGGGCTAACCCAATGAACCAATACAATAGTTTCATCGCTTGACATCTTTAAGTCGGCCATCCCAAGCTTCTCCGTTGAGATACCATACCCAATTCTTTTGGCTAATGCCTACCCCATCTATGGCGTTGAGCCGTTCCTTGGTTGTCTTACTAAACCATCCGGCATTGGTTACCGACAAGGTCTGATCGGGGTCATTGTACCTGTAGGCAATCTCGTTGCCGTGGAGTAGGAGTACCGACACGTTTGGTAGGACTCGCACCTCGGTGTTGCCCCGCTTGAACCTCTTGCCCACGAGTAATGCTTGGGCGGAATCCATTGAAATCTTTTTCATATCTCTATTTATTTTAGGTTAATTGTAACTCCCTTTATGGCGTTGAGTCGTTCTTTCGTGGTCTTTGTAAACCACACCGCATTGGATAGCGTGATAAGATGTGGCTCGGGCACGCTCCCCTTACAGGCAATCTCGTTGCCGTGAAGTAGCATCACGGTTCCGTATGAATGTACTTGTACTTCGGTGTTACCACGCTTGAATTTCTTGTCGGTGAGGAATGCTTTGGCGGCATCAATTGAAATCTTTTTCATCTCTCTATTTTATTTTAGGTTAATTGCTTTTTCACATAGTGTTGCGATGAACAAAAGGTCTGGTCCATCCATCTCAAACTCAAGGCTATCATCCGGTTCATCTTCGGACAGTTCCGCAAGTATCATATTGAAGTGTCGGTCTTTGGTGCGTAGCCCCCGAACCACAGCCTCAATAGCTTGTGCGAGTTCATCGTTCTCCCCATCGGCTATGTAGATCAGGTACTCAACGGCTCGGTCTAATTGCATTTCGGTTTTCATAGTTCAATTATTAGTTGTCAAATTCTTTGTCGTAAGGACACTCTTCATCCTCTAATACCTCTTCAACATTCTCAAAAATTCCATCGGTAATAATGTTGTCTAATATGTTGGCGTTAGCCAACTTGATTATGTCTTGTTCCGTGGCGTTATCATCTACTACTACCCTTGTAGCAAGAGATACATAAACTAAATATGCTTTTTTCATAATTAAATAATTGAAGAGTTACGTACTACGATTCGTGTTGATGTTGTCCCATCCCATTCCACCTCCATACCGTGGTGTTCAAGGGTGCGAGCGATTTGGTGTCCGTTGCCTGACCAGCACAGGTAGAGGTCATCTCCTTTGCGTAGATCAGCGGCATCTTGTGCGTGGTAGAAGACCGCTTTCTCGGCTTCGGCTTCGGACATTTCCGCCCATCCACAAGATTGACAACACATAAAGTTTTGCTTTGCGAAATATCCCTCTTTGCGGAGTTGGGCAAAGGCTTTGGAAAGATTAGTTCGGCTCATAGTTCAAGTTTTTAAAGTGAGATAGATTCAAGTAGGTCAAATGCTTCTTGTAGTTGTGCTACAATCGGGTGTTCGTACCGCTCATCGGCTACTTGCCCGATATACTCAATGGCTTCCCATAGTGCATCTTGTAGTTGCTCAATGTCGGAGGTGAGGATGGTCTTTGGTTCCATAATCTTGGGGGTGTTGGTTGTGTTGGTTAAAGATAGTGTAATGAATCTCAAAAGTCAATAGGTCACGCAAAAAATTATTCAAGTTCTTGTAGGTCAATTAGGATATTCCCCGCCATATCAATGAATCCGTTGCGGATCAGGTCCCGAGCTGTGCGACCATAAGAACCTTGGAGGGTCCACGCCAACCCGGTTTCAATGAGCCGGGAGAAGAGGTCAAGCATTTCTTCGTGGGTCATATCGCCTTGCTCGTATTTCATTAGTTGTTCAAGGAGTTGCATATCAATTGAGGTGTTGGTTAAAGATGTAGGAAGAGTTGGGTACGTCAAGTATCTCGGCGGGGTCATAGAACACGATGGTGTCAAGGTGCTTGTGGTACATTTTGTCGGTGAGCATTTGCTCCTTGTTACAGTCCCAAGCTACTCCCAATGTGGAGGTGATAAATTCAACGCATTGGTCTATGGTGGGGAAAGAAAAAACTTGCATTGTATTAGAGGTTTTGGAGTGAAACAATTTTCTCGGCAAGGATTCGGTTGTTGTAGGATTGGAAGATGATACCTCCACCGAATTGCTTGTTGTGGAATCTCTTCCCGCCAATCTTCTTGGCTCGGAACACCGCCTTGACATACCGCTCCTCTACGCTCTCGCTCCGCAATATTTGCTCGGAGTACTCCTTGTCGGAGAACATATGATTGAAATGGATGGCGTATCGTGGATTGCCGTTTGCATCAAGGGATTGTCGGTTGCGGTTGAGTTGGTCTTCAATCTCGGCAATAGCCTTCGCCCTTTTCAACTCATCATTGCTTTGGATTTGGGCGGTGTAGGTTAGGTAGAGGAGTGAGTCAAGTTCACCCAATGCCTTGTTCATATCCGCAATCGGCGGCATAGCCTCCGAACCGAATGTGGCCTTACATTCCTCAACCAAGTTAAGGACGTGTTTGTCTACGAGTTTGCCTATTGAAAGGCGGGTGCAAGTTTCCATAGCTTTTTTGGTTTTAAATAAATTTCCAGGAGGATCAGGAGTTGACAGTTAGAGGTGGTCAACGATAAATTCGTGGATGAACTCCTCAATTCGGTCGGGTAATTCATCAACCAAATCATCGGGCAATCCCTTGCTCTTGGCAAGTTCCATAAGTTTGATGTGTGCGCTCTCGTTGGGGCTATCTTGTAGGCGAGAGGTCAAGATGTCGGAGATTTCAAATAGGAGTGACATAGGTTCGGGGGGTGTTAGGTTAGGGTGAAAAATGGGGGTGCATTGCTACACCCCTTGGTTAGTTGTGCAAAGGCACAAAGTAGTATTCTTCAATGTTCGGTAGGTAGTCGGACTCAAACTCCGATTCGTTGACCACGACATAAGATACCCAAGGGAACTTGATGTCTACGAGTGTGTCAACTCCAAACTTATTAAGTTTAAGGGATTGGGCAAGGTTCACTACTTGCTCACCATCACCCTCTTGTGCGTTGATTACTAAAAATTCCATAGTTTCTAAAGTTTAGGTTGTTGTGGTTAATTGGTTAAAGTTGGGGTGCGGTCATAGCACGAAACACATCAAATAGGTTGGCGATACCATCTCGCATTGATTCCTCAATTGGGTATCCCTCTTCATCAAGTTGGGCAACCCCAAAGAACTTGTACTCCTCTTTTTCCTCGTTTTGATTAAACGAGTTGGGGCAAGTAATCGCAAAGGTCAAATCACCCTTTTTTGCGTAGATGATTGGGCACGATGGCTTGGTAGAAAACTTTTTGGTCATATCCTCGGCACTAAATCCAAGGAACTCAATCTTTTCAATGTAGTATTTCATTAGTTCGGGATGAAAAAAAGCATTCATAGTTTCTAAAGTTTAGAGGGGGGGGTTAATTAGTATCCAAATTTGGTGGCGATAAACTCCGCCATCGTGAGTTGTTCATCGGCAAGGGCAACAATGCCCTCAACACGAGCCTCATCAAGTTCTAATTCCTCAATGTCATCAAACGTGATGATGTAGGGCTTGATTTCGCTCAAGGCGATTGCCGTTTCCATAAGGTGGAGAGGCATCCGGCGGCGAATGTCCTCAAATCGGCGGAGGTTCGCATTTACTTTTCTAACGAGTTCCATCGTGGTGGTGTTGTTGGTTGATGATGCTAAAGTAGTTTGATGAATCTCAAAAGTCAATAGGTCCACCCAAACTTTATTGCAACTCATTGAAACTCAACGAGAAAAATTTCATCCAACCCCAAAAGCTTTTTTTCGCCCTAATGGAAACCCGCACACACACGCACGCACACACGAGGCCAGATATCTGATCCACAACAACTTACACCCAAAAAGTTCAAGTTGACAGTTTTCTGATCCGCTTGATTTTCAACGAGTTATATTGATTATATTCAAGTAAGTGGTTCAACCTTTCGGGGAGGGATTCAAAGGTGAGGAAAGGGGGAGGGGTCTTTATCAAGAGGAGAAATATTTCTACCTCGCCCAACCTATGATTCCCGCCCGGACTCCAACCCATACAACTAACCACTATACCACGTACTTGGTGGCGTGCATAGGTGGTTTAGGAAAACGCCAAAACATTTTGGGATTCGGAATCGGGTTTGGAGAGGGTGGGTTTTGGATTATCGTTTTGGGTTTTGGTTCTTGGTGTGTATGTTGTGGCGATTCTCCCCCAGGTACGTATAACTCCACCCCTTTGTCGAGTGGAATGATGCTGTCCCCAATGGCATATTGGGATGTGCGTTGTAGACTTAAAGTAAAGGTTTAAGGTTTGTTGATAATTGGTGATTTGTAAACAAGTAGGCTGTACCACTTGCATATGTCATTTTTTTGCTGTAACTTTGCTAGCGCTTGAAAGCAGTGATGCATTGACGCTGAGGCGGGTGGTGCTTGGAGCCCACCGCCCACGCTAACGGGAAAACAAGGATAAGGAAAGTAAGAAGCGTGTGTTCAAGCAAATTACGATGTGTCAAGGGCTAGCTGTGTTTTGGGTTAAAAGGTTAAAGTAATACTTTAAGTTGTTGTGTGTTCTGGTGAGTTCGACATAGAGTGGATTGAGGAGAGGCTAACGGCCTGGTTTGATTCCGTTGTGCACCCCTACAAGGCTGAAGGACAAGATGATGTATTTTTGTTTATCTAATGGAAGCCAAGAAAAAGAACCCCGAACTGTGGAAGCGGATTGTCGCTCGTGTGAAGGCTGGCTCTAAGGGAGGAGACCCCGGAGAGTGGAGCGCACGCAAGGCACAACTAGCGGTCAACCAGTACAAGAAGAGCGGTGGTTCTTATGTAGGACCCAAGAAAGAGACAAGCCTGTCCAAGTGGACCAAGCAAGAGTGGACCACCTCCGACGGGGAACCGTCAAAAGGAAAGAAGCGCTACCTCCCCAAGAAGGCTTGGGACAGCCTCACCTCTTCGGAGAAGGCGGCAACCAATCGTGCCAAGGCAGAAGGAAACAAGTCGGGGAAACAATTTGTACCACAACCTAAAAACATAGCGGCCAAAACCGCTAAGCACCGCAAATGATTATCAAGGCAGGAAACAAGTACCGCATCGTGTCTTCCAAGGGAAAGAACCTGGGAGAGTACACCAGCGAGAAGAAGGCAAAGGACAGGCTCCGCCAAATTGAATACTTCAAGAACAAGGCCGCAGGCAAGTTTGAAGAAGGTGGTGAGGTTGAACCCGAGGAGATGATGGAGGAGAAAGCGGAGGCTATGGCCAACGCATCACTCACCGAGAAGATGTCCAAGGTGGTTAAGGAGCGAGACCTCGATATGGTTGTTGGGGTTATTGAAATCCTCAAGAAGATTGAAGACGCTGACAACAGAGAGGACATCCTAGAAGACATCATCGAGGACTTCAAAGTACAAGGCATTGAGTTCGACTACTCCGTGATGGAGAAAGAGGTGATGGGTGAAGAAGAAGAGCCCGAAGAGGAAGAAGAGTCTAAACCGCTAATGGTATTTATCACCAAATGAAGCCTATCTTCAAATATGCCGTAGGAGGGCCCATCGTCCCTGATCCACGCAAAGGGGTGAAGGAGCCCGTGATGACCGCTGACCTAGCCGCCGCACTCACCAAGGCAGCACAGCAACGACCACTGTCTATTGAAGGGAAGGTAAACGCATCACTCGGTGACCCCAAAGGACGTGCCGCTGACTTTGCCGCAGAGATGGACGAAGAAGGAGCTGGCCCAGTAGACAACATCCGCCACCCACTGGCAGCCGCATACACCACCGAAGCCGTAGCACAAAAGGTGAAGAGCGTGGTAGGTAACAACCCACTCGGCAACGTGCTCGGCTCAGCAGTAGGAGTTGCGTTTGCCAATGCCGCAGGAGCAGCCCACGAGGTGAAAGCACTACCACAGCTTCTTGAAGAATACTACAAGGCGGACGGTATCAGCGGGGTGTTCAACGCTATGCGTATGACAGGAGAGGATACCTTCAACAACTTCGTGGGATCAGTGGTAGGTGCACTACCGAAGCTGTCAAAGGATCAGTCGCAAGAGATTGTCGCCTACCTGTCGCTGAACAACCTCATCCCCGACGGAATCCAAACTCCAGACGGAAAGCAAGACTTCTACTTTAAGAGGTAGAAGTTGGGTTCTCTAGGATGCGGTAGATACGCTGCACCATAAGACGACCCTGCTGCGACAGTGCATACCGCACCCGGTAGTTGAACTTGTTCTCCTTACGCATCATCTGATCCACGTGGTCTTCCGGTGGGGCCATCTTGTCAAAGTGCTTGTAGATGTATCCTGCCTTTACGCACGGGTAGATGACACGCTCGGCCAGTTTACCGGAGTCCACACCCCACTGTGAGCCGAGGTATCGGATGGTGAAGAACTCTAGGTCGTATACAAAAAGAAGAAACTCCACCTGCGATGGGATGATGCCGTATCTCTCGTGCATCAACGCATACGCAAAGCGGAGGTTCTTGAGGTAGTTGCGCCCTACGTGGCGCTCGTGCAGTTTAGAAAACTCCCTGTAGAGCTTCTTGCTGCTGACGGTACTCTTTGGCACGCTGTACTTGGTATTTGAGTTCGAGTATCTCCTGGTCTTTCTTTTGAATCATCTCGTACAGGTCAAGGCGTGAGTACGGGGCAAGCGGGTGCTCAACGTAAGCAGAGGTGCTTATGACACGAGCAAGTCGCTCCTTGCAGTGCTGGTATGCCTTTATGTAGGTAGAGTCAAACGCCATATTGGTATCGTGCATCTTTCGTGAGTAGATGATGGTAGAGTGGTCTCGGTTGGTGATGCGTGCACACTCCGAAGGTCCGTAGTAGTCCAAGAGCGCAACCGAATAGGCGTTGCGGTACATCACGTTAGAGCGCTCACGAGAAGAAGTTACCTTATGCTCAGCAAGATAGCGTTGATAGTCGATGGTTACATCAATGTCGTTTTCAATTGTCATAAGAGTTATATTTGTATTTATAAACAAAGTTAACAATTTTATGTCAGACGAGCAACAATTTCTTGCAGCTTCCGCCGTATTGGTGAAGAAAATAAAGGAGCTTGCGCTGGAGTTTGGAGTTGCGGATAAGCTCATCCTCATCTCGCTCGTTGGCATCGTTGAGAAGAACGATGATGGAGACGAGACCATTGAGTCGGCATACGACATCTTTGTTCACGACGACGACCACCTCGAAGAAGGACTTAACTTTCTAGAGGCCGCATACATCCAGGACAACGTCCCCGAGAAGGGAACGGTAGAATGGTGGCTGCGTAAAATGAAATAGATATGATTAGAAAAATTATTGTGGGGCCAAACCCCAAAGACGCTATGGCCTACGTGGTAGGTATGAAGGCCGGATCAGGAGAGGTTGACAGCATCGTTCGTGACGACGCTGCGCTGTACAAGTACGGACGCACTATATTCCGCATCTACATTAGAAACGAAGACGGGGTGATGGAGTGGAAGTCCATCGAGAATATGCCCGTGATGCTTGAGTACGACCTAAACTTCTAGAGTATGTATATGAACGAGCACTTCCTTGTCCGCATCCCAAAGCGGTTCAAGGATACTATCAACGTGGCCGGAAAAGAACTGTACCTAGACTCTCGGTTTGATGAGTTCAACAACCGCATCAACCAAGGAGAGGTAGTGGCTGTCCCCCGCAAATACGATACAGGGGTATCCGTTGGCGACACGCTGTACTTCCATCACCACGTGGTGGTAGACAAAGGACAGAAGTTCCAATACGATGACGAGTCCACCGACGTGTACATCGTCTACTACAACCCGCAAGACATACGCAACTCACAGGCTATCGCTTACAAGCACGATGATCAGGTGCACGAACTTGGGTGGGTGCTACTAGAGCCGATGGAAACGCAGAAAGAAGCGGCTACAGCCTCCGGCATCATCCTCGTGTCGTATGAGGACACCCCAAAGCAAGAGGGTCGTGTTGTCTTCACCAACGAATTCTTTGAAGAGAACTGCGTTGTTGTGGGCGACGTGGTAGGGTTCTTGAAGAACCGAGACTACGAGATAGAGATAGACGGTAAAAATTATTGGCGTATGCGCCACGATGATATTGTGTATGTCCGCAAAGAAGCCTAAGTTTGAAACGCTAGACGCAGCCAAGAGGCTAATGGACTCTATGGAGGTCGCCATCAACAATATGATTGAGGAGATTAAGAAACCTGTAGACCCCGAACTCGGTGGCTCGCAACGAAAAGCAGAACTGCAGTCAATCAAGCAGACTGCCGTTGACGCACGTGAACTGTTGCAAGAAAGACAGCGGTTGGAAGAGATGATTAGAGACCTATCAGACAATGGAGCAATTGAAGAAAAGCGAGACTACTCGGGCGGCTTTGCCGAACGATACAGCCGATAACTCATACGTGTTTCTCTACTGGGACGACCCGGGCGATTCACAAGAGTCTGTGGACAACCAAAAGCCAAAAGACGTAAGTCATATGGGACACCACAGCCCGTGCTCAATGCACGCCGCCCAGCAAGAGTGGGACGAGATGGAGGATGAGTTAAATAAAAGAATGGACATCATTGGACAAAATGGAAACACAGGGGAACATTACGAGCTTGCCGGAGAAGGAGCTTAGGCTTCACTACGAACTCGTCAAGATGATGGCGGCTATGCAAGTAGTCGTTGAGCTTATGGACGACTTTGCCGGAACTGATGCGTACAAGAAGGACATCAAGTTCTACGGAAAGGGATTCCTCAAGTATGCCGAGGCACATCTAAATATGATGCACAAGAACCTCATTGATGAAGAGGCCGAGAAGACGCTTATGTCTATTGAGCGTGCGGTGAAGACCATCATTGAGACTGAGATAGAAGACCTATACCTGGTGGGGCATAGGGAAGACTAAGCCCCTATAGCTTAACGGATAAAGCCTCCGCCTTCTAAGCGGATAATCTTGGTTCGATTCCAAGTAGGGGTACTTTTTTTAACAAGGTACTTGACTTTGGTGTTGATAACTCTTATATTTGTTTAAGAATTCAATTCACCAACAATGAAAGACACCACCGACAGAGACCAGTTTATGCGTATCGCTATGGCTCGTCTCAAGAAAGACTACCCATTTTACCCACAGCGGCTAGCCCACGCCGCCCGACTGTACCGCCGCCACCTTGACAACCTAGACAAGTGAAGGTTGTTTTGATTGGCGACATCCACGGCAGGACGCAGTGGAGCCGCATTGTGCGTGAGAACAAGGACGCAGACGAGTTTGTATTCTTCGGAGACTACTTCGACCCATACGACTATGTTCCGTTCACATCACAGAAAGCGAACTTTGAAAAGATTGTTGACTTTGCGATGAACTCGGAGAAGAAGGTTGTATTGCTTCTTGGCAACCACGACCTACACTACTACAGCGGTGTAGAGAAGTGCTCTCGCTTTGATATGACTAACGCATACACCATCCAGAATCTTCTTGAGGATGCTATGATTAATATGGACGTAGCGTATCAGTTTGACAATGTGCTGTGCACTCACGCAGGACTTAGCCCTGAATGGCTTGACAAGTTCATTGCAGGATGGGATGCGAGCAATGTTTCCGATAAGGTTACGGCATTGCACGATATGAATACTACTCCGTTTGGGTTCTATGAATATGACTTTAGCGGTTTTGGTGATGACCCTACTCAAGGACCTATGTGGATCAGACCACGCTCGCTAATTATGGCGAACAAAGAGGACAAGCGCTTGGACAGCCTCGTTCAAGTGTTTGGTCACAGCCAGGTGGAGGACATCATTGAATCGCACAATGTGCTTCTCAATGAGTTTGACGGTAAGTTCTTTATGGTTGATGCTCTTGAGCACGGAGGCTATATGGTGTATCAAGATGGTGTCTTTACACCTTATATACTTGATAAGAAACAAGTAGATTGATGATAAAGTACACTAACCGATACGGAGATGAGTTCACGTTTGAAAAAAACGAGAACGGCAATATTGACTGGAAGGGAGACTTCAAGTACACACGCTACGGCTGGAATGATGACGACAAGATTATATTCGTCGACCCGAGCGGTGGACCATACATACCTGTCGGAACTAATATGTCACTGTATTTACTAGAAGGAATCGTTGATGGTTTCGTTGACCACGGCGACTATTGGGAGATTCTAATTGAGGATAATGTGCAATGAAACGACTAACGAGAGAACAAAAGAAGGAGAAGGCAATGATTGACATCGTCAATAAGATGTTTGAGATGGCCTATTCGGTTGAAGGGAAGAGCCCGGAAGAAGAGATGACGACGCTTCTGAAGGAGATCGAATCGCTGGCGGACAAAGCGTCTGTGAGTCT
>JACCDL010349651.1_pt1 | contig 18051 bp, 14 predicted proteins | sample 7441931 | NCBI WGS metagenome assembly JACCDL01 (sample SAMN15323437, study PRJNA562643) | freshwater metagenome | isolation source: river surface water | place: USA:Blue River Watershed | collected 2017-08-16 | reverse complement strand
AGCCTACAATAAGTTCTTAGAATTAGCCTGAACAATCAGATCATGAGCATCGATAAAAACGAATTCCGTAAGTACGCCGTAAAACACCACCGCATTGGCAGTCAGCACGTAGATGGGTTCATTGCCCGTGTGGAGCAGAGCGCCATTCCAATGTCGATGACGCCCTACATTATTGAAGAGCGCCAGTTGAATGTGGCTCAAATGGACGTTTTTTCCCGTTTAATGATGGACCGCATCATTTTCTTAGGCGATGCCATTTACGATAATATTGCCAATATCATCCAGGCGCAGCTGCTGTTCTTACAGTCCGCCGATGCCAAGCGTGATATCCAAATTTATATCAATTCACCGGGTGGTTCGGTATATGCAGGTTTAGGTATTTATGATACCATGCAGTACATCAGTCCAGATGTGGCCACTATTTGTACCGGTATGGCTGCTTCTATGGCTGCCGTATTGCTTTGCGCCGGCGCTTCTGGTAAGCGTGCCGCTTTGCAACACTCCAGGGTGATGATTCACCAGCCGCTGGGTGGGGTACAAGGTCAGGCTTCAGATATCGAAATTACTGCCCGTGAGATCTTGAAATTGAAAAAAGAATTATACGAAATCATTGCCAAGCACTCTGGTGCACCTTACGAAAAAGTGCACGATGCTTCTGACCGCGATTACTGGATGATTGCACAAGAAGCTAAAGATTTTGGTATGATTGATGAGGTTTTGGCGGGTACACCAACTAAAAAATAATGGCCAAAAACACCAAAGATATCAAATGTTCCTTCTGCGGATCGGGTAAACAGGATAGCCTCATGTTAATTGCCGGTCTGGATGCGCACATTTGCGATAAATGTGTATCACAAGCCAGCCAAATTTTAACAGAAGAGCTCAGTTTGCGTAAAAATAAAAATGCGCAAACCGCAGCTCGTTTGCTCAAGCCTATTGAGATCAAAGAACATTTGGATCAATATGTGATTGGTCAGGAGCAGGCAAAAAAGGTATTGTCGGTAGCGGTTTATAATCACTACAAACGTCTTAATCAGAAAATTGATAAGGATGAAGTAGAGATTGAGAAATCGAACATCATCATGGTGGGAGAAACAGGAACCGGTAAAACTTTATTGGCTAAAACCATCGCTAAAGTTCTAAATGTACCTTTCTGTATTTGCGATGCAACTGTTTTAACCGAAGCAGGATATGTGGGCGAAGACGTAGAAAGTATCCTAACCCGATTATTGCAAGCTGCCGATTACGATGTAAGTGCCGCCGAAAGGGGTATTGTTTATATTGATGAAGTGGATAAAATTGCTCGTAAAAGTGACAATCCATCCATCACTCGTGACGTATCCGGTGAAGGAGTGCAACAAGCATTATTGAAGATATTGGAGGGGACCATCGTGAACGTACCACCTCAAGGCGGACGTAAACATCCCGATCAAAAAATGATCCCGGTCAATACCAACAACATTCTTTTTATTTGTGGAGGAGCGTTCGACGGGATTGAGAAAAAAATTGCCAAGCGTTTACGTACCCAAACCCTGGGTTATAAGGTAGAAAAAGAACAACAAGAGGTAGATCTTGAAAACCTTTATAAATACATAACTCCGCAGGATCTAAAATCATTCGGTCTGATTCCGGAACTCATTGGCAGGTTACCAATTGTTACTCATTTGAATCCGTTGGACCGTGCTACCTTGAAGAGTATTTTGAGTGAGCCCAAAAATTCCCTGATCAAACAATATCAAAAATTATTTGATTACGAAGGAATTAAGCTGGACTTCGCTCCAGAAGTATTAGATTTTGTGGTAGATAAAGCCATGGAATTTAAACTCGGAGCCCGTGGTCTCCGCTCCATTTGTGAAGCCATCATGATGGATGCCATGTTTGAAATACCTTCTGGTGAACCGATCAATGAATTTTTCATCACCTTAAGTTATGCGGAGGAAAAATTTGATAAATCAGATTTAAAGAAATTAAAAGTTGCCTAATCTAAAACCCCGAGCTATCGGGGTTTTTTGTAATACAATAAGATATGAACGAAGAAAAACAAGTAAAAAAAGACGCAAAAATTGTCGCCCAATCAAAATCAGTGGCCGAGGTTAACACGCCAGTTAAAAAGGGATTAAAGAGTAAGGAAGAAATTGTTAAAAACTGGTTACCACGATATACAGGTCGTCCACTTGAAGACTTCACAGGTTATGTACTGTTAACCAATTTTTCTAAATACCTGCAATTGTTTTCCGAATGGCATGACAATGCCCCCATCATAGGATTGGATAAACCGATGCAAAGTGTTTCGGCCAACGGCATTACCTTGATCAATTTCGGTATGGGAAGTGCGATGGCAGCCACCATGATGGATTTGTTAAGTGCCATTAATCCGAAAGCGGTGTTGTTTCTGGGTAAATGTGGTGGACTCAAAAAGAAAAACCAGATAGGTGATTTGATTTTGCCCATTGCGGCCATTCGTGGCGAAGGTACCTCCAACGATTATTTCCCGGCCGAAGTACCGGCATTGCCTTCATTTGCGCTCCAAAAAGCAATTTCTACCACCATTCGCGATCACTCCTTAGATTACTGGACGGGGACGGTGTATACCACCAACCGTCGCGTTTGGGAGCACGATAAAGAATTTAAGAAACACCTCAAAGTGATCCGTGCCATGGCAGTAGATATGGAAACGGCTACCATCTTTATTACCGGTTTTGCCAACGAAATTCCAACGGGAGCCTTGTTACTTGTTTCAGATCAGCCCATGGTGCCTGAGGGTGTAAAAACTGCTGAGAGCGATTCGAATGTCACCAAACATTATGTAGAATCGCATTTGAAAGTCGGCATTGAATCGCTGAAACAGCTCATCAACAATGGATTAACGGTTAAACATTTGAAATTTTAATTCCATTCGCAAGTATTTAGTAATTAGTATTTAGATAGATTTGTCTTAAGAAATCGAAATACGATCTACCAACTTATGTGGCATAAAAATATCCTCGAAACAATTGGCAATACGCCTTTAGTTCAGCTAAATCAGCTAACTAAAGACATACCTGCAACGGTTTTAGCTAAAATTGAAACCACTAACCCGGGCAATTCGATTAAAGACCGTATGGCTTTAAAAATGATTGAGGATGCCGAGCGGGATGGCCGATTGAAGCCCGGTGGAACCATTATTGAAGGAACTTCGGGTAATACTGGCATGGGTTTGGCCATTGCAGCGGTTGTGAAAGGTTATAAGTGCATTTTTACCACTACAGATAAGCAATCTAAAGAGAAAGTAGATGCACTCAGAGCATTTGGAGCTGAGGTAATAGTTTGCCCCACCAATGTGGAGCCTGAAGATCCAAGGTCCTACTATTCGGTTTCGAGCCGACTGGAGCGGGAAGTGCCCAATTCCTGGAAACCGAATCAATACGATAATTTGTCTAATTCACAGGCACATTATGAGCAAACTGGTCCCGAAATATGGGAGCAAACGGAAGGTAAAATTACGCACCTGGTGGTGGGAGTAGGAACTGGTGGTACCATCTCGGGAACCGGAAAATACCTCAAAGAAAAAAATCCGAACATTAAGGTTTGGGGCATTGATACCTACGGTTCTGTTTTCAAAAAATACAAAGAGACCGGCGAATTCGATAAAAATGAAATTTATCCTTACATCACCGAAGGGATTGGCGAAGATTTTTTACCAGAGAATGTGGATTTCAGTGTGATTGATCATTTTGAAAAGGTGACGGATAAGGACGCTGCTCTCATGACCCGCGAAATTGCCCGTAAAGAAGGAATTTTTGCAGGTAATTCAGCTGGATCGGCTGTAGCTGGTCTTTTACAAATGAAAGATCAGTTGAAAAAAGACGATGTGGTGGTCATCATTTTCCATGACCATGGTACCCGCTACCTTGGCAAAATGTACAATGATGACTGGTTGCGGGAGCGAGGTTTCCTCAAAGATGAAAAGCTGACAGCTAAAGATATCATCCGCAAACGTGGCAAACAGGAAATTGTAACGATTGATTGCGAAAAATCTGTTTTGGAAGCCATCAACACCATGAAAAGCTTGAACATATCCCAGATTCCGGTAACTCAGAAAGGATTGGTAGTTGGTAAACTCAGTGAAGGTGACATCCTGAACCGTTTACTGGAAAATCCCGGTATCCGTTCACAAAAGGTGGAAACCATCATGACAGCCCCCTTTCCATTCGTCGACCTGAATAGTTCTATCGATCGCATTTCAGCTTTGATAGATAAAGACAATTCGGCAGTAATGGTGGAGTGTGCAGATGGCGTATTCGAGATCATTACTCAATACGACATCATCAACGCCATCTCTGCTTAGTGACTCGGTGCGTTTCCGTCTATCCGTTTGATATTGGCCCCTAATGCGATTAAACGCTCGTCAATGTTCTGGTAACCGCGTTCAATTTGCTCGATATTGTAGATGGTAGATTTGCCTTCGGCAGATAAAGCCGCAATCAGCAAAGAAACTCCGGCACGAATATCAGGCGAAGTCATTTCAATACCACGCAGTTTTACTTTACGGTCTAAACCAATTACTGTAGCACGGTGCGGATCGCAAAGAATAATTTGTGCTCCCATATCAATTAGTTTATCAACAAAGAACAAACGGCTTTCGAACATTTTCTGGTGAATGAGTACGGTTCCCTTGGCTTGTGTAGCGGTAACCAGCACAATGCTCAATAAGTCTGGCGTGAAACCCGGCCATGGCGCATCGGCAATAGTCATAATCGAGCCATCAATAAAGGTCTCAATTTCGTAATGTTTTTGAGACGGGATGTGTAAGTCATCACCTCTCAATTCCATCTGGATACCCAAACGACGGAAAACATCAGGAATAATGCCCAACTCTTTGTATTGCACATCTTTAATGGTAATCTCTGAACCCGTCATCGCTGCAAGGCCAATGAACGATCCAATTTCGATCATATCGGGCAGCATGCGGTGTTCGGTGCCATCCAAACGGCTTACGCCTTCAATGGTAAGCAGGTTAGACCCAATTCCCGAAATCTTAGCACCCATGCGGTTCAGCATTTTGCAAAGCTGCTGCAAATAAGGTTCGCAGGCAGCATTATAGATAGTAGTGGTACCTTTTGCTAACACGGCGGCCATTACTACGTTGGCGGTTCCGGTTACCGAGGCTTCATCCAGCAGGATATAAGTACCTTTCAGGTTAGTGGCATCAACCGTAAAGAAATTGGTTTTAGAATCGTACACAAATTTGGCACCCAGTTTCTCAAAACCCAGGAAGTGGGTGTCTAATCTGCGGCGACCAATTTTATCTCCACCCGGCTTGGGAATGGCGGCTTTACCAAAGCGGGCCAATAAAGGTCCAACAATCATGATAGAGCCTCTCAGGCTGCCGCCCTTAGCTTTAAAAGTAGCCGACTGGAAGAAATCCAGGTCAATGTTTTTTGCTTCAAAAGTGTAAGTATCCTTATTGATTCGCTCAATTTTAACTCCAAGATCGCCCAGTAACTCGATCAGTTTATTTACATCCTTGATGTCAGGGATATTACTGATGGTTACCTTTTTTTCGGTTAACAGAACCGCAGAAATAATTTGTAAAGCTTCGTTTTTTGCTCCTTGCGGGATGATTTCACCTTTCAGAGGCTTTCCGCCAATAATTTCAAAAGCGTTCATATAGTTTAGGACTGTGTGTTGGAGTGTTTAGGGTTTGATAGAAATTTTAGTAGCGTTTACCATTATTTTTTGGTCTATTGGCACCACTATTTTTGTTGTTAGAGCGGCCTTTGTGTTGATTTTTTGTTCGTGCCGGTGTGTTTTGACGGTATTCTACCTTATTCAGATTGGTATTTTCGCTCAATTGTAATTCGCCGCCAGAAAGTTCGCGTAAATCTTTGATGATGGTTTCATCAGACACATTGTCTTTGTTCCAGGTTACATAGGCCATTTTCATGAAATTAGCAATAGCTTCTACCATGAGTTGTTTACGCTCAGGTTCTTCTATTTCCTTCGCCCTGCTGATCATGATTTCTACCGTTTTACCGTAGTGTTTGTATTTAATGCGTTGATGCGGATAAGCCAATGGTTTTGGTTTGAAATGAATGGCTTCGGGCGATGGCTTCGGATAAGGAGAATCCACATCAATTTTAAAATCTGAAATGATGTGTAAATGATCCCATAACTTGTGCTTAAAATCAGCCACGTCACGCAAATGAGGATTCAAAAAACCCATCAAATCGATTACCACCTGGGCATATTTGTTGCGCTCTTCTTTGGTGGGCAATGCACAGATATAACTTACCATGTTCTGAACGTTTCGTCCGTATTCAGACAAGATTAATTTGTTGCGGGTACTGTTATAATCAAAAGTCATATTCATTTAACAATCAAGGATTGGGATTTCGGCTAACGGAAGAAATTACCGGTATTTGAACGAAATCAGTGCTTTGCCAACTGTGTTATCAGATTTTGCAGCTTAATGTCACCGTAAATATACTGTAAAAATTATTATGCTGGTTCATTTTGACTTGAATTAATTCAATTAATTGGATGAAGTATCAAAGAAAGTATCATCAAGTAATTATAATAATAGTTAATTAAGTAAAAAATTAAATAATAAAATTAATATCTATTGATTCTTCTATTTCTATGAAACCAAACGTCACCTGATTTTGACCGTTCATCAGTCATTTTCTGCCGTTTATCATAATCTGCCATTTGTTCAAATCAATAATTAAGACTTTTGAGTTATAGTTTATGTTTTCTTAGTAAAACTTAATTATTAACCTAAAATATCTACCCATGAAATGGTCTACTATCTTAATGATCAGATTAAGTTCTTTTCTTTTATGTTTTTTATTGATTCAGCAATTAGCAGCTCAAATCCCACAACAATTGAATTACCAGGGCGCCGTGAGAGATGATCAGGGTAAAGCGCTTGCCAATACCAACATCAAAATTCGTTTGAGTATTCAGGATGCTGGCATAAACGGTAAAGTTCATTATAGCGAAGAAAGACAAGTCAAAACCAATCTGTTGGGTTTATATAATATTCAGATTGGTAGTGACGGAGCTCTTACTAAAACCGGAGATTTTACAACTATCCCATGGGGATTGGGTCCAAAATCTTTAAGAGTGGAAGTAGACATTTCTGATTTGGGTGTCTACACACTAGCAGGAATCACTCCATTGGTGAGTGTACCTTACGCATTATATTCAAAGTATGCAGAAAATGGTCCTCCAGGAGCTCCAGGTCCGGCCGGTGCCAACGGGATCAGTATTACCAATGCAATTATCGATTCTCAAGGTCATTTGATCCTAACTTTGAGTGATAATTCTCAAGTTGATGCAGGCTTGGTGAAAGGTCCAGTGGGAGATACAGGCCCAATAGGACCTCTCGGGCCTGCGGGTCAGATTGGTCCAGCGGGGCCACAGGGACCAATTGGAGTGCAAGGTGTAAGTGTGCAAACAGTTAAAATTGGTGGTGATGGGCATTTGTATGTGATTTTAACTGATGGGCAAGAATTAGATGCCGGCTTTGTGAAGGGCGACACAGGAGATCCAGGACCTGCTGGTGTAAATGGTTTGAGTATTACCACTGCTATTATTGACTCACAGGGGCACCTCATACTAACCTTAAGTAATAATACCCAGATTGATGCAGGACTTGCGAAAGGTGCAAATGGTGATCCAGGACCTGCAGGTCCGGCCGGGCCACAAGGTCCACAAGGTGAAACTGGTCCGGTAGGGCCACAGGGTCCTCAAGGTGTGGCAGGTCCAACCGGAATGCCCTATCTAACTGATTCTCATATTTATGTGGGTGATGTAAACAATTTTCCGATTGATGTTTCAATGGCAGGTGATGCAAGTATCACTAATAATGGTGTAGTCACCATATCAAATAATGCCATTATCGAAAGTAAAATAGCCGATGGTGCAGTGACTAATAATAAGATACTAAATGGTGCAGTAACAACTAATAAAATTGGCGATGGTGCAGTAACGCTTAGTAAGATGGCGATTGGGCCCCCCGATCAAGTATATATGACCAATTCAGCTGGTACACCCATCTTATCTAGCCTTAGTAATCTGGGCTGGTCACTCACGGGTAATTCAGGAACTTCTGACGGATTTAATTTTCTCGGAACTGCAGATGCCGTTCCTCTTAATTTCAGGGTAAATAGTTTGAATGCTGGACGCATTGATCACACAACTGGTGCTACAAGTTTTGGTTATTTAGCTGGAAATTCAAGTACTACTATTTTACATAATACTCTAATCGGTAATCAGGCGGGAGAATTATTGACTTCAGGAAGTAATAGGAATACATTTATCGGTGCCTATGCAGGAAGAAATGTTACGTTAAACTCTGGTTTGAACACTGCAATAGGTGAAAGTGCCTTAAGTTCCTTGAACATGTCCGGAAGTTTTAATAATGTGGCTTTAGGTTCATTAGCTGGTATGCAGTTTACTGGAGGTAATAACAATATTTTTATTGGTAAAAATGCTGGTTTATCCGCTTCAGGTGCTGCAAACGCAAATCTATTGATCGGTTTATCTGCTAGCGCTTCACCCAACCTTACTAATGCAACAGCTATAGGCGCTAATGCAGTGGTTTCTGCCAGTAACAGTATGGTACTGGGAGGTACGGCTGCAAATGAAGTGAATGTAGGAATCAATATCACAAGTCCGGAAGAAAAGTTACATATCAACAGAGGAAATCTTAAAATACATGAAGGGGTTTATATTTCTACTCAAATTTCAGCAATGACAATTTCCACTCCAGTACCGAGCGGCATAGTTGGTGCAAATCCAGGAGCGGTTCCCATGACCAACGTAAAAGGTCAAGTTGTAGCAGATGGTACAAATAATACACTAGCTTACTCTGTGATTTTGATATCTTTTTCAACTCCAACCCCTTATACGTCCAATCCATCTGTACTAATTACACCGGTTAATCAAACCGCAGCTGATGCAGACTATTATGTAAACAGTTCCGTAAATGGGTTTTCAATTTTTTACAGAAATAAATCAGTTGGTTTGCGTGATGCCGCATTTAATTATTGGGTAATTCAGTAAAATTATGAGCAGGTACATAGCATGCTTCGTTATGGTGATTCAAATGTTCAGTTTGAATACCAAGGCACAGGATAATTTGCCTTACATCCTCAATGTTACGGGTAATTATGCATTGGTGAATGGTTTCGTTTTTGATTACAGTGTGGGCGAACTGACAGCAGTAGAGACCTTCAGCTTTTCAAACAATCTACTGAGTCAGGGATTTCTGCAATCCATACCACCCATCGCATTTGGTGGAGGTGGTCTCAATATTAAAGTTTGGCCCGATATGTCTCCAAATGATGACAACATGGGCCATGAGGTGTTGTTTATTGAAAACATCGGTAACTATCCGGAAAATGAGATCCAAATTTTTAACCGTTGGGGTAATGTCATCTTTAAAATGAATCATTATGATAATGATCAGCATTCATTTAATGGAAAAGCGAATACAGGAATGCTCTTGGATGATGCAGAAGTACCCGATGGGACCTATTACTACCTCTTAAAGGTCTTCGATCCGATTGGTTCGAAAACACATTTATTTAACGGCTTCTTCGTAATTAAACGAAAATAAAACATGAACCCTGTGAAAAAATACTTATCGTTCCTTCCTTTTGTGGTTTGCTTTATCCCCTTTGCAGGATTTTCGCAATTACGCGTACAACGAGCCTTGTTCAGCCAGTATCAATTTAACGGTTTGGCAATCAACCCGGCTTTTTCTGCAGTTGATCAGGACAGCCGAATCACCGCAATTACCCGAAATCAATGGGTGGGATTTGAGGGAGCGCCTCAAACACAAACATTAAATGCCTATACCACACTTCCGAACGAAAAAACATCCGTAGGAGCCATGTTTGTACATGACAGGGTAGGTGTAGAAAGTGAACAAGCCATCTTTTTAACACTTGCACAGCGGGTACAATTAACAGAAAATAGCCACCTCGCTGCGGGTTTTACCAGTGGAATAGGGTATTATTTAGGCAATTATGGAAGTTTGAGCGATCAGGATCCAGTTTTTGTGAATCAATCGAGTTGGAGGGCTAATGTAGGTTTGGGCTTGATGTATTTTAATGAGCGCTGGGAGTTTGGTTTCTCTGTTCCGTATTTGGCTAAGTTTAATGTGGGTGCCAGTAATAGCACCACTTCGCTTTCCGCCCTGCGATCAGATTTTTATTTAACTGCTAATTATCGATTCAGAGCGAATGATTTTATCAAACTAAAACCTTCTTTGTTGGTTAAATATACGGCTGGGGTTCCGCTACAGTATGATGTAAATATGAATGCTTACTTCGAAGAAAAGGGTTTAAACCTGGGTTTGGGCTACCGTTCGCAGGCTGCGGTTACCGCCATGTTCCAGGTGAAACTTAACCAACGTATGCAATTGGGTTATGCGCATGATTTCATGACCGATATCAGCTTAAAACATCAAATGGGTACCCACGAAGTGATGCTTAATTATCGTTTTAAAAAGGCCCGAAAAAGTGATTATGATTCTGATGTACGATATTAATGATGTCTGCCAAACCGAATGTGCTGTTTTTAGATGATGATTATTTACTCATTAAAGCTGTTGAGTTGATTACAAGGGATAGTTCATTTCAGTTCCACCTCTCGAGTTCTGTAAGAGAAGCAAGGCAACTGATCAAAACCAAGTCTTTTCAAATTATTTTCTCCGATTTTCACATGCCTGAGTGTAACGGAGTAGAATTTTTAGCCGAAGCGGCCAAACTTTGCCCTTCCTCAGTTCGCATATTGGTTTCTGCAAGTTTAAATGACAAGGATGCAAAGAAAGCCCTCAAAGAGCAGCATATTTTTAGTTTTTTAAAGAAACCATTTGGTAGAGCCAGCTTCAACCAAAGTTTGCAGGAGGCCATGCAAGCCTGGGAGAGTAGGAATCTGTCTTAGTTGACGATACGGAGTTTAGCAAATTTTAAGAGCAGCTGTTTCTGTCCCAATTCCTTGAAAAATATGGTGGCTTTGATGTCGGGTTTGTTGCCCTCAATTTGAAGAACCTTTCCAAATCCAAAACGTTCGTGTTCTACTTCCATGCCCACCTGTAAATTCGATGTATCGGAAGGACTAAAGTCCGGACTTGGAGTATGGGCTTTGGGCAGGATCGATTTGGTTTTAGGTAGCAAAGCGGGCTTGGGTTTACTGAAACTTTCTTTTTGCTGCCAGGCAGATCGTTCCTGATCAAAAGAAAAATTATCATTGCTTTTTGCTGGTACTTTGAAGTCTATTTCCAGGTATTGAGGATCAATTTCTTCGATGAATCGGCTGGGTTCGCAATTGGTGAGTGTTCCCCAACGATAACGAGAGGTGGCGTAGCTTAAATGCAATTGCTTTTCGGCCCGTGTAATGGCTACATAAAAAAGTCTTCTTTCTTCTTCCAGGTCTGCTCTCGAACTTAATGACATCTGAGATGGGAATAGATTTTCTTCCAATCCAACTACATAAACATGTGCAAACTCCAGGCCTTTGGCAGAGTGAATAGTCATCAGAGAAACCGTATCTGCATCAGGATCCTTATCATTGTCATCGTTGGTGAGCAAAGCGATGTCCTGCATGAAAACATCCAGTCCTTTTTGCTCAATATCTTCTCTTTCAGAAAATTCTTTGATACCGTTTAACAGTTCTTGAATATTTTCATACCGACTCAATCCCTCTACCGATTTGTCTTCATGAAGTTCTTTTAAAAGCGTGCTGTGTTGAGCAATGTGCAGCGCCGTATCGTAAGCGTTGTTCGATTTCGCCATGACCTGAAAACTTTGAATCAAGGTTGCGAAGTTGGCAACTGCTCCTGCACTTCTGGCGTCTAGGTATTTCGATGCGTCACAAATCACTTCCCATAGCGAAACTTGGTGCTGATCGGCTGCCACAATGATCCGTTCAATGCTGGTGTCGCCTATCCCGCGGCGGGGATAATTGATCACCCGTTTGATTGCTTCTTCATCATTTGGATTGTAAGTCAACCTGAAATACGCAATTAGATCTTTGATCTCCTTTCTCTGGTAAAAAGAAAGTCCGCCATATATTTTATAGGGGATATTAAGTTTCCGAAGCGCCTCCTCCATGGCCCTCGATTGGGCATTGGTTCGGTATAAAATTGCAAAATTCTTATAATGGAGGTCTTTTATGGCTCGTTGTTCGGCAATGCTTTCGGCTACTTGCTTGCCTTCGTCGTTATCGCTGAAAGCACGACTTACTTTGATTTTTTCTCCAACCTCATTTTCAGAGTAAACGGTTTTTTGTAGTTGATTCTTGTTGTTCGAAATGATGCTGTTGGCTACTTCTACGATGTTTTTGGTAGAACGATAATTCTGCTCGAGTTTAAAAACCTGTAAATCGGGATAGTCTTTTTCAAAATTGAGGATATTCTGGATGTTGGCTCCCCTGAAAGCATAAATACTTTGCGCATCGTCACCCACCACACAGATGTTTTCATTGATGGCGGCCAGTCTCTTCACAATTAAATATTGAGAAAAATTGGTATCCTGGTACTCATCTACCATGATGTACTTGAACCTATTTTGGTATTTGTACAAAACATCCGGATGATCTTTCAATAAAATATTGGTTTTGAACAATAGGTCGTCAAAATCCATGGCCCCAGCCTTGAAACATCGCTGGGTATAGGCTTGGTATATCTCACCTATCTTGCCCCTTCCAGAGGAATTGTCTTCGGCTTGTATATGCTCATTTTGGAGATATTCAGCTGCAGAAATTAAATTATTTTTTGCGCTGGAAATGCGGTTGTAAACAAAATTGGCATTGTACAGCTTATCGTCCAGCTGCATTTCTTTCAAGATGGAGCGTATCAGGCTTTTGCTGTCGTCGGTATCGTAGATAGTGAAATTATTGGGATAGCCAATTTTTTCTGCTTCCACTCTTAAAATTTTGGCAAAAATGGAGTGAAAGGTGCCCATCCAGCAGTTTTTTGCTTCCGGACCTACCACATCTAAAATCCGGTCACGCATGCCTCGGGCAGCCTTATTGGTAAAGGTGAGCACTAGGATGTTGAAGGGATCGACGCCGTTTTTGATCAAATGAGCCACCCGGTAGGTAATGACCCTGGTCTTGCCCGAACCGGCCCCAGCCACAATCATTACCGGTCCATTGGTTTGCTCTACTGCTGCTCTTTGAGATGGATTTAACCCACTTAAATACTCCAAAATCTGATCAAATATGTGGGTGCTAAGTTATAAAACAGGCTGCACAATTTGCTTGCATGTGGAAAAGATTAAGCCGGGGGATAGCCACTGAGGTCGGGCATGTCCGGATCATTTAGGCTTTCGTTTAAACGATGGATTTTTTCATCCATTAGTTCAATGCAAGTATGAAGTTTGGTGATCAGATCATGATGCTCAATCATATTTTCCGCTTCCAAAATCATTAAGCCTTTCATGCTTGCAACTGGGCCTCTGATTTCATGCGAAAGATGGGCAGAGTACTCAGAAAGTTTTTTGTTTTTGATCCGAAGATCTTTGGTCCGCTCATCAATGAGTTCTTCGAGGTGTTGGTTAATTCGATTCAGATCGTCTTTTTGTTTCATGATTTCCTGATTCAAAACTTGTAATCTCAAGTTGGTTTTGATTTTCCTTCGGACATTCATTGCCAATACCACAATCACAATAATCGACATGAAGGTGACGATGAGCGTGGAGATGAGGATGATTCTGTTTTGTTTCTGTCGGAGGGTGATCAACTCATTTTCTCTTTTCAGCTCTCTTTGTTTGAACTGCTCTTGTAACAAACTGATTCTGGAAGATTCACTGTCGGCATGATTCAAGCTATCTTTTTTATACAAAATTTGGAGATAGTTCAATGCATTCTTGTAATTTTTCCTTTGGAGTTCAAGCTCATAATGGGTGTATTGGAAATCATAAATCAGTTTGGTGTCATTTACTAATTCCGCAAATTTCAGCCCCCCTTTTAAGCTGATCTCTGCTTTTTTGAATTCTTTTTGTGCAATATAAACCGAGCTGAGCGTAAGTAGAATGCTGGCACTAGCTACATTCAAATCATTTGATTTGGCGCTAATTAACGCTTTTTTCAATACCTGCTCTGCCAGTTTTAATTGAGTGAGTTCGTAGTAAATCTTACCCTTGTTTTGTAAGCAGTGCGTCAACCCAGTTTTGTTGCCGGTTTTCTGGTAAAGCTTTTCTCCCTTTTCATAAAAACTCAAAGCTTGGCTATGCTTCTTTTTTCTCACGAAAATATTACCAATGTTCAGAAAGATATTAGCCATCAAATCGGGCTCGTTCAATTGCTCAGCTATCTTAAGTGAACTGGTAAAATATTCTAATGCTTTATCGTAATCCGCCCCTAGGTAAAGGTTTCCAATATTGTTCAGCACTTTCGCTTCGCCCAGCCTGTTGTGTTTGTTTTTAAACAGTTCAAGCGCCAGCAAGTAATCGGCTACCGATGCTTCTGTCTGACTCAAATAATACTTCGCAATTCCTCTGATTCTATAAGCCTCTGCCTCACCATTGGTGTAGCTTATGCTTTTGGCCATTTTCAAGGCCTGTTCAGCTAATACGAGCGAATGTTGAGGATCGTTCAATCTGCTTTCATAGCCTTCTTTGTTCAGTTTAATTACGGTATTGCTATCCTGCAAGGATTCTAAGGATACTGTGTTTCCAATTGACTGCAATTGGACTTTGTTAAAGGAGTTAAAATGAAATAGTAGTAGGGGTGCTAATAACCAAGTATAGCGAGTCATTGGAGGCTTATTTTTATATATAGAATAAAAATATAATTTATAATTAATTATTCTCATCATAATTGGATTATTTACTGCAAAATTTTAATTAATTTATTTATTAAAAAATTATTACACTGAAAATCAATTAATTATATTTAAAACGTAAAAATAATTTCAATTTGGTTAAAAATGTATTTATATTTAAAATATAAATAACTAATTATTAAAAAATTAATTTTAAATAAAAACCGTGTTATGAAAAAACTATTATTCGTATTAACTGCTTTTGTTGTGATCGGTATGATTGCATGCAAAAAAGATGAAAGTATCCAACCAGAAAAAAACAGCCAATCTGTGGTGTCTGATAAAAGAGATCTGGGTACCGGGGATTGAGTGTCTTCGAAAAACAGATAGAAAGGAAGAACTGTCGAAGTTGCTTCCTTTTTTTGTGCCTAAAGCTTTATCATCTGGGTCTAAGCTAAGCCGGTAATTGATATATTTGTGCTAAATTTTCAGACCATGCAAGAGATCAAAAAATATGTAGCCGATCATAAACAACGCTTTTTGGACGAGTTGTTTGAATTGTTGCGATTTCCATCCGTAAGTGCCGATCCTCAGTACAAAGAGGAAGTATTGAAAACAGCTGATTTTGTTGCCCAAAAATTAAAAGACGCGGGTGCCGATAAAGTAGAGGTTTGCCCTACTGCTGGGTACCCGATTGTTTATGGAGAGAAAATCGTAGATCCATCAAAGCCAACCGTTTTGGTGTATGGCCATTATGATGTGCAGCCTGCAGATCCCTTGGAATTGTGGCATACGCCCCCTTTTGAACCAACCATCCGCGATGAGAAAATTTATGCACGTGGGGCTTGTGATGACAAAGGCCAATTTTACATGCATGTCAAAGCTTTTGAATTGATGATGAAAACAAACGGATTACCGTGTAACATCAAATTCATGATTGAAGGTGAAGAAGAAGTAGGTTCGAATAACCTGGGTACATTCGTACAGCAAAATAAAGAGCGTTTGAAATCTGATGTGGTTTTGATCTCCGATACCGCTATGATCAGCATGGAAAACCCTTCTTTGGAGACCGGTTTACGTGGTTTGTCTTACCTGGAAGTAGAAGTGACTGGCCCTAACCGCGATCTGCATTCGGGTGTTTATGGCGGTGCGGTTGCCAACCCGGCCACTATTCTTTGCCAATTAATCGCATCCCTACATGATGAGAATAATCACATCACCATCCCTGGTTTTTATGATGATGTATTAGAATTGAGTCAGACAGAACGCGATGCGCTCAACAGAGCTCCTTTTGATTTAGAGGATTACAAAAAGGATTTGGCCATTGAAGAGATCTGGGGAGAAAAAGGATACAGCACCATCGAACGTACGGGTACTCGTCCAACTTTAGAAGTAAACGGAATTTGGGGCGGCTACATTGGCGAAGGAGCCAAAACGGTATTGCCTTCCAAAGCGTCAGCAAAAATTTCCATGCGTTTGGTGCCTAATCAGCAATCTGATAAAATCACCAAATTGTTCAAAGATCATTTTGAGAAAATCGCACCTAAATATGTAAAAGTGAAGGTGACACCTCACCATGGTGGTGAACCGGTGGTGACTCCAACCGACAGCGTGGCTTATCGTGCTGCTCAAAAAGCCATTGCCGAATCATTCGGAAAAGAGCCTATTCCAACCCGTGGAGGAGGCAGTATTCCTATTGTTGCCTTATTTGAGAAAGAACTGGGTATTAAAACTGTTCTGATGGGATTTGGTTTAGATAGTGATAACCTACACTCGCCAAATGAAAAATACGACATCGCTAATTATTACAAAGGCATCGAAACCATTCCTTTGTTCCACAAATATTTTGCAGAACTGAGTAAATAGTCCTCAATTCTGAGTTCGCAGTATGGAGTTGGGTATGCCTCAACTCCAAACTGACGTCTCCCAACTCCAAACTAAAACAATGCCCAACGCCCTCCAACACGAAACTTCACCTTATTTGTTGCAGCATGCCAACAACCCGGTGAATTGGTACCCTTGGGGCGAGGAAGCATTAGCGAAAGCCAAAGCAGAGAACAAGTTGATTTTGGTGAGTATTGGTTATTCTGCCTGTCATTGGTGCCATGTGATGGAACATGAAAGTTTTGAGGATGAAGCAGTGGCGGAAATCATGAATCGCTATTTCGTTTCCATCAAAATTGATCGCGAAGAACGACCAGATATAGACCAGATCTACATGTATGCAGTTCAGCTGATGACTGGCAGCGGAGGCTGGCCCTTGAATTGTATTTGTTTGCCCGATCAGCGTCCGATTTATGGAGGCACCTATTTCCGTAAAGAGGATTGGGAAAAATTGCTGCTCAATTTGGCGACATTTTGGGAGCAAAAACCCGCCGAAGCCGAAGATTATGCGGTGAAACTAACCGAGGGCATCCGCGAAAGCGAAAAAATCACTTTTTTAAATCAAGAGACTGATTATTCGCAAGATGATTTGAAAGCGATTTACCAAGCCTGGACCGCTTATTTTGATTGGAAGGAGGGAGGTTATAATCGAGCACCGAAATTTCCTTTGCCCAATAATTGGTCATTTCTTTTGCGCTATGCACACTTGATGAAAGATGAGCAGGCCGATGCCATTACTCATTTCACGCTACAGAAAATGGCTTTCGGAGGAATCTATGATCATATTGGCGGCGGTTTTGCCAGGTATTCTGTTGATGAACGCTGGCACGTGCCTCACTTTGAAAAAATGTTGTACGATAATGCGCAATTAGTGAGTCTTTACACAGAAGCCTATCAACATGAAGCGCAAGATTTGTATAAACAGGTGGTCGACGAAACCTTGACCTGGGTGCAAAGGGAGATGACAAGTGAAAATGGAGGTTTCTATTCGGCTTTGGATGCCGATAGTGAAGGAGTGGAGGGTAAGTTTTATACATTTACTAAAGAAGAAATCGACCACTTACTTGGAGCCGATGCAGCTATTTTTAACAGCTATTATAACCTGACCGACGCAGGCAATTGGGAAGAAGAGCATACCAATGTATTGTTCAGAAATTTGAAGGATTCAGAACTGGCGAGACAGTTTGGTATGTCTGCAGATGAACTGATCGAAGTAATTAAGAGATCAAAAGAACGGGTTTTTCAACATCGTGAGCAGCGGGTTAAACCGGGCTTGGACGATAAAATTTTAGCCTCTTGGAATGGGATGATGCTGAAGGCCTATGCCGATGCCTATCGTGTGTTTGGAAACCAAGAATATTTAGCTATAGCCATAAAAAATGCGGAGTTTTTACTGAAAAACATGT
>JACCDL010427607.1_pt1 | contig 18060 bp, 16 predicted proteins | sample 7441931 | NCBI WGS metagenome assembly JACCDL01 (sample SAMN15323437, study PRJNA562643) | freshwater metagenome | isolation source: river surface water | place: USA:Blue River Watershed | collected 2017-08-16 | reverse complement strand
GCTTGAGCACCTGACGCGTGCACGCCGCCGTGCCGGCAGTTGCCACGCCGCGTAGCATATCGTGCATGAGGTAAGTCGGACGGGCATCGATGGCGCGGGCGGCCGAATCCCCCGCAATCACAGGCTTGGCACGCATCAAAGTCTGCCCGTTTGCATCCGTGACATGATCAATCAGGAAAGGCGTCACACGGTAGCCGCCGTTGGCGAAGACCGAAAACCCGGCAGCCAACTGCATTGGCGTGACCGAGCCTGTGCCCAAGGCCATCGGTAATACCGGCGCGTGGCGTGACTTGTCAAAGCCAAAGCGCGAGACGTACTCTTGTGCGTATTGCGGCCCGATCGATTGCAAGATACGGATTGACACCATGTTCTTGGATCGTGCGATGGCTTCACGCATGGTCAGCATCTGGTCATATTGGTCACCGTAGTTCTTGGGCGTCCATGCCTTGCCGGATCCTGTTTGTGCTGCGGTCAATTCAAATGGCTGATCTGAAATCAAGGTCCCGGGAGTCAAGCCGCGCTCAAGAGATGCTGCATAAATGAACGGTTTGAACGCAGAGCCGGGTTGACGCCAGGCCTGGGTCACGCGGTTGAAGTTGCCATGGTAGAAGTCAAAGCCTCCGACCATCGCGCGCAGCGCACCGTCTTGCGGTGTCATCGAGACAAACGCTGCTTGTACGGTTGGCAGGTTGAGGATTTCCCAGTAATCAGGTGCTTTGTGTATGTACACGACTGAGCCACGCTGAATTTTTAAATTTGCGGGTGCTTTGGGGTTTAACGCACGTGCAATGACACCAAGCGCGCGCTTGTCGTTCACCGTGATGACTTCACTTGCACTGCGCGCTACCTTGATTTCATTGGGTGCAACCGACAGCACGACACCAACCAACATCTCGGTACGGTCCTGATGCTTGTCAAAAACACCATCTAAAAATTCGTCAAACTTTGCAGGATCTTTTTCCAGACCTGCGGGCAACGTCAGTTGTGCCTCGGGGCCCGGGTAAGGCGCACGGCGCGTGTAATCGAGTACACCTTCACGCAACGACTGGTAGGCCCACTCTTGGTCCTTTGAGTGAATCGTTGTGTAGACGTTGAGTCCGCGTGAATACACGTTGTCTGGGTACACACTAATCATCAACTGACGTGCGAGTTCAGCGGCGTATTCACCATGCACCGCGTAACCCCCAGCAGGAGTGCCCTCGGCAGACTTGATGATGACCGGTTGCGCGAGTGCCGCTTTGTATTCTGCTTCAGTCAGATAGCCTAGAGAATGCATACGGCCCAATACATAGCGCTGGCGCTGCACAGCGCGTGGCTTGTTTGCGATCGGGTTAAAGCGCGACGGTGCTTTAGGAATCCCAGCCAATAACGCTGCATCAGCAGGCGTGATGTCCGACAGCGATTTGCCCAGGTAGGTGCGCGAAGCTGCCGCAAAGCCGTAGGCGCGGTGTCCAAGATAAATCTGGTTCAGGTAGAGCTCAAGGATCTGGTCTTTCGACAGACTGGCTTCGATCTTGAAGGTCAACAGCAGCTCGTAAAACTTACGTGAGTAGGTTTTTTCTGACGATAGATAGAAGTTACGTGCGACCTGCATCGTGATGGTGCTGGCGCCTTGCGATTTCTGCATCGAGATCAGGTTGGTTAGGCCCGCGCGTACGACACCAGTCCAGTCAATCCCGCCGTGCTGATAAAACCGGTCATCTTCGGCTGACAACACAGCCGATTTCATGATGTCGGGAATCTCGTTAAAGCGCAGTACGTTGCGACGCTCTTCGCCGAACTCACCGATCATGACTTTGTCAGAGGTGAAGATACGCAGCGGGACGCGCGGACGATAGTCCGTCATCGCGTTCAAGTCAGGCAGGTTGGGCCAAGCCAGTGCCATTGCCATTCCAAACAGCAGGGCACCGCACAATGCCAGACCAGCCGACAAAATCGATAGTTTCAGAAGGAACCGGACCAGAAACGAGCCTTTAGGCTTCTCGTCTGGTAGGTCGTCGTCATCGCGGGGGGGATTGGATTTGCTCATTGCTTGCCATTTTAAAGGTTTTGCGGGGGTTTGCCCCAACCTATTGGTGTCTCGGGACGGTCAATGGGATAATGTTGCTATGAGTCACGAACCCCTTCCAGAGTCGACCCAAAACGGTGAGCCCCACGCGTCTGCTGACAGCGTGGTGCCAGAACTGCCCGCCCGTACCTTGGGCCACGACACGCCGATCTTCCTGGTTGGAATGATGGGGGCGGGTAAAACGACGATCGGCAAAGCACTTGCCCGAGCCCTGCGTCGTGATTTTCTCGATCTGGATCATGAGTTAGAAGCCCGTTGTGGTGTCCGTATCCCTGTGATCTTTGAGATCGAAGGTGAAAAAGGGTTCCGTAAACGTGAGTGTCAGGTGCTGGACGACTGTACGGTAAGACCTGATATCGTCCTGGCGACCGGGGGTGGCGCAGTCATTGCTGCTGAAAACCGCAGTGCCCTGCGCACCCGTGGCTTGGTCGTCTACTTGCGTGCCGGTGTGGACGAACTCTTTCGGCGCACCAGCCGGGACCGTAACCGCCCCTTGCTCGCGACCCCCGACCCCAAGGGAACCTTGCGGTCTTTGCTCGAAGCACGCGAGCCCCTGTACCAGGAGGTCGCTGATCTAACTGTCGATACTGGCACGATGTCAGTCGGGCAGCTGGTGCTTCAGATTGTTGACCGACTCAAACAGCTCGACAAACCCATTGACCGCTCCGCGCAAAGCCGGCCTGCCAATTCCTCAGAGAACATGCGGGCCGATTTTGCGGCGAGTCATCATACTGAGACCCCCTCTGCTGAGAACAAACCATGCACACCGTAACCGTCGCCACTCCGGGCGGACAGTACCCGATCCATATTGCGAGCGGGCGACTCGATGCCTTGGCGCAATCGATCCCAGCTGACGCCACCACCATCGCGCTCGTCACCAACCCTGTGATTCAGGGCTTGATGGGTGAGCGGGTGACGAAGGTTTTGGCCGCGACGGGTAAACGCATCGTACCGATTGTGTTGCCCGATGGCGAGGCCCACAAAAGCTGGGAAACACTCAATCTGATTTTTGATGCCATGCTGGGCGCGCAGCTTGATCGCCGCACCGTCATCGTCGCGCTGGGCGGCGGTGTCATTGGTGATATGGCTGGCTTTGCTGCAGCGGTCTACATGCGCGGTGTGCGCTTTGTTCAGGTGCCAACGACCTTATTGTCGCAGGTAGATTCCTCGGTGGGTGGCAAGACTGCGGTCAACCATCCGCTTGGCAAAAATATGATCGGTGCGTTTTATCAGCCGATCGCCGTCGAGATCGACACCGATGTACTCAACACCTTGCCAGATCGTGAAATGTCAGCGGGCCTGGCTGAAGTCATCAAGTATGGCCTGATCTTAGACGCAGAATTTTTTGCCTGGTGTGAAAAAAATGTAGCAGGTCTGCGCGCGCGTGATCCTGTTTTGTTGGCTGAGGCGATTCGTCGCTCGTGTGAATACAAAGCCTGGGTCGTGTCAAAAGATGAGCGCGAGACCGGCTTGCGTGCGATTTTGAATCTTGGTCACACCTTCGGTCACGCCATCGAGGCAGGCATGGGCTACGGCCAGTGGCTGCACGGCGAAGCGGTTGGCTGCGGGCTCGTGATGGCGGCTGACCTGTCTGCTGAAATGTTTGGTTTCCCTGCTGCTGACGTTGAGCGCGTGCGCGCGCTTGTCGCTGCGATTGGTTGTCCTACCCGTGGCCCACGTCTGGGTGGCGTCGACGAGTGGATGCGCTTGATGCGTGGCGACAAGAAGGCTGAAGCCGGTGAAATCAGTTTCATCATGATGCCTCGCATTGGCGAAACCATTCGCCGTGGTGCGCCAGCAGAAACCGTAGCGCGTGTGATTTTGCGCAACACAGATTAAGCCTTCACCTGGAGTAGCGATGTCGCAGTCGATACCAGAACTTGCTGTGTACGCCTGCCGTCCAGAGTCGAGTCGCGGGCGGCGTCACCCAGAGCCTGCTCCCGCGAATCGCAGCGAATTCCAGCGTGATCGCGATCGTATTATTCACGCAGGTGCGTTTCGTCGGCTCGAATACAAAACGCAGGTCTTTATTAATCACGAAGGCGATCTGTTTCGTACACGCCTGACACACTCCCTTGAGGTCGCGCAGATTGCGCGTGTGTTGGCACGCAGCCTCCGCCTCAACGAAGACCTCACAGAAGCCATCGCGCTGGCCCATGATCTGGGTCATACCCCCTTTGGACACGCCGGGCAGGATGAGCTCAACGCATGCATGCGCGAGTTCGCACCAGACGCCGGTGGGTTTGAACATAATCTGCAGAGCCTGCGCGTCGTGGATGAGCTCGAAGAGCGATACGCAGCGTTTAATGGCTTGAACCTTTGTTTCGAGACGCGTGAAGGCGTGCTTAAGCACTGCTCACTTACGCATGCTAAGCGTCTGGGTGACGTAGGGCAACGCTTCATTGATCGCACACAGCCTTCGCTTGAGGCCCAGATTGCTAATTTAGCGGACGAAATCGCCTATAACAATCACGATATCGATGACGGCTTGCGCTCAGGTTTGTTGACGGTCGAACAGCTACAAGGGGTGCCGATCTTTGCTCGCCACTATGCGCAGGTAGAAAAAAAGTGGCCTGGGCTCGCACAGCGGCGGGTGATTGCGGAAACCATTCGCAGCATGATCAATACATTGATCACCGATGTCACGCACACAACCGCTGCTAGGCTGGCTAGCGCCGCCCCTGCTGATGCGGACGCCGCGCGCCGCAGTGGCGCACTTGTCGCGTTTTCAAGTGCGGTGCGCGAAGAAGCCGATGCGCTGAAGACCTTTTTGTTTGAGAATCTATATCGTCATTACAAAGTCATGCGCATGACGAATAAAGCCCGCCGAATTGTGCGCGAGCTGTATAGTGCTTTTGTGCATGAGCCTAGATTGTTGCCGCCCGACTATCGACACGATGATGATGTCCGTCAGGCGCGTGCGATTGCCGATTACATTGCAGGAATGACCGATCGTTATGCGATTCGCGAACATCACCGCTTGTTTCGCATGGGCGATCAGTTTGATTAACCAAGGAGTTTTCATGATGCGCTTTACGCAACCCATTCTTTTGGCCGCAATGTGCGCCACGCTTGGCGTCCTGGCGGCTTGCTCGTCTCAGCCACCCGCTCCGATCAATAATGCGGCGCCCAATGCAGCCGGGGCACCGGTCGCCACGCCTATCGCTCCTCAGCGTTCAACCGAAATCGCGCCCGTTTCTCTTGACGCTGCAAACTCGGCGACACAGGCGCCGCCACAATCTGCCGGTGCAGCGACACCGGGTACAGGTGCAGCAGTTCTTGTGTCTGGTTCGCGTGGCAGCGACAACTCAAATCAGTTGGTGCTGGTTCAGGTGTGTCAGCCTGCAGCGTCCGGTGATCAATGTATCTTGGCCTTTGCAGATACACGCGCAGGACAGGAGCCAAGCAGCCAGGTCACTGCATATTTTCAGCGCACCAGCAGCCGCACTCCACCTAAAGTGACGGTCGAGAGCACCTGCGCGCCAGGCTGGTTGGCGTCTGTCGTGTCAGAGCAAGGTACCGTGCAAGGCGGTGGTGTGATGCAGGCGCAAGCGGCCGTGTGTGGCCACCCTTCGGCTGGTGCTGCACTCACTGCGTTGCTCAACGCGTGCGATGGACAAACGCAAGGTGGATGCCGACAGTCCACACGCGTCAAGATTTCCTGGGGTCGCTGGGATGGCACGCGCCCCCCAGGACGTGAGGTCGACATTGGCCGCCCCTTTGATGCGGGTGCCTTTGCCGAAGGCCAGGCGTGCGATTCCGTCTTGCCGCTGCGCGAGTCCGGTCAGTGCGCAAGCATGTCTGCGGTGCAATTACGCCTGATCGGTTTGCCTTGATCCAGTCTGACGGGCCAGGACACGTCCGAGGTAATGGCCCGTATGACTTTCGCTTGAGGCGGCAATATGTTCGGGCGTACCTTGCGCCACGATCCTGCCGCCGCCATCGCCACCCTCTGGCCCCATATCGATCACCCAGTCTGCTGTCTTGATGACATCCAGGTTGTGCTCGATCACAACAATCGTGTTGCCGGCATCGACAAGTTGATTCAACACGCCAAGCAACAACGCGATGTCATGGAAGTGCAGACCCGTCGTGGGCTCATCCAGAATATAAAGTGTGCGACCGGTGCTGCGTCGTGAGAGCTCCAACGATAACTTTACGCGTTGCGCTTCGCCGCCCGACAGCGTCGTCGCACTCTGACCCAGACGCAAATAAGATAGACCAACGTCCATTAAGGTTTGTAGCTTGCGCGCGATAGCAGGAACCGCCTCGAAATACGCAAGGGCCTGCTCAACCGTGAGGTCCAGGACCTCATGGATGTTACGACCGCGATAGCGAATCTCGAGCGTCTCGCGGTTGTAGCGCTTGCCCATACAGACATCACATGGCACCTACATGTCGGGCAGAAACTACATTACTACTTTCACAACCCCGTCGCCCTGGCATGCTTCGCAGCGGCCACCTTTGACGTTAAAGCTAAAGCGGCCCGGATCGTAGCCACGTGAGCGCGACTCAGGCACACCCGCGAACAGTTCGCGAATCGGTGTGAAGAGTCCTGTATAGGTTGCTGGGTTACTGCGTGGCGTGCGTCCGATCGGGCTTTGGTCAACACTAATGACCTTATCGAAATGTTCAAGCCCAGTCAGTCCGTCGTACGGTGCGGGCTCGCTTTGTGCGTGATGTAACGCGCGAGACATCACAACCGCGAGCGTGTCGTTAATCAGCGTCGACTTGCCCGAACCTGATACGCCCGACACACAGACAAACTTGCCGGCAGGGATACGCAGCTCAACAGACTTAAGGTTGTTGCCGCGGCAGCCGGTGAGCGACAGCCAGGCTTGCTCCTCGTCCATCGGGCGACGCGACGGAATGGCAATCTCTTGCGCCCCACTCATGTATTGACCAGTGAGTGACGCAGGATTCTCTTCAATTTGTTGTGGCGTGCCTTCGGCCACGATTTGGCCACCGTGTTCGCCTGCGCCTGGACCCATGTCGACGACCCAGTCTGCCTGACGGATCATGTCTTCATCGTGTTCGACAACGATCACACTGTTACCCAGATCGCGCAAGTGATGCAGCGTCGCAATCAGCCGATCGTTATCGCGTTGATGCAAGCCGATTGAAGGTTCGTCCAATACATACATCACACCGGTCAGGCCTGATCCGATCTGGCTTGCCAAGCGGATGCGCTGGGCTTCGCCGCCAGAAATGGTGTCGGCGCTGCGGTCCAGCGATAGGTAATTCAGACCCACGTTATTCAGAAAACTCAGGCGCGCTTCGATCTCACGCACGATACGCTGTGCGATTTCCTGACGTGCGCCCGTGAGCTGTAATTGTTGAAACCATTGCAAGCACTGCGAGAGCGGTTGTGCTTCGACCTCATAGATCGCCAAGCCGCGCTCTTGCCACGCACGCGCGGTTGAGCTGTCACCAAGTGCTGCAGGTGCTGCAATATGTTCGTCGCCAATCCGCACATGACGCGCTTCAGGGCGTAGCCTAGAGCCGTGGCAAGCCGGGCAGGTTTGTACCGCACGATACTTGCCGAGTTCTTCACGTACTGCAGACGAATCGGTTTCTTTCCAACGCCGCTCCAGGTTGGGGATCACACCCTCAAACGCATGACGCTTAACGGTGCTGCGGCCTTTTTCATTCAGATAGAAAAACGGGATTTCGACATCACCGGAACCGTGCAAGATAATTTTTTGCAGGTCTTCAGGTAAGTTTTCCCAGGCAAGCTCAATATCAAATTCGTAATGCGTTGCCAGGCTCGACAACATCGAAAACGTAAACGCATTGCGCTTGTCCCAGCCGCGAATGGCGCCCGAGCCAAGACTGAGTTCTGGGAACGCAACCACACGCTTCGGATCAAAAAAGCCCATATGGCCCAAACCATCACAGCTCGGACATGCACCCACTGGGTTGTTAAAGCTGAATAGTCTTGGTTCGAGCTCCGGCAGACTGTGGCTACACACGGGGCACGCATAACGGCTTGAGAATAAGTGCTCTTCGTTTGTGTCCATGTCCAGCGCAATGACACGCCCTTGCGCAAGCGTGAGCGCCGTCTCAAAACTTTCGGCAAGGCGCTGCTTGCTCTCTGGTTTGATGCGCAAACGATCAATCACCACGTCAATATCGTGTTTTTCGTTTTTATTGAGCTCCGGCATGCTGTCGAGGTCGACCATTTCGCCGTTGACCCGCACCCGCACAAAACCCTGCGCCTGCAGGCTTGCGCATTCATCATCAAAGCTGCCCTTGCGTGTTCGCACCACCGGCGCAAGAATCGCCAGGCGTTTTTCGGCGGGCCAGGCCATCACACTGTCAACCATCTGGCTGACGTTCTGTGCCGCTAAAGGCAAACCGTGGTCTGGACAATAAGGTGTGCCGACGCGGGCGTACAGCAGGCGGAGATAGTCGTGGATTTCAGTGATGGTGCCGACCGTTGACCGAGGGTTGTGACCCGCAGCCTTCTGTTCAATGGAGATCGCAGGCGACAGGCCCTCGATCAAATCCACATCGGGCTTGTCCATCAACTGTAAAAACTGACGGGCGTAGGCTGACAAGCTTTCTACGTAGCGGCGCTGACCCTCGGCGTAGAGCGTATCAAAGGCCAGAGACGATTTGCCCGACCCGGAAAGCCCGGTCACGACAACCAGCCGATGACGCGGCAGATCAAGCGACACGTTCTTTAAATTGTGGGTGCGGGCACCCCGGATGCGGATTTCGTCCATGACACGTTTTCAAAAGGTAACTTGGTACTATACCGTGCTGGCGCAAAACAAGTGCGTCAACCCTACAGAATGAATTCAAACCTTGATGCCTAAAAGTCCTTCTTTGGCCCTGACTCCGACCGAACGTCGCGCCAGCTTTGCGCTGGCCGGGCTCTTTGCCGCCCGGATGCTGGGCCTGTTCTTGTTGCTGCCCGTGTTCGCTGTTGCCGCGCAGTCACTGGCGGGGGGCGATGATCCTGCGCGGGTGGGGTTGGCTCTGGGCATGTACGGTCTCACCCAGGCGTTCATGCAAATCCCGTTTGGGCTGGCTTCTGATCGCTGGGGTCGACGCCCCGTCGTGCTGTTTGGTCTTTTCCTGTTTGTGGTGGGCAGCGTGGTCTGTGCCTTGTCGACCGATATCTACTGGGTCACTCTTGGCCGGGCGATTCAAGGGTCGGGCGCGATCTCCGCTGCCGTCACAGCTTGGCTAGCTGATGTCACACGTCCCGAGGTCAGGACCCGTGCGATGGCCATGGTCGGTGGCTCGATCGGTTTGTCGTTTGCACTCGCGTTGGTCCTCGCGCCCCTGATTGTTGGCTCGGCTGGGCTGGCAGGTTTGTTCTGGACTATTGCACTGCTTGGGGTCGTCTGCCTGGCCGTTGCGCGCTTTGTGATTCCGCTCGCACCACCTCAGCCTAAGCCTGCACAACCCGATAAGCCAATGCAAGTGCTTACTCACGCAGACTTATTGCGGTTGAACTTTGGTGTGTTCTGTTTGCATTTAATCCAGGTCGCGCTCTTTGTCGCGGTGCCGCCACTGTTCCTTAAGCTTGGCGGACTGACTGCTGCCGAGCTCTGGAAAGTCTATTTGCCTGTGATTTTTGGCTCGTTCCTTGTTATGGTCCCGGCCATATTCGTGGCAGAAAAACGCCATGCCCATCGCGCCATGTTGCGTTTAGCTGTGGCCGGACTCGTCTTGTCCTGTGCATTTTTAGTGTGGGCGAGCCAAAGTTTTTACCCTCTGGCGTTTGGCCTGACGGCGTTTTTTGTGATGTTTAACGTGCTTGAAGCTTTGCAGCCTTCGCTCGTATCCCGTGTTGCGCCAGCCGAACTGAAGGGTTTGGCTTTGGGCTTTTACAACACCACCCAAGCGGCCGGACTATTTTTAGGCGGCGCGTTGGGCGGTAGTCTGATCGTGTGGGGTGGGCCCACAGCAGTGTTCTGGTCGGCCAGCGCACTGGCTGCCGTTTGGCTGGTTGTGACCTGGGGCTTAAAGCCTTTCGCCCCTCGGTCTTAAAACGTCCTACCCAGACTTAATCGGCCTTGATTCCAGAGGCCTTGATCACGCGCTCCCAGCGCTGGCTGTCGTTGACAAGAAACGCGCGGAACTCGTCAGGTGAGTCGCCGATCGGTGTTGCACCCAGATCTTTCATACGTTTGATGATTTCAGGTTGGGCCAATGCTTTTTTGAGCGCAGCGTTTAACTGATCAACAATTGCTTTGGGTGTACCTGCGGGAGCTAACATGCCGACCCACGGTGCTGTTTGTTCAAAGTCAGGAAAGCCCGAGGCATCCATGGTGGGAACACCGGGGAAATCAGGCATTGGCTTGGAAGAACCAACAGCCAGCACGCGCAGGCGCTTGTCTGCCACATGGCCAGCAATGCCAATCATTGGATAAAACATAAATGACACGCGACCAGCCATCACTTCGGTCAGCGCTGGTGCGTTGCCACGGAAGGGCACATGCACCATTTTTGTATCCGTCATGGTTGCCATCAACGCACCCGCCAGATGCGCCGAGCCGCCATTGCCAGCCGAGCCATAGCTCACCGCTTCAGGCTTGCTCTTGGCGGCAGCGATCAGATCTTGCAGCGTCTTGTAGGGCGAGTCGTAAGCGGTCACCACAACCAGCGGCAAGTTTGCGACCAGCGATACGGGTGCGAAGCTTCCGAGCGGCTCGTAGTCGGCCTTCTCATTGAGCAACAGTCGGTTCACGTTGTGTGAGAGCGAAGCAAATAACACCGTGTAGCCATCTGGTTTGGCCTTGGCCACCTCACGCGTGGCGATGAGCGAGTTCGCGCCTGTGCGGTTTTCCACAACAACGGATTGACCCATGGTGGTCGTCATGTGTTGTGCAAGAATGCGACCAATCACATCGGTTGGGCCACCCGCAGCAAAACCGATCAGCATCTTGATAGGCTGGTTGGGATATGCAGTTGACTGCGCAGACGCTGCAAAAGGCAGCGCGGCTGTGAGCGCTAAACAAGCGCTCAGAACGAGCTTTTTCATGTGTCTCTTCCAGAAAGAAATATTGTGGGTGTAGCGTAACAGTCGCTACACCTTCCGACTATGCCGCCAAGGGAAAGTACCGATCCGCCATGACCTGGCAACGCTTGATAAAGCGATGTTCGTCCGGGCCATAATCTGCGATGGCGTTATGGATCGTTCCCATGTTGTCCCACATCAGCACATCCCCCGCCGTCCAGCGGTGCCGATAGCGAAACTGCGGCTGCAATTGATGCTCGAACAAGAAGTTCAGAATACGGTCGCTCTCTTCAGTGGGCAACTCGTTAATCTGCATCGAATAACCTGGGTTGGCGTAAAGAATCTTTTCGCCAGTAATTGGGTGTGTCAGAAAAACCGGATGTGAAACCGGCGGTTTGGCTTTGCGCTGCGCCTCGGTCAGCGGTGGGCGCGTGCAGCCTGGCTGCTTGCGCATGTTTTCCCAGAACTTGTTGAAGTCATGCAAGATCGTCTTGCCTTCAAGTTTGGTTTTGAGCTCTTCGGGCAATGCGAGATACGCGGCACGCATGTTTGAAAACTCAGTGCCACCGAGCGGCTCGCCGTTACGCTGTGGAATTTCGAGGCCGTACAGAATGTTGGTGAACGCAATCATCTTGCTGTACGACATATCTGTGTGCCAATCCTGGCCCGCATCACCTAGGCCGATCGGCTTGCCGTCCTCGGTTTTCTTGTTGGACAAGATCATGACTTCCGGAATACCCGGCTCCTGATACATATTGGCCACATTGACTTCCAGCGTGCCAAACAAGCTGCTGAAGTTTTTGAGCTGGAGCGCGGTCAAGTTCTGCTTTGGGAAACACAAGACTCCATATTTAGCCACGAGGCCCTCAACCGTCTTGTAGTCGTCGTGCGACAAGGGTTTTGACAGATCAAACTGTTCAACGCGCGCGCCTAGACCTTGTCCGCTTGGAGTAACTTGCATGGTCGACGACCTCAATATGACCTAAAGATGACGCAGTCTATCGGGTTGGACGCCTTTTCGCTAGAATACAAGCGTGAATTTACTGTTCTCATTTTAGAAACAATCGTTAACTAGGTATGGATAAGCTACGTGCCATTGAGGTCTTTATCGAGGTCGCCCAGGGGCTGAGTTTCTCTGGCGCGGCGCAGCGCCTAGGTATGGCCAAGGGTAATGTCACCAAACATATCGCCTGGCTTGAGCAAACCATGGGCGCGCAGTTACTCACCCGCAGCACAAAAAGCGTCAGCTTGACCGAATCCGGCCTGTCTCTTTTAGAAAATGGCCGCGAGCTGCTGGAACGCGCGGAGGGGGTTGAGGCTGCAGTTCGGCAGTCTGTAAAAGAGCCCAAAGGCATGCTGCGCCTGGGGGCGCCTCCCTCGTTTGGCGCTTTTCACCTCGTACCCATCATCACCGCCTTTTCCTCCGCGCATCCGGACATACAAGTGGTGCTTTATCTTGACGATGGGCGCAGCGATTTGGTGTCCGAAGGGCTGGATATGTCCGTGCGCATCGCCTCCAGCCTCAAAGATACTTCGCATGTGGCGCATCGTTTAGCGGTAGTGCCCCAGCTGCTCGTGGCATCCCCAGAGTACCTGGCCCGTCGCGGCACACCGAAGACGGTTGCCGACCTTGCCAGACACGATTGCATGGTGCATGCACTGAAGTCACCCACCAATATCTGGACTTTCCTCAACGAAAGCGCGGGCAAGACCAGCGTGCGCGTACACGGTACGATCCGCGCGAATTTTGGCGAGCCCTTGCGCCACGCGGCCCTGCTTGGCCATGGCATTTCCATGCACCCCACCTATATGGTGATGCAGGACATCCAGGCCGGTCGTCTGGTGAGCGTGATGCCCGAATGCAAGCCGATTGGCGTTGATATTTATGCAGTATTTCCCAGCCGCAAGAATTTGCCACTGCGGGTGCGAACGTTCCTGGATTTCTTACGGCAATGGTTCTCGGCAGCAGATTGGCACGCCTTTCAAAACGTGCCGTAAACTGTCTGAATTGCGTAGTTTTGCGGCTAGCGGTGGTTTGCTGGTTCGGCCATGATGGCATTTAGTACGAGCCCGACAGGGCATTGATGAATAGCGCAGTTTTTTAATATACGGAGATCGGCATGGCCTCGGTCAATAAAGTGATTCTGGTTGGTAATCTTGGACGTGACCCCGAGGTCCGTTACAGCCCTGATGGTGCAGCCATTTGTAACGTGTCGATTGCGACCACCAGCAACTGGAAAGATAAAACCTCGGGCGAGCGTCGCGAAGAAACCGAATGGCATCGCGTGGTGTTCTACAACCGTCTCGCTGAGATCGCCGGCGAATACTTGCGCAAAGGGCGTCCTGTTTATGTAGAAGGCCGACTCAAAACACGCAAGTGGCAAAACAAAGAAGGCGTCGATCAGTACACCACCGAAGTCATCGCAGACCAAATGCAAATGCTCGGTGGGCGTGACGGTGCTGATGGTGGTTCGATGGGCGGTGGCGAAGGTGCACCACGTCCAGCAGCCCGGGCTCCCCAGGCGCAGCGTCCAGCCGCTCCCGCCGCTGGTGGCGCCAATCTGGCGGACATGGATGACGACATCCCGTTTTAAATCCAGCTAACTCAAGCTGTGCGCGCTGTCATGCTTGCTTACAAAATAGTGAGCCGCACAGCGCGCAAATCCCTCCTCGTTTCGTTGCGCTCGGCGCAAGACTTCCGTACCATCTCTGTATGGAAAAACGTGTCACCACTCTCGAAGTTCTCATGAGTCAAACGGCGAAATCAATTGATCGCCTTGATCGCTCAATTGTTGACTTGCGGGGTGATTTAAATCATTCCATTAAAGACCTCCGGCTTGAACACAATCAGTCTATCGGGGGTTTGCGTCGTGACATGGATCGTAAATTTTTGTGGCTCATCGGCATCCAGCTGGCAGGGCTTGCGGCGATGATGGGTGCAATCGCGCGACTCGCTCAAGCACTTTAAAACAAAGGAACATCATGGATTTAGGAATTCGCGGTAGACAGGCAATCGTTTGCGCTTCGAGTAAAGGCCTTGGTTTGGCCTGTGCACAGCAACTCGCACGCGAGGGTGTCAATGTTGTGATGCTCGCGCGTGGTGCTGAAGCGCTTGAGGCCGCAGCCCAAGCCATCCGCGCCGAGACAGGCGTGAATGTCACCACCATCGCCACCGACATCACTACACCAGAGGGCCGCGCAAAAGTGTTGGCTCTGTGTCCGAACCCAGATATTTTGGTGACGAACGCCGGTGGCCCCAAACCTGGTGATTTTCGTAACTGGAGTCGTGATGACTGGGTTGCCGCTGTTGATGCCAACATGATCACGCCGATCGAACTGATTCGCGCCACCGTAGACGGCATGATCGAGCGCAAGTTTGGCCGCATCGTCAACATCACTTCCGCGTCAGTTAAACAACCGATTGAATCGCTTGGTTTGTCAAACGGCGCACGCGCAGGCCTGACTGGTTTTGTATCGGGTCTTGCACGTCAAATCGTGTCGCACAACGTCACGATTAACAACCTCTTGCCGGGTCCGTTCGCAACCGACCGCCTGACACAAAATGCCGCGGTCCGGGCTAAAGAGAGTGGCCAGACGATTGAACAAATTCAAAACGCACGCAAAGCAACCGTCCCAGCGCGTCGTTTCGGTGATCCCGCTGAGTTTGGTCAAGCCTGCGCTTTCTTGTGCAGTGCTGGTGCAGGGTTTATGACGGGACAAAACCTCGTCTTAGACGGCGGCACCTATCCCGGTACGCTCTAAGCTCCCACGGCATGCAGCGCGAAGCTATCCATCGCGAGCATGCCGTAACGCACTTCGCGCGTCAGATATTCCGGCTTGAAGTGATCGCCCGCTGCACCGACCGCAAAGAACAGCGGCAAAAAATGATCATCTGAAGGATGCGCGCGCAGCGCCGCTGGCGCTTGACGCACGTAATCTTGTAAGGCTGCCACATCACCGCGCGCAAGTGTCTGCTCAACCCAGCGACTAAACGCATCGACGTACGGCGCTGCTTCGGGTTCACCACCAAAAAACTCAGACAGATTGTGGGTCATGCTTCCCGACCCAATCAGCAGAATGCCCTGTGCACGTAAAGGCTGCAGTGCGCGACCTAGTGCGGTCACGTCAACAGGACTCGCCCCAATCGGAAGCGACACCTGGATCACAGGGACGTTTGCTTTTGGCAACAAATGCATCAAAGGAACCCAGGTGCCGTGATCGAAGGGCCGCGCTGTATCCTCCGTCGTTTCAATTCCTGCGGCGTTTAACAGCGTACCGACTTCATGCGCGAGTGCTGGGGCGCCAGGTGCTGGGTAGCTCAGTGCATAGAGCTCTTTGGGAAACCCACCAAAATCATGCAGTGTTCCCGGAGACTCGCCCGATATGATCTTTACGCCGTGCGTCATCCAGTGCGGAGACATCACCACAATGCCTTTAAGGTTTTGCGGCTCCATGCGTTGACCAAACGCACGCAGCGCCGGCCCTGACGTACCCGCATCCAGCGCAAAGAGTGGCGCGCCATGCGACACAAAAAGGGTCGGAAGCAGAGTAGTTTGTGCGGCAGGGCTTGAAGAGTTCATATCTTTGTAAATGGGGGCGTTAAATCAATTTACCAGAGGGATTAAAAGAGGCTACGATTCAGCCAGACAAAGATTTAGCCAAATACATTCTTTCAGGTGCATGCACATGTCAAAAGACGATAACAAGAAAGGTCATTCGATCAACCCAGCAGCCAGCGACCAGGGTATCTCCAAAGGCTTGGCAAACTACGGAGACCGTGGGTTTTCGTTGTTTTTGCGGAAGGCCTTCATTAAGGGCGCGGGTTACACCGATTCGGCACTCGAGCGTCCCGTCATTGGCATCACCAACACCGGAAGCTCCTACAACCCCTGCCACGGCAATGCCCCTCAACTGATTGAGGCTGTTAAACGCGGCATTATGTTGGCCGGCGGTTTGCCGATGGACTTCCCAACGATTTCCATCCACGAGAGTTTTTCGCAACCCAACAGCATGTTCTTGCGAAATCTGATGTCGATGGACACCGAAGAACTGTTGCGCGCGCAGCCTATGGATGCGGTGGTGCTGATCGGTGGTTGTGACAAGACCGTCCCTGCGCAGTTGATGGGCGCAGCCTCTGCTGGTTTGCCCGCGGTGCAGTTAATTACCGGTTCGATGCTGACAGGCTCGCATCGCAGTGAGCGTGTCGGGGCGTGTACGGATTGCCGTCGCTATTGGGGTAAATTCCGCGCGGAGGAAATCGACGCGGAAGAAATTGCTGAGGTCAACAGCCAGTTGGTTGCAAGCGTGGGCACCTGTTCGGTGATGGGTACGGCCAGCACGATGGCGTGTATCGCCGAAGCACTCGGTATGACAGTACCGGGCGGCGCCTCGCCACCTGCTGTCACTGCAGATCGTATTCGGGTGGCCGAACAAAGCGGCACGCTCGCCGTTGAAATCGCGCGCAAGCGGTTAACGATCGACAAAATCTTGACCGAGAAAGCTTTTGAAAACGCTATGCGCGTGTTGCTGGCGATTGGTGGCTCGACTAACGGCATCGTGCACTTGACTGCCATTGCAGGCCGTATGGGTTTTGAGATGGATCTTAAGGCACTCGATCGTATGGGTCGCGAAACCCCTGTGTTGCTTGACCTCAAGCCCTCGGGCCAGCATTACATGGAAGACTTTCATCACGCAGGTGGCATGGCCACGCTCCTGCGCGAACTCAAACCCTTGCTGCACCTTGATGCGCTGACGGTCACTGGCCGCACGCTCGGCGAAGAGATCGAGGCAGCCGGTCCTGGCTTTAAACAAGACGTCGTCAAAACAGCCAAGAACCCGATCTACCCGCAAGGCGGTATTGCTGTGCTGCAGGGCAATCTTGCTCCCGGTGGCGCCATCATCAAACAGTCGGCCGCCCATCCTAAATTGATGGAGCATGAGGGACGCGCCGTTGTCTTTGAAAACCTTGAAGACATGGCCAACCGTATCGATTCGCCCGATCTCGATGTCACTGCCGAAGACATCCTCGTGCTCAAGCACATCGGCCCTAAGGGTGCCGCGATGCCTGAAGCCGGTTACATGCCGATTCCAAAGAAACTCGCTGTTGCTGGTGTGAAGGATATCGTTCGGATCTCTGACGGACGTATGAGCGGCACTGCGTTCGGCACCATCGTGTTGCACGTCACGCCCGAGTCGGCCATTGGTGGACCACTCGCCTATGTACAAAATGGTGATCGGATTCGACTGAGTGTTGAAAAGCGTGAGCTTTCCTTGCTCGTCAGCGACGAAGAGCTCGCCCGTCGCCGTGAAGCAAAGCCTGCCGTCATTCCAACGGCCTCGCGCGGCTATCGCAAATTATTTTTGCAAAGCGTGACGCAGGCGGACCAAGGCGTGGACTTCGATTTCTTGATGCCTCCAAAGACCACCAAGATCCCGAAGGCTTAATTACTCCGCCACCTCAATCACTGCATCGACCGCGTAAGCGCCTTGCCCTTCGGGCATGGCGAGCACGGGGTTGAGGTCGATCGACTGCAGGCGCGGGCCTGCAGCGACTAAGACAATCGCTTTTCGCTTCGGGTCAAAAGCAAATGCCGCGCGCCAAACTTCTGTACCGTTATTTGCCGTAAACCGGAGCTCTTTCATATTTGAATGCTTGTCGTTATTCAAAACCCCAACATGTGGTCGGTCTGCCGCAGGCCCAAGCCGTTCTACGGCAAGTGCGCATGCAAGCAGTTCATTTTGAACATCTTGATCTAGCGCATCAAACTCAGGGTCAAACTCATCGTGAAACACTACCTCCCATCGAGAAGGAGGTAGCTTGTTACTGCGATCCCGCAATTATCATCTCTTACAGATATCACTTAAAGATGATATTTTAACATGCGCGGAAACATGGTTGTTCCTCCGCGACGCATACTTTTAAGCCTTCGGGATCTTGGTGGTCTTTGGAGGCATCAAGAAATCGAAGTCCACGCCTTGGTCCGCCTGCGTCACGCTTTGCAAAAATAATTTGCGATAG
>JACCDL010328620.1_pt1 | contig 18065 bp, 15 predicted proteins | sample 7441931 | NCBI WGS metagenome assembly JACCDL01 (sample SAMN15323437, study PRJNA562643) | freshwater metagenome | isolation source: river surface water | place: USA:Blue River Watershed | collected 2017-08-16 | reverse complement strand
GTTTGCCTTGATGTTGTACTTCGCGCCTTCTGCTGCAAGAACGCGAGAGAATCCAACGAGTCCCATCTTTGCTGCGCCGTAGTTGGCCTGTCCGAAGTTGCCGAAAATGCCTGCTGCGGAAGAGGTGGAGATGATGCGGCCGTAGCCCTGCTCGCGCATGCGAATCCATGCGGGGCGTGTCACGTTGAATGCGCCCTTGAGGTGAACGTCGATAACTGGGTCAACAAGATCTGGTGTCATGTTGTGGAATGTCTTGTCACGCAGGATGCCCGCGTTGTTGATCACAATGTCAACACGACCGTATGCATCGACTGCTGTCTGAATGATTCCTTCGCCACCTTCTGGTGTGGAAACACTGTCGTGGTTAGCAACTGCTTCGCCACCCGCAGCGCGAATCTCATCAACAACCTTCTGAGCAGCACTTGCGTCTGCGCCTGCACCGTCAACAGCGCCACCGAGGTCGTTCACGACCACCAATGCGCCGCGTGATGCGAGAAGGAGTGCATGCTGTCGGCCGAGACCGCCACCTGCACCTGTGATTACTGCAACTTTTCCGTCATATGTCAACTTACTCATGGCTTTTACCGTAGCCCCGAGCGCCTACTCTGACCACATGGACGAACTCCTCCCGCCATTAGACGACCCGCGTCGCCTTCCTGTGCGGGAATGGATTGCAGCTCATCCAAACCCCACTCCTCGAGAATTCGCTGAGTCGGGATATGTGGCGCCGCATTGGCCTGCCCCCTATGGCTTGGGTGCGGACCCAGTGCAGCAAATCATCATTGACGATGAATTCTCTCGCGCGGCGATGAAACGGCCCTCCAACCAAATCGGAATCGGTTGGGCCGCGCCAACAATCATTTTCGCCGGCACACAGGAGCAGAAGGACCGCTATGTCATTCCTGCATTAGCTGCAGAAGAAATCTGGTGTCAGTTGTTTTCCGAGCCCGGAGCAGGAAGTGACCTTGCAGGACTTTCTACTCGTGCAGTTCGAGATGGTGATGAATGGGTGGTGAATGGCCAGAAGGTGTGGACTACTGGTGCGCACTACTCAAAGTTTGGAATTCTGATTGCGCGGACGGACCCTGATGCTCCGAAGCACAAAGGCATTACGTATTTCATTTGTCCGATGGATTTGCCCGGCATTGAAATTCGCACCATTAAGAACATCGCAGGTGCAGAGAGTTTCAACGAGGTGTTCTTCACTGATGTACGTATTCCTCATGCAAACGTCGTGGGTGATGTGAACGATGGTTGGCGACTAGCCAAAGTGACATTAGGGAACGAGCGTGTATCGCTGTCGACGGGTGGTGTGTTGTGGGGTGCTGGTTCCACTGCTCTCGACATCATTGAAGAGGCAAAGAAGTTAGGACCGCATAGTGCAGCGATGCGACAACGTCTTGCACGTTTGTACATCGAGCACACGGTGATTGAAATAATTCGTATGCGAACTCTGACGGCGCGGCTTCGTGGTGAACAACCAGGCCCAGAAGCAAGCATTCGCAAGATCATGGCCGACGAACATGGTCAGCGTGCGATGGAAGTGGCGCGCGACATCACAGGTGCTGACGCCATGATTATTGGCGAGCCCGATGCAAAGACAGGCAAGACCATTCGTTCAAAGAGCTGGTACAGCGGATACATGTTTTCAAAGGCTTTGACAATTGGCGGCGGCACGGGAGAAGTGCAGCGAAACATCTTGGGCGAGAGAGTTTTGGGATTGCCTGCAGAGCCCGACCCTGAAAAGGGCTTATCGTGGGCTGACGCTCGAAGGGGAGGGTGACACATGAGCATCGATTCGGAACGTCTTGTTGTTGATCTATTAGATCCGTCTTTGTATCAATCAAATCCACACGAGGTGTGGTCATGGATGCGTGCGAATGAACCGTTGTATCGCGACGAGAAGAATGGTCTGTGGGGTGTAACTCGTCACGCAGACATTATGGATATGGAGCGCCGGTCGTCCGTGTTCTCATCAAAAGGTGTGTACCGCGCGAACATCTCGATGGATGAGAGCAACATGATTGCGCAGGATGACCCCCGTCATCGTCAGCAGCGCATGTTGGTGCAACCTCAACTCACACGGTCTGCAGTTGCCGAGCGCACCTCTGAGATCGAATCGCTGGTGGCAGAACTTGTTGCTGAAGCCGTGGAGAAAGGGGAATTCGAAGTCGTTGACATGATTGCTGGACAATTGCCCGCTCGATTGACGTCTCGTCTTCTTGGTTTCCCGGAAGACATGTGGCCCCAAGTGAAGTCATGGAGTGAGCGATTGATGCGCACCGACATGCGTGAACGTGATGAAGCAACGATGGGTGAATTCATTGAAGCGAATCGCGAATTCATTGGTGCAATGGTTCCGATCATGGGCGAAGTTGCGGGCTGTCCTCGTGACGACTTCATGTCGATTTGGGTGAACAGTGAAATTGATGGCGAACGGTTGCCACCTGAATCAATCATTCATGAAGTGGGGCTTTTCATTGCTGGTGGTGCTGAAACAACACGAACGGCGATCTCGCATGGTTTGTATGAGTTCACGCAACAACCAGAGCAATGGGAACTTCTCGCATCTGATCCCTCTGTTTTGGATAGCGCAGTGGAAGAAGTGCTGCGTTGGGTGACCCCTCTGAACAACATGTTCCGTATGGCTCTCACTGATGATGTGGTGGGCGGTCACCCAGTTCAAGCTGGGGATCGTTTTGTGATGTTGTATCCATCGGCAAATCGTGATGAGGCAGTGTTTGCTGACCCATTCACTTTTGACATTCGTCGTCACCCAAATCCACATCTCTCATTTGGTTTTGGCACTCATCTGTGTGTTGGTGCGAACCTCGCTCGACTCGTCCTCACTACTGTGTTCCGTGAGTTGTCGCAGAAGGCAAAGAATCTGGAAGCGGTTTCTGCACCGGATGTTGAAGCCAATATCTTTGCGCGAGCCGTCAAATCCTTTACGTTGCGAGTCGCCCCTCGTTAGATGTGAACGGGGGAGTCCGTCTCTCCCCGTTAGCCTGAAACCATGCGTCGTCGCCTCATCGCCCCTGTTGCCATTCTCCTTGCTGTCTCCCTTGCTGGGTGTGGCGGTGGGAAGGTCTCCGACAATGTCTCGCAGCCAAAGGACGACCTGACGCAAGACAATTTGAATGATCCATCCAGTCCTGATGCCGCACAAGAGGCAGCAGCCGCCACTTGCAAAGAAGTGAAGAAGGTTTCTGGACGTGCGCCACGAATTGTCACAACGGTTGCCCCCATTACAAACCTTGTCGGTCTCATGGCTGCCGGAACATCAGTTGAAGTATCGGGCATCGTTCCTGAAGGTACGAATTCTCACACCTTTGAACCTCCGCCAAGTGCAGCATCTGTTGTTGAAAAGGCCGACATCATTTTTGTGAATGGCTTAGGACTGGAAGATCCGACGTTGGATCTTGCGAAGGCAAACGCCAAGAACGCAACAATTTGCGAAATGGGTACTGCAACAATGCCGAAGGGAAGTTGGATCTTCGACTTCTCTTTCCCCATTGAAGGCGAGAAGCCAAATCCACATGTATGGACGAGTCCATTCTTAGTACTTGGATATCTCAATGTCATTCGAGATGCGCTCGTGGGAGCCAGTCCAGACGACATGGAAACCTTTGATGAGAACTACATCAAGTTGTCGTCTATTGCGATGCAATTGGACCAGGCAGTAAAGACAGCGACAGCGACAATCCCTTCAGGTGAGCGCAAATTGCTGACGTATCACGATGCGTATGCATACTTCGCAGATCGCTACGGCTACGAAGTTGTCGGTGCGATTCAACCACAGTCATTTGAGGAGCCATCTCCTAAGGACATTGCAACATTGATTGAGCAGGTGAAGAAGGAAGGCGTTGTGGCGATCTTCGGCAGTGAGGTATTCCCGTCGCCAGTGCTCGAACAGATTGGTAAGGAAACTGGGGTTCGTTACGTCGACACACTTCGTGATGACGACCTGCTTGGAAAGCCCGGCGATGCGGACCACTCATGGGCTGCGTTAATGCGTTCGAACTACATCACGATGGTCACAGCATTGGGCGGCGATGCCACTGCTTTGAAGTCCATCAAAGCAGATATCGGTTTGTCCGATAAGGCGTATTACCCGCAGTGACCGCTGAGATTTTGGTGGAATGCGCACACATCACGTGCGCATACGACTCCACCGTGGCGGTGCATGATGCGCACGTCACTATTCATCGTGGTGACTTCGTCGGCATCGTTGGGCCATCGGGTTCCGGAAAGACGACACTTCTGAAGGCAATTCTTGGTGCCGTGAAACCTGTAGAAGGTCATGTCACAAAAAAGCCAGGCCTCCGAATGGGATATGTGCCTCAAGTGGAATCGGTCGATTGGAACTTTCCTGTCACCGTTCTTGAAGTTGTTGCGATGACTCGAACGACAGGTCGTTTCTTTCCGCGTATCTCTCAAGAGGAACGCACCGAAGCTTTAGAAGTATTGGAACGATTAGGTCTCGGTGGATTGGAGCACCGCCATATTCGGGAACTTTCCGGTGGTCAACAACAACGTGTCTTTGTCGCGCGTGCGTTGTTCCATAAGCCTGAATTACTAGTGCTCGATGAACCAACGTCGGGTGTCGATGTGCGCACACGTCACGAGGTGTTGCACCTTCTGGCAGATCTTCATGATGACGGAGTCTCCATAGCGTTGACGACACATGATTTAAATGGACTCGCTGCGCACTTGCCTCGTTTGGTGTGCATGAATACGTCTGTGGTTGCGGATGGTGCTCCAATTGATGTGTTGAACTCTGATGTTCTAGAAAAGACGTACGGAGCCCCGATGGAAGTGTTGATTCACGGAGGCATGCCCATTGTTCTTGACAATGGTGGGGATCACTTGGCACGCCGCCTTGGTGAATTGGGTGAGGCTGGAAAGTAATGATTGCTGGAATTCTTGACCCATATCGCTACGACTTCTTTACGAATGGTGTTCTCGTTGCGACCATCGCCGGTGCGTTATGTGGATTACTCGGTGTCTTTGTTGTTCTTCGAGGTATGAGCTACATCGGCCATGGTTTGTCGCATGCAGTATTTGGTGGCGCTGCAGCATCGGCGGTCATGGGTTTGAACTACTTCGTGGGCGCTGGAATTTGGGGCGTCACGTCAGGCGTCATCATCGGCCGTATTGCGCGGCGTCGTTTGATTGGTGCTGATGCTGCCATTGGTGTTGTAACGACCGCGTCTTTTGCTATGGGTCTCGCTTTGTTGAATCGTTACGGACAGGCGAAGAAAAGCATTGAGGCTGTGTTATTCGGCAGTGTGCTGGGTGTTCAAACGGTGGACATCATTGCGGTATCGCTCGTTGCGATTGCCACGGCAGTCATTGTCTTTTGTCTGTATCTCCAGCTGCTCTTTGCAGCACTCTACCCTGAAGTTGCTCAGGTGTCTTGTGTGAGCGTTGCAGGGGTGGAGGCGTTGTTGATGGGGATGTTGTCGTTGACAATTCTTGTCACCATGCGTGTCATCGGAACCCTGCTGATCTCGGCTCTCCTGGTCATTCCTGCATCAGTTGCTCGCATGTTGACGAACTCATTCTCACGAATGTTGTGGATCTCGCCATTGATTGGCGCTACTTCGGCGTTTATCGGAATGAACTTGGCGTATCACTTAGACACGTCAGCAAGTGCCACCATCATTCTCGTGGGAACATTGCAATTCATCATTGTGTATGCAGTGTCCGGTTTGCGTGGGCGTTCGCGCATTGCGCACATCCACCATGTGTAAGAACCTTTAGAGGTTCCACTCCACGCCGTCAGCGGTGTCGCGTACTTCGATTCCTATGTTGACGAATGCATCGCGAATGACATCAGAGAGGTCGTAACGCTTTTCGGCGCGAACCGTGGCACGTATGGCCAGCATTGCTTCGACATACGGAGCAACAACATCGCGGGGATCACGAACACCGCCGATGGCAGCATCGCCAAGTGCACTAATCATCGAACGTACGGCGGCCCGAGCTTTTGTCGCAATATCGCCCTGCAATGTGTCGGCGGACCAATCATGAATGGCTTGCTCCAGCGCAAGACAGGCACGCACGGCGCCATCTGCATCGCGCGCCTTCATCGCTTCATCAAACTCCTGTTGGTGAATGGCAAGCGATTGCCCGAGGCTTCCAGCCTGGCTCGAAGCTTCAGATGCGCTCTGCGAGCGAACATCTCCGGCATTGCCGTCACTCAGGGGGCTTCGAGGATGCTCGCCACTACGCGATGCGCTCTGCGAGCGAACATCGCTTGTAGCGACATCCTGCGCCCCCTCTTCGCCAGTCGATGAAGACCTCAAAGCCCACGGATCTTGTAACAAAGTCAGGGGGAGGGTGGAGCCAGATTCATAGATGAAGGAATCTTCGCGCAAACGAAGTGTGACGGTTCCATTGCCAACAACAGTTGCGGTTTCGGCCTCGATGTCGATGATGAGTCCGGTGTGTTCATCGATGCCCAAAACGTAGGTCTCGTCATCCAGCATCTTTTCAAACATACGCAGACGTGTTTCGCCGAGGTAACAGAAACGCGTGTCGTGATTCCCGCCTTCGGCATTGTCGTAGTGGGGAATGACTGCTGCATTAATCCCAATGGCGGACAACACATCAAGTCCGTCGAGACGCTGAACATCCTGACCAACTTTGTACACCTCATATACAGGCACCGTTACTTTGCCAAGGGTTAATGCAGCCGCGGAAGCGAATGTGACGATTCCACCATTCATCAACTTTTCGATGATGTTGCTGGCAATTGCGGATCCGCTCCATTGACGTAAGGCATATGTCGGCGAACCAGGTCCAGCGAAAATGTAAGAAGCGTCAGAGACAGCGCGTAGTCCTCGTTCGATTTGCACGGCATCTGCGGCGATGTGTGTGTCATGAAGACGCACTAAACCGGCAACAGTGATGTCAACATTGACCGAGTTGCGGAAGTACTCAACGGCCCTTGTTGCTAGCTCTGGTGCATTCTCTTGAAAGCCGTATGGCGTGTCAAGCAGAACCGCTTTCACTGGCTTTGGAAGCAATGCAGTGAGTTTGCGATGTGTTGACACCATGGTGGGAGCGGTTTCACCGGAACCCATGATGGTGAGAATACGAGGAAGGCTCATGAGAAAAATCCTGTGGTGATGGCGTCGTCGACGACGGCGGCGAATCGTTGTGGAAACTGTGCATGGAGATCGTGGTCGGCTGGTTCGAACCATTCCACTTTGGCGCGCGGTAGAACGCGAAGTGCTTGCGCAATCTGGGCACGTTTTGTACGGGTGTGGTCATCTTCTTGCTTGGAAGCTGGTGTGAAGAGAACGGGGACTGTGATGTTCTCCCACAGTGTCGATGGCATGTGTTGCCACAAGCCATGCAGGACTTTGATGTGTCGTTCCATTGTGAGATGCGGACGAATGGTGCCATCGTTCAGAAGTTCCATGTTGTGCATCTGGCCATCGATGGCTTCTTCGGACCAGTCGGGATGTGCGGCGCGAATGTAAGAGCGCAGTCGGTCGTACTGCATGCCTGCGATGGCAGGTGGGCGCAAAGTCCGTTCACATTCATCCCAGTTCGGGAACGCTTTCGATAGTTCAATGCTTCCACCGTCAACTGCGACGATGCCCCGAATGAGATGGGGATGCCGGTGTGCCAGTTCCACCACCAAATTTCCACCCCACGATTGTCCGAGGACAATGGGCTTCTGAGTGGATGGTCGTGGTGGGTAAATGGCATTGATGGCATCGGCAATGTCGTCAACAACCGTGGACATCTCGTAGCCCTCTTCGGGTTTGTCGCTCAAGCCATGTCCACGAAGGTCAATTGCTGTGACTGCATGCCCCATGTGGGCCAGATAGCGGGCGGGGCCGTCCCAGAGCCGAGCGTTTGAGGCAAGTCCGTGAACGAGGAGGAGCGGCGAACCTGGTGAATTATCAGGTCGGGACCATTCCAGAATGCGTAGACGTAACCCATCGCGCTGAGTGATGAAGCGCGAAGTGGGGGCTAATTCCATGCTGAGCAGTGTCGCACGGAAATGTGATTTTGGCACTCGAATCGCAGAGCCAGCCCTGTGGGTTCTAGGGTTCTTCCATCGTTCCAAGGGGGAAATCATGAAGCTGTCAATGGGAATCAACTACTCCGGTGGTTTTAAGGAAGCAGTCGACCGAGTTGTTGCACTGGAAAAGGCCGGTCTTGATCAGGTGTGGATCGCGGAGGCATACAGCTTCGACGCAATCTCGCAGGTGGGTTACCTCGCAGCAAAGACAAACCGTGTTGAAATCGGAACAGGCATTGTCAACGTGTATTCACGTACGGCCGCTTTGATGGCAATGACCGCAGCGGGATGTGACTACATCAGTGATGGCCGCTTCATTCTTGGTCTTGGTGCTTCTGGTCCTCAGGTCATCGAAGGTTTCCATGGCGTTCCGTATGAGAAGCCAATGCAGCGCATCAAGGAATACATCGAAGTGTGTCGCAAAGTGTGGGCACGCGAAGAAGCACTGCAGTACAACGGCAAGACAGTGCAGATTCCGTTGCCAGAAGGTCAAGGAACTGGCCTTGGTAAGGCATTGAAGATCATCAACCATCCTGTGCGTAAGGACATCCCCATCTGGTGGGCTTCGTTGAAGGACAAGAGTGTTGAAGCAACTGCTGAAATGGCAGATGGCTGGTTGCCCATCATGTTCTACCCAGAGCGTTATCACAACGTGTGGGGTGACCAATTGAAGGCTGGTCTCGCAAAGCGTGACCCCAACCGTCCTCGTCTGGATATCTCTGCAGGTGGCATGTTGGCAATTGACGAGTCATTGACCGGCGAAGCGCAGTCAAAGATTCTTGATATGGCACGTCCGAACATGGCGTTGTATGTCGGTGGTATGGGTGCTCGTGGCAAGAACTTCTACAACGACGTCTGTCGTGACTACGGCTTCGAAAAGGAAGCTGTCGAGATTCAAGACCTCTACCTTGACGGCAAGAAGGATGAAGCTGCAGCTGCAATTCCTGGTGAGTGGATCATGAACGCAAACCTTGTGGGTAGCGCAGGCTTCATCAAGGAGCGCGTTGCCGCATACAAGGAAGCTGGCGTCACCGTGTTGTCGGTGAATCCTGTGGGACCTGACCCTGTTGGTCAGATCGAGAAGCTTCGCGCAATCGTCGACGCCTGATCATGTCGTTGCTCACCTTTGACAATGTTGCGTCAGGGTGGGAACCCGTACGTGCGGCCTTTCTTGAAGGCTTTGAAAAAGGCGAAGAACATGGAGCAGGCGTTGCGGTCTATCACCGCGGCAAATGTGTCGTTGACCTCGTTGGCGGATGGCGCGATAAGGACCACTCTGTTCCTTATGGTGACGATGCGCTCCAGGTTGTCTTCTCAACAACAAAGGGCATTACCTCTCTTGCGGTAGCAATGTGTGTCGAGCGCGGTCTTCTCGATTACAACGAAAAGGTCTCTACCTATTGGCCAGAGTTCGCGGCACAAGGGAAGAGCGACGTCACCGTTGCACAACTTCTTTCGCACCGCGCTGGTCTGTACACCGTTGATGGTGATATCACATTGGAAGAAGCGCTGGATTGGGACACGGTGACGGCGCGCCTAGCTGCAACTGCACCACGCTTTCCCGTTGATTCAACGCACGGGTATCACGCCATCACTTTCGGGTGGTTAGCGGGTGAACTTGTTCGCCGTGTGACAGGCAAGAGCATTGGCGAATTTGTTCGTGATGAAATTGTGTCGCCGTTGGCTGCAGAATTCCACATCGGTTTGCCCGAAGAGTTAGAACCACGAGTGGCGCGCTTGATGGCTCATCCGATTCCTAAGTTCACGCCTGAAGTGGCAAAGCTGATGATGGAGCGCAGTGCTCCCGGAACAAAGGGTGCAGAAGCACTTGGACTAAATGGCGCATTTGGCAATGGAGTCTTCAACAAGCCAGAAGTTCATCGAGCAATGATTCCCGGTGCCAACGGAATTGGAAATGCCCGTTCTCTTGCACGTATTTATGCAGCGACCGTCAGTGACGTCGACGGTGTTCGACTTTTGGGTGAAGAGACACGAAATCTCGCTACGAAGAGCAACACGCCTCAGGGTGAGATGGATCAAGTGTTGATTTCAGAGACCGTTTTTGCAATGGGCTTTATGGTGCATTGTCCGCGCACCCCATTCGCAGGACCAGCAAGCTTTGGTCACGATGGTGCCGGCGGATCGTGTGCATTCGCATCGCCATCACATGAGATGGGATTTTCCTATGTGATGAACACCATGATGACAGTGGCCGATGGAGATCCTCGTCGCGAGCGACTTATTGCGGCTGCTGTGCAGTGTGCAGACGCTTTCTGATTCCTGCAGTCGCAAAGATGTAAACAACTGATGCGCATGCTGCGGCAGTTGCAAACACAAGAATCGCAGGTCGCACTCCAATGAATTGCGATGTCAGTCCAGCGAGGATGCTCGTCAGTCCAATCATGGTGTTCACCAAAGCCATGTCGCCGGCCATGACGCGTCCGCGGACATGGTCAGGTGCTTCCATCTGAAGTCCAAGAGTGGACAATGTCCATTGGGCGCCACCACTGAGGTGGGCGAGTGCAATGAAAACAGCGGCCATACCAATGAAGGGGCTAAGGGCAGCACCGACGTAACAAATCGCAAAGATCAACCCAGCGAATCCGCAGACCTTCAGAAGTTTTGCCATGTCTCTTCCAGCAATCCGTGCACCGATGATGGGTCCGAGCCCAGAGCCAACACCACGCACGCCAATGAGAAGGCCTCGTCCTGAATCACCCACATGGAAAACGTTTGAAGCAAGGACTGCAAGTTGGCTGACAATGCCTGCACCAACTGCGAAAGTCATCTTTGAACATAAGAGCGCAAGGATGACAGGGTCTTTCTTTGCGACATTGATGGCTTCTTTCATGTCTGCGATGGGTCGTACGCGACGCGAATTGCTGTTCTGAGTGCGTTCACTCTGCATCGGGCGACGAACACTGGCAAAGAGCAGTGCAGCGAGGAGGAATGATGCGGCGTTTGCAATGAATGCTGCATCGCGCCCGAATGCGCTTGCAAAGACACCGCCGAGTGCAGCGCCCACGGCGAGCATGATGCCCCATGTGCTGCCGAATAGGGCGTTTGCCTTTCGGAGGTCATCCTCGTTGTCAACGAGATTGGGCACAGAGGCGCTTGTGCTGGGTCCGACAAATGATGCAAGTGCAGCGATCAAGCACTGAGCGACGAATGTGATCCAGATTCCTGCGACGGAATGAAGGAGGAGAAGTAGGGCAGCTCCTACTTGCAGTACAGAGACGATGATGAGAATTTTGCGGCGGTCGACGCGGTCGGCAAATGAACCTGCAACGGGAGACATGAAGAGCCCAGGGATAGTCATTGACACGAGTACGAGTGATACGAGGAATCGTGAATTTGTGGTGTCTTCAACAAGGCCGGCTAGTGCAACGAAAGCAAACCAGTCGCCCATAAAGGAAACAACTTGAGCGCCAAATACATATCGAACGTCACGGTTACGGCGAAGGAGAGAAAACATGAGACTCCGACACTATGCCGATATGTGGCCGATGAACGGCGATTATTGAATCAACGGAATGCGGCGAGGCGTTCGAGTGTTTCGCGAGCCTGCGACATGATTTCATCAACCACTTGCTTTGCAGGAACAATTTCGTCAATAGCGCCGACTGCCTGACCAATTGCCATGAAAGCCTTGTTCGTGTCGAGGGTTGTTTCCGGGCCCACACCAAGGTGGTCGATACCAGCCTGAATGGTCGCAATTGCCTGACCTGGGAAACCTTGCAATTCTTCGGGGTGTTTATCAAAGTGCTCAGTCCACTCGGTGCGAGCAACACGACAGGTCTTTCCGGTGTATGCCTTGCTGATGACGGTGTCATCTTCTGCCATGGTAAGCATCTTTTCTTTGTAGCCATTGCCAGTGTGTGCTTCATGTGTGGCAATGAACTTGGTGCCGATCCACACAGCTTCAGCGCCGAGAGCGAGCGATGCAATGAGTCCTCGACCATCAAAGATGCCGCCAGCAGCAACGACAGGAACTTTTCCGGCCACCGCATCAACGACCTGCGGAACGAGTGCCATCGTTGCAACGGTTCCTGTGTGTCCACCAGCTTCGGTTCCTTGGGCAACAACAAAGTCGCATCCGCTTGCAACGGCAGCAACAGCGTGACGAACCTTTCCGCACATCGAGCCAACCAGGATGTTGTGCTTGTGTAGTTCGTCAATGATCTCGCGCGGTACGCCGAGGCCTGCCACATAGATGCTTGCGCCTCCTTCGATAATCGCCTTCAAATTGCGCTCAATCGAATCGGGTGAAGCGGTAAGAAGGTCAACACCAAAAGGCTTATTGGTCATCTCACGTACGCGAGCCATCTCGGAGATGAGAAGTTCTGTACTCATGGGAGCTGCACCAAATGTTCCAATGCCACCTGCTTCGGAAACTGCAGCAACTAAGTCGCTGTACGAAACGCCGCCCATGCCCGCGAGCATGACGGGAAGTTCAATGTCAAACATTTCGGTGATGCGTGTCTTCATGCCCCCACCGTACAACTGCAGTTACTGCTGGTAGGCACCTGGACGCTTGAGGAACTGACGATGCCAACGCCGTGGCGTGAAAATCACAGCCCGGGGCTCATCTTCAAACATCCAGCGTGCGAAATTGGTGCGGGTCCAATTATTGGTATTGACCAATGCGAGAACGGCGCGAGCGATGAGAGGTGACGCCATCATGACGCTCAAAGTCTTTGCCATGCGATGGTCAGCCAGCAAAGTCTTATCGAGAGCCTGTGAATAGTGCGCTCGTACATCGGCAGGCGTTGAGCCTTCATGAATTGCATTCGCAGCGGCGATACCGGTTTCTAACGCTTGGCCAATTCCTTCGCCAGTCAAGGTGTCTGATGCACAGACCGCATCACCGATGAAAAGGACGCGCCCGGAGGAACGAATTGCGGTGTCGATTCGTGCGGGGATCGGCCATGCAAGATGACGATCTTCGGGAATACTTCCTTCGCCAAGTGCTTCAACGATGTGAGGTCGCGTGAGAAGGTCGCGCCACGTGTTGTTCATGAACTGAACGCTGTGGTCTTTCGTTCGCAGAATACAGAATCCGAAATTGGCACGATTGTTGGGAAGCGGAAAACTCCACGCGTAGCCAGGAAGTAAGTCTTTGTCGAACCAGATGTGCAGTGTGTCTGTGGCGCTGCCCGTGACGTTGCCGATGTATTGACGGAAGGAGTGCATTTCACCGAGGTACCCCGCTGTGGAAAGTCCAAGCGACTTGCGAACAGGTGACCACATGCCATCAGCAGCGACGACATAATCAACTTCGATCACACCGAGACCATCGATGGTGACGGCAGCACCTGTTGCGTTGTTCTGAGGCATATCGATGTATGCAGCAGATTCATGGATGGTGATGCCTATGTCGCGACAATGCTGAACAAGTGCGTAGTCAAGTTGTTCTCGCGGTGCGATCGCCGCGAAGACACCTTGAGAATAGGGGAGTGTTGTTTCGATGGTGTGACCGTGGGGCGACCGCAATTGAATGGTGTCGCACTCTTGCCAGTCGGCTACTCGATGGCGGTCGAAGCCGAGGTGGTCGAGGATGCGCAGGGCATTCGTGGTGAGGCCGTCACCGCAACACTTGTCGCGGGGGAAGGTGGCTTTGTCAACCACGATGACATCGTGTCCCAGCGAATGGAGCGTCGCAGCACAAGCGGTTCCCGATGGGCCAGCCCCAATAACGAGAACCTTGTGGGGCGTGGACTTCGGCACGGAATTGAGGCTAGGGGCGGTCGGGCTATGTCGGCTGTGACACCAGTTCGTAGTATCGGAGAAGGCACCAAGGGGTGCCGTTCCCTATCAAAGGAGCCATCATGGCGAAGTTGTGTGAAGGCCGCGTCGCGGTAGTAACCGGAGCAGGTCGCGGTATTGGACGCGAGCATGCATTGAGCCTGGCAAGCCAGGGCGCGAAGGTCGTTGTGAACGACTTGGGTGCAGGCGTCGACGGAAGTGGTGGCGACGTTAGCCCTGCTCAGTCAGTCGTTGACGAAATCAAGGGCATGGGCGGCGAAGCTGTTGCAAATGGCGACGACATCTCTTCATGGGAAGGCGCACAGCGCCTCATCAACACTGCAGTGGAAACATTCGGTGACATCAACATCGTGGTGAACAACGCAGGCATTCTTCGTGACCGCATGCTCACCAACATGACGGAAGAAGAGTGGGATGCAGTTATCAAGGTGCACCTCAAGGGCACCTTTGGTCCAGCTCGTTGGGCCGCTGCTTACTGGCGCGAACAGGCAAAGGCGGGCAAAGAGGTCTACGGCCGCATCATCAACACCACATCGGTGTCAGGTATCTACGGAAACATCGGTCAGACGAACTACGGCGCAGCAAAGGCTGGCATCGCATCGTTCACCGTGATTGCTGCACTTGAACTTGCACGCTTTGGCGTCACAGTGAACGCAGTGGCACCAGTTGCGCTTACTCGTATGACCGAAGGTCTCGGTAATGCGCCTGAGACAGACGAAGAGCGCGAGATGCGTTCACCACGCTGGATCGCACCTATCGTCACCTGGCTTGCAGGCAGCGAAGCAGGCGATGTCACTGGTCGCATCTTCGAAGCAAGTGGTCAGACTCTCGCCATCGCAGAAGGCTGGCACCGCGGACCAAGCGTGAAGCCAATTGATGACCCAACAAGGATTGGTGCTGCTGTCGCAGAGATGTTGAAGACAGCACGTCCAAACGCCGGCATGGACGGCAAGGACGGCTCGTACCCACAGAACACCATCGGTAAGAAGTAGGTCACGCCATGGCGTTGAATCCCGCAGCAGTTGGTTCCGTTGGTGAGCCATATCAAATCTCATGGACTTCGAAAGATTCTCTGTTGTATGCAGTGACTCTCAACGTAAGTTCCGATCAGTTGCAGTACGTCACCGAGAACTCAACTGGCGTCACTCAGAAGGCATTGCCAACAATGCCTGTTGTCCTTGGTTACGGACAAGGAACAGCTGAATCGAATCCAATGCGCAATGTTGGCGAGTTCAACTTTGCAAACCTGGTGCACGCATCTCAGGCCATCACATTGCATCAGCCACTTCCTGTCGAAGGAACTGCCACCGTGCAGAGCAAGCTTGTTGCGATGTATGACAAGGTGAAAGCGGCAGTCATCGTGACTGAGGCCGAAGCCACTGATGCTGCTGGCAAGCCGTTGTACTCCACACGTTCATCTGTCTTCATTCGTGAAGCAGGCGGATTCGGTGGCGAGCGTGGTCCAAGCGGTGCAGTCAATGAACCACCAGCAACAGCACCAGACTTTGAAGAGACCTTCCAGACAACACCTGATCAAGCGTTGTTGTATCGCCTGAATGGTGACCGCAACCCGTTGCACTCTGACCCGAACCATCCTGCTGTTGCAGCAGGTGTGTTCCCACGTCCCATCTTGCATGGGTTGTGCACCTATGGTTTCACCGGTCGCGGCTTGTTGAACTCGTTGTGCGATGGCGATGCTGATCGCTTCAAGCACATTGAGGGTCGTTTCGCATCTCCGGTGTTCCCAGGTGAAGCACTCACAGTGAAGATCTGGAAGACCGCTCCTGGTGAAGCAGTGTTCGAAACCTATGTTGGTGACCGCAAAGTCATCGACCAAGGACTCGTCCGCTACTCATAACCATTTTCAGTCCATAGACTTACTTTTGTAAATCCCGCGGGTGCTTCTAGCCCGCGGGATTTACATTTTTCTGAGACCATTTCGCTCGTACGATGGACACGTGAAGAAACAGACGATCTGGGTGATGGGTGATCAACTCAATCGCCAGATTGGTGCTCTGAAGGATGCACAACCTGATACTCACCGCGTATTGATGATCGAGTCACACGGCAAGATCTCGTCTCAACGCTGGCACATTCAACGTGCACATTTCATCGTTGCTTCAATGCGACGATTCGCAATGGAACTTCGCTCCGAAGGCTTTGAAGTTGACTATCGGTTCGCCGAGTCAATGCGCTTTGGGTTGGACGCCCATCGAACGGAATATGCACCATCCGTTGTTGTCGTCACTGAACCGAACAGTTTTGTTGCGAAGACTCTTGTCGCGTCATTAGACGTTGAAGTAGTTCCTTCGAATCAGTTTCTTTGTCACCCAACTGAGTACTCAGAATTTATGGGAACTCGTAAGACCATCAAGATGGAAGATTTCTACAGGTGGCAACGTCGGCGATTGAACATCATGATGGATGGCACTGAGCCTGTTGGTGGCCAGTGGAACTTTGATGCGGACAATCGATTACCGCCACCGAAGACGGGGCATGATCGATGGCCAACACCGCAGAGGTACGAGTTGGATGCACTGGATCAGCAGGTCATCAACGACATTTCTGGCAATACCTGGGGCAACGCGCCAACGGGTGTCTGGGCGACAACGCGTGCAGAAGCATTGAATCGTTTGCGCTTCTTTGTCTCCGACATTCTTCCGATGTTTGGTGAGCATGAAGATGCGATGTTGAAATCAAATTGGCATCTTGCGCATTCGTTATTGTCGCCGTATCTCAACAATGGTCTCTTGTTGCCGGGTGAAGTTGTTGCTGCGGCCGAGGCTGCATATCGCAATGGCTCTATACCCATTAACAGTGCAGAGGGATTTATTCGTCAGATCATCGGATGGCGTGAATACATCTGGAATTGCTATTGGCGATGGATGCCTGATTATGCGGACATGAATGCGTTAGATGCGCAAGTGGATATCCCGCCCATGTTCATGGACTCTGGAGCAACTCAGATGAGTTGTATGAAGTCTGTTATCGGCCATGTGGAGGAACGCTCATACGCACATCACATCGAGCGCTTGATGGTGTTGGGCAATTTCGCACTCATCGCCGGCATTAATCCACAGCAACTCACGCACTGGATGTGGCACAACTTCATTGATGCAGCTGAGTGGGTGATGGTTCCCAATGTGATCGGAATGTCCCAATATGCCGATGGGGGAATGTTGGCGACGAAGCCATATGCAAGTGGCGGTGCATATATCGATCGGATGAGTGATCATTGCAAGGGCTGTGCGTATGACCGGAAGAAGCGTGTGGGCGAAGATGCATGTCCATTCACGGTGTTGTACTGGGATTTCTTCCTTCGTCATCAAGACAGATTTGTGAAGAACCCACGTGTGGCTCGGCAGGTGCGAGCCGCTCAGCAATTGGTGGATAAAGACGAACTGCAAGTCGCTGCAGTGTCGATTATGAATCGTCTCAAATCGGGAACGCTTTAGCCAAAAAGCGTCCACTCATCAGACTTTTTGCCGCGTAGCTCGTCGTAGTTCACCTCGACGCACACGATGCCTCGAGACTCTGCAAGCGTACGTGCTTGTGGCTTGATGCTTTGCGCAACAAAGCCCGCATTTTGACAAGAAACTAACTTCTATTTGTGTAAATGCGTAACCGCATTTACTCTTATGCAAGGTACTGATTCAAGTAAGTGGTGAATTCAATGGGGGTCGCGTCTTGTTTACAGCGGAGAATTGTCCTTACATAGTGATTGGTGTTCCGGCTTTTGCCCCAAAATCTGAAGCATCAGTGGGTTTTGCGCTAGCTACACGTCGTATCAAAGCAATGACCAATTCGCCATTCGAAGTTCAAGATTTAACCTCAGCTTTAAGTCGAATTGAATCTGGAGACGCTGGAAATCAACTCACTTACGCAATCCCAGCTGATTTTGATTTGTTCCAAAATCAGGTTCCAGAATTAGGAAATCTTTCATCTCCACAATTGCTCGAGGCGGCCGAACAACAAATGACCGATGCGGATCGGGAGAGAATTTCCTTCCACCTTTTACGATGCGGTTTGGACGAATTGCTGAAATGGAATTGGGATCAAGCAGACAACTTGTTGAAGACATGTCTTCGTATCTCAAAGAATGAACGTGTAAGAGACGAGGCGCTAAATCTTGTTGCCGCGGTTTTAGTGATGAACGGAGACACCACGCGTGCAATTCAGGCCCTTTCCAAAGCAGTTGAGGGTCAATGGAATTTACGACTTCAGGCGAATTTGGCGATGCTCGCTTTAGATGAGG
>JACCDL010086206.1_pt1 | contig 18080 bp, 14 predicted proteins | sample 7441931 | NCBI WGS metagenome assembly JACCDL01 (sample SAMN15323437, study PRJNA562643) | freshwater metagenome | isolation source: river surface water | place: USA:Blue River Watershed | collected 2017-08-16 | reverse complement strand
TGCCGTACATTGAAGAAGAAAAACGCCAGCAAGAAGCCGCGGGCCAAGACGTGAAGTCCAAGGGTAAGATTGTGATTGCCACGGACAAAGGTGATGTGCACGACATTGGCAAAAACATTGTGACGGTGGTGCTTCAGTGCAACAACTTTGACGTGGTCAACATGGGCGTGATGGTGCCCTGCCACGAAATTTTGGCCAAGGCCAAAGAAGAAAATGCTGACATCATTGGCTTGTCAGGCCTCATCACTCCCAGCTTGGAAGAGATGCAGTACGTGGCCAGTGAAATGCAAAAAGATGCGCATTTCCGTTTGCGCAAAATGCCTTTGCTCATTGGCGGCGCCACCACCAGCCGTGTGCACACCGCCGTCAAAATTGCACCGCACTACGAAGGCCCTGTGGTCTATGTGCCCGATGCTTCTCGCAGCGTGAGCGTGGCGCAAGGTTTGTTGTCTGATCAAGCCACTGCTTATATTGACGAACTCAATGCCGACTACGCCAAAGTGCGGGAGTTGCACGCCAACAAAAAGCAAACGCCCATGTGGCCATTGGCCAAAGCGCGCGGCAACAAAACAAACGTCGACTGGACAAATTTCAAATCGCCCACACCCAAGTTCATTGGACGCCGTGTGTTCAAAAATTTTGATCTGGCCGAATTGGCGCGCTACATCGATTGGGGCCCCTTCTTCCAAACTTGGGATTTGGCAGGACCTTACCCCGCTATTTTGAAAGACGAAGTAGTGGGTGTGGAAGCGCAAAAGGTGTTCAATGATGCACAGAAGATGTTGCAAAAAATCATTGAAGGCCGCTGGATCACGGCACATGGGGTGATGGGCTTGTACCCCGCCAACAGCGTGAACCATGACGACATTGCCTTGTATGCCGATGAGTCACGCCAAGCGCCTGTGCTCACCTGGCATGGCTTGCGTCAACAAACAGAAAAGCAAACTGGCAAACCCAGCCGTTGCTTGGCAGACTTTGTGGCGCCACAATTAGATGCAAAGGGTCAGCCGACAAAATTGCAAGATTACGTAGGCGTCTTTGCAGTCACAGCCGGCATCGGTGTTGAAAAACGCGAGCAAGCTTTTGAAGCGGCACACGATGACTACAGCGCCATCATGCTCAAGGCCTTGGCCGACCGTTTTGCAGAAGCTTTTGCAGAGTGCCTGCACGAGCGCGTGCGCAAAGATTTGTGGGGCTACGCCGCGACAGAGACGGCATCACTTGACGATTTGGTTGCCGAAAAATACCAAGGCATTCGGCCTGCACCAGGTTACCCTGCATGCCCCGACCATTCTGTTAAAAAACAAATGTTTGAACTCTTGCAATGCGAAGAGATTGGCATGGGCTTGACAGAAAGCTTGGCCATGACACCGGCTGCCAGCGTGTCAGGCTTTTACCTCAGCCATCCCGACAGCCAATACTTCAACGTGGGCAAAGTGAGTGAGGACCAAGTGCAAGATTTGGCCAAGCGTCAGAACCTGAAAGTGTCAGACATTCAGAGATTGTTGGCGCCCAATTTGTGAGGGTCTTAAGGTGTGCTTTTGTGAGCGCTGATTTGCGCCAGCCACAAACACGCGACACCCAAAACGCCAGCAAGCAAAAGCCAGCGCAAGCCATGTGTGTAGCCCACCTCGGGCGTCCACATCAGCCCCAAGGCCCATGGCGCGGCTGCGCGCCCGATGGCCAAGGGCAGGCCCAACACACCGTTGAGTTGCCCCACATGCTCTCGGCTTACATACTGCGCCATGGCCGTGCCTTTGACGATGGTGTTCAAGCCATTGCCCAGGCCATAGAAAGTGACAAACAACAAAGCAGCCCAAGGCGCCAAACCACCCGCCACTAAAAAAACCAAACCCAAGGGCACCAGGCATGGAATCCATTTGTTGGCAGCATGAACATCCAAATGCTTTTCGAATACAAAAAGCAAGAATCTGCCCAGCACTTGAATGGCGCCAATGGAAGCTGGAATGGCAATCACCCATGCAGGTGAAAGATGCGCCTCCTCTAACAAGCTCACCATGTGCGCAGGCAGGGCCGAACTCACAATGGCGGTCATGAGCATGAAGCCAGCCAAGAGCCAAAAGGGGGCGCGTTTGAAGTGAGGCTTGATGGAGTCTGAGGCCAGCGCGGCAGAGATCAAAGCACCCTCCTCAGATGGCCTAGCCGCTAGCGCAACGTCACTTTTTTTCTTGGCACCTCGTAGAAGCCAAGCATGCAGTGGCCAACATAGAAGCCATTGAAGCAAGGCCAAGACCCACAAGGCATGACGCCAACCCCATACTTGAATGAGCCAAGAAGACAAGGGGATGAACACAGTGCTTGCAAGCCCGCCCAAGAAGGTCATGATGATGATGGCGCGCCGAAAATCGTTTGGAAAGCGGCGGGTGACTACGGCAAACACCGGTGCATAAAGTGTGGCTGACATGCCCAAACCAAGGCCAATCCAAACCCCATAAAAGCCCGCCAAGGAATTGATGAAGCTGTGTGCCAACAAGCAGGCACCTACCCACACAGAACCCCAAGCCATGACCCTGCGCTCATGACCTTGATCGATCCAGCGGCCGATGGGTTACGCCATCAAGCCATCGGCCAAGAGGGCCAAGCTAAAACCCAATGACACTTCGGCGCGGCTCAACCCTAATTCGCGCTCGATGGGCCCCATTAACAAAGAGAACGTGTAGAAAACGCTTCCCCATGTGATGAGTTGAGCCCACGACAGCCATACGGCAAATGGGCCCAAAGAGGGCGCTGAGGGAGAAAACTGTGAAGGGCGCCAGTAGTGACTGAGATCTCGCATGAATATCAGTTGGTGTTGCCTTGAATTGCAAAGGGCTCAACCCAATCTACAGCAGGATTGAGCTGAAGTTGCTTGACCAAATTGACAACGGCAACGGGCGTGCTCACCGTCAAAATATAAACATCGGGCGGCACCATCAGGCGCATGTTGATCGCAGCGCCACTGATGGCACTGGCTTGAAAGCCTGGCCGAAGCTTGACGCTCACCTCTCCCGTTAAAAAGACAGGCCCTCGCAGCGCATAGCTATAAGCCACCGCCAGTTTGTCTCGCGTGATGGCGTCGGAGGAGTCGGCAGGGATGATGCTGAAGACGCCCGATGCATTGCGAATGCCGCGTTGAGCGGCCAACAATTCCATTCGTTGCCCGTTGAATTGAATCACCATTTCTGGATTGATCACAGGCCGCAAGGATGCGGGGGCATTGGGCAAAACTATTTGCGCGATGGTCAACGAAGCAGTCAGAAATAAAGTGACCAAAAGTAAAAGTTTTTTCATGTGGACTCTCAATTTCCGGTTAAGACCAGCGATTGAATATCGGTTGGCAAGAAGCTGGTGCGCGAACCAATCGTCGTTGGACAAAAGTCATAAAACTTCAAACGCCAAGTTCCAGCGGCAGGCTCGCCGTAAAAGGCATTGCTCAGGATACGCGAGTTGGTGATCGACTGCTGAGGTACGCCGTTGTTGGAATACCCATTCAATGCGTGCATCAGGATGGACTTTGTGCCGCTGGGGGAAATCAACTCAATCTGATTGCAAGCCAAGCCCGGGCTGTCGCTCATGTTGAGGATGGCCATGGCGTGCTCTACCTTGGTGAAGGCGGGGTTCATGTTGAAAGACAATGTAGAACCTACCGTACTGTATTGAGGCACATTTTCATTGCTTGCAAAATTGCTGTTGCTGCTCACTGTTTGCATGCTTGGCAAATAGTTGGTGTAATTTTTTGCGGCGCTGACGGCTGCTGTGGCGTCAACGGCACCAAAGCCATACCAATTAGAGAACCAATACCCGGCGGCGTTTCGCACCCAGCCTTGATCCAGTGTGACCGAGGTGCCATTGATGAGGCTCGTTGTCGTGACGCCGGTGCGAGTCGGGTCAGTTTTCTTGGCAGTTTTGGCAAGGATGTATTTGACATCACGGTACCCCAAGTTGGGGTTGGCTTGAAGCATCAAAGCAATCACCCCTGATAGATTTGGTGCAGCAGAACTGGTGCCATTCATGGTAGCGGTATATTGGCACTGAGCAGCCAAAGGGTTTGAACCCAATGAGTCAAGCGCATTGACTCGATTTGAATAGTTGTTGCAACCGCTGCGGCTGGCCGTGATGATGGCCGGCTCAATGGAGGAGCCGCTTTGACCTGGCACATAGGTGGTGTTTCTGCCAAACTCACCACCTGGCGCCGCAACCCACAGGGACGAGCCGGCGTTGCTGTAACTCGACTTGGTGCCGTCAGCCGCTATAGCGCCAACAACAATGGGCAAGGTGCCGTCTCTTCGAGTATCGCTTGCTGTGCTGCCGCAACTCACACCAAAAGCCTTGGCCTGAGTGCACACCGAGGCAACATTGCCAAAGCTCGAAAAACTATTTCCGGCTGACTGAACCAAAATGGCGCCTTTGCCGCCGCGCAATGTCAGTGCATTGGCATTGATGGCGTTGTAGCTGTTCACCTGCGGTGGAAGTTGGGTTGAAGATGAGCCAAAACTTTCATTGAATATATCGACATCCGATGAATAAGGCGCCAGTCCCAATGCGTTGCCAAAATTGGTCAAAGACGATGCGCCGTTGGCCAGCAAGTTGTAGCCTCTGAGGGTGGCCTCATACGCAACGCCTCGGCCGCCCTTGCCATTGAATGCCACAGAACCAATGATGCCTGCAACGGCAGTGCCATGGTCAGAGCCAGCGCTTGCGGGCGATGGGTCATTGCTGCCATTGAGAAAGTTGAATGATTTGGCAACGTCGACATTGGCGGCCAAATCTTCGTGGCCAATTTGCAAACCACTGTCCACCACAGCCACCTTGATACCTTTGCCCGTGAAGCCATCACGCCATGCGCCTGCAACATTCATGTCGTTGCCCGTAACGGGCAGTGTGGAAGCAAATGCAGAAAACCCCACGTTTTGCAAGTGCCACTGATTGGGAATCAAGGGGTCTGTTTTGAGCGTGATGGTGACAGTGACATTAGAACTTTGTTTGCCATTGGATACACCCACCAACACTACATCCCTGGATTGATCCGTGTGGGCTGAAACGGTGTAGGTCAAAGCGCCAGAGCTTGGATGGATCGTTGCAGTGCCAACCGTACCGTCTTGCACAACGCTGTAAGTGATGGGCAAGCCTTTAGGATCGGTTGCAAACACGTTGCTCGAAACCATGGATGGCGCAACTCCCAAGACGTTCAATGTTAGATCTAGATTGGGGCCTGTGGGTGGCGGCTCTTGGACGGTGAGTTGTAGCGTGTTGCTGGTAAGCCCTAAATAGGAAGCGACAACAGAGATCACGCCCGGTGTCGTTCCCGTTAGGCTGGCGGTGTTGGCATTGCGATCTACAGAGATAGACGCCATGCCGTTGTTGCTGACGGTGTTGACAACCCAATTGACCACCGAGGAAGCGAGCTGTGTGGTCTTGTTTGAAAGATTCAAAATGGCTTGCACAAACGTCGAGGCATTTTTGAAAATACTTTGAATCCCAGCCGTGACGTAGGAGATGACAATGTTGACAGGCGTTGGCGCCAATATGGTTTCACTGAAAACACCGACTAAAGCCACGTTGGCCCCTGGCAGTAAATAAGTGGCCGTGGCGTTGGCAACCCCTTGAAGCAAACCCGTGACCAGACCATTGGCATCGATGGTGAAGATGCTCGTGTTGGATGAGGCCCAAGTCACGCGCTGGGTTAAGTCGATGGTTGAGCCGTCACTGAAGAGCCCTGTCGCTTTGAGTGCATCGGTATAACCGGCGGCCGGACTGGCCGTGTTGCTGATGTTGATTTTTTGAAGAATGGGATCAGCGATGCTGACCAGCAATGAGCCTTTGACGGCCGTTGCACCGCCTTGCGGTGTGAACGAGGCGGTCACGCTGGCAGCGCCTTTTTTTCTGCCAAGCGCCAGTCCCGATGAGTCGACCATGAGCAAAGAGGTGTCGGCTGAAGACCAACTGACCACAGCGCTTAAATCTTTTTCGCTGCCATCACTGTAATAACCGACGGCGCTCATTTGCACGGTCAATCCGGCGGGATAGTTGTTGGCTGAAGAACGGACCTCAATGCTGTTGAGCACTGCGGGTGACCCCGGTTTGATTGCGCCGCAACTCAAATCAACGGCGCCAGATGCAATTTGACGATCTAAGACACCTCGGGCCTGTGCAGGCGAGACCATGGCTTTGCCCGCCAAAGTCAAACTGTTGAGCAATTCATTTTGGGAAACGGTGCTATAGCCTGTTGTCAGAACCATGGTCGGTGCGTTGGCCAATGATGCTCTGTGTGCAGAGGCTATGAAAAGTTTGCCAGCCAATGACCCATCGTCAAGGCTTTGCAGAAACTGTGCAATGTTTAAAACGGATGGCGCTGCCGTAGCTGATCGGACAACACGCGCAATGTCTTGCGTGACAATTTTTCCGTTACATGGAATGGCTGTGGGCGCGCCTAGTGAAACATTGCCCACACTGAATACACACGCTTGGCTGGCCCGGTAAAGAAACTCCCCTTGATCGTTGGTGATGCCTGATGTGGCATTCGGGCCATTGCCACAGGCATAGGACAAGCCCACAATGGGTTCGCCCACAAATTGGCCTGTGAGTTGAGGGTCGTTGTCACCGCCTTTGCACGCGGACAAGATCAGTACCAACAGCGCAACACAGATGTATTTCATGAGCGTGATTGACCAAGGCGGATATAAATGGACGCGGGTTGAGCGATCCTAAGACTTAAATACGGCAAATTTGGCAAATTTACTTATAAATCCTTTAATATTCTAGTCATCGACTACAGGTTGAATATGAAATATCTCAAGCTCAGCGCTGTTGGAACTTTGGTGATTTGTTCGGCCGCTGCCATGACGGCATGCGTGAGCACCGATGGCGTGTCGGTGCCCCTTAGCTTCCCAGCAGCTTCACAATACAAACTCAAATCCGCAGCACATTGGAAGCTGATTGCAGAGGATGTTGCCGCGCAGCTAAAACAAAGCTTGTCGGCACAAGCGCAACTGGCAACGCCCATCTTTCTAGAAGAGCCGCAAGAGCCTACGCCGTTTGAGCGAAGCTTTTTTCCGATGTTGAGAGACGGCTTGCTTGCGCAGGGGCTCAAGGTCAGCACCCAAAGCAAGGACGCAGCCCTGTTGAAGGTCCAACTCAACAGGGTCTCGCATGTTGCAACCTATCGAACGGGCACCTTGACGATGTTGGGTGGCGGCTTGCTGGTGTTACGCGACATCATTGCGCACGACTCCACCATCTTGACCAATGCAGGTGGCGCCCTGGCCGCCATTTCTGCAGACATGGCCATGACGCACCTCAGACCACCGCCAGATTTGGAAATGGTGTTGGCTGTGAGCGTTCAAAAGGACAGCCAGTTTTTAGCCGCGACCACGCAAATTTATTATTTGTTGTCTGAAGATCAATACATGTATCAGAACCCACCAGTGGCCGCACCGACCAGCCGCAGCTTCCCAGTCAAGGGAACAGGAGATTCAAAATGAAAAAAGCTTGGCTTGGCCTCGCACTGGCGCTGCTGTTCACTTCAGGATGCGCCAACAAGCCAGACGTGATCTCCGGTACCGAAGAACAAAACCCCCTGATCTCTAGCAGTTATGCGGCAGCCGACCGCTTGCTCACGCCTGCAGCCAAGCAAGAGCTGCTCAAGAAAGACAAGCGGGTCTTGGTGGCCTCATGGGTCGATGTGAACCAAGTATCTCGCTCCAGCATTTTTGGCAAGATGATGGCGGAACAATTGGGCAGTCGCTTGGTACAGCAGGGTATCGCTGTCATGGAAGTGAAGCTGCGTTCCAGCCTGTTCATCACTGAAAAAGGCGGTGAGATGCTTCTTTCGCGCGAGATCAAAGAAATTAGCCAGCTTCACAATGCAGAAGCTGTGATTGTGGGTACCTATGCCGACGCTGGCAGCGCTGGCGTTTATGTCACAGTCAAGTTGGTTCGTGCGGTGGATGGCTTGGTGGTGAGTGCCACCAACTTCATGGTCGATCGCAAGCTGGTAGGTAGCATCATCAATCAATAAGAACACATGACGCCGCCATGAGAACGCTGACATTCATTGCTCTTGCAAGCATCAGCCTTCTTGCGGCATGTGTTGGGCCTGACGTCCCACCCACACCAGAGAGCCCGCCTGCAGCGCCCGTCTCTGCCAGTGTGACCGATGTAGGCGCAGGGCAAAAAAATCTGGGCACAACCTTCACCCAACCGCCCAGTGAAATTGGCAATGGCGATGGTTTTGCACCACAGCCCTTTGTGAATGGCGATGGGAATCCTGCCGTCATGGTGGTGGCACACCACAGCACTGGCTTGAACATCGGCTCGCTAGACTTGTATACAGCGCAAAAAATCACCCCCATCACTTTGGGCTCGAATGTCAACACATCCAATGGCTTTGGTTATGTGCAAGATCTCACGACCAAGCGCTTTTATGTGCCCACCTCTACCTCTGCCGGTGTATTCACCTACAGTTGCATCAATGGCAATTTCAAGCCTAGCCTGAATGAGCAACCCACACTGTGCCAAGAAGTGACGCCAGTCTCTGGCACATTGGCAAACGCAGGGTCATCACTCTCAGCCGATGGTTTGGTGATCAACAAGGGCACAATTTATGGCGCAATGGGAACCTCAAATGGCTTGCTGTTGGTCACTTGTGCCAGCGTGAGCAATGTCAATTGCCCAGGCTATCCCAAAACACTTGCGACAGACTATCAGCCAGGCAGCAACAATGTGCGATTGCAAGACTTGGGCGAGGGAAAAATAGCCATTGGATTTAATCGAGTAGCCAACACCCAAGTTTCTGCCATTTGTTTCGACCTGAATTCACAGTCTGTTTGTGCAAGGGTCGACAGTCAGGCTTCTGGACTCACATCGCAACCCATGGGCTGGTTTGATGGCAAAACCCTCCAAGGATTTTGTGCATTTTCCATTGAGGCCATGTCGCAGACAGCGTGTGTTGACTTTGCAGGTCAAGCCCGCACCGTCAATGTGACCATAGGCAACATGTCTTCGCCCATGTACGGCATGGTGACGCACATGCCTGGCACGGGTAAATACATGGTGACTTCCTTGGGCGGCAACAACATCGAGTGCATTGACATGGCACAGGGGGGCCAGTCTTGTGGCAGCACCCCCAAATTCACAGGAACGATGGTCAGTCCTTACGGCTCAGCCTTTCACTTGAACACCAGCACCGGCGACATGTGTTTGCTGACCTACAACGACTCTAAAAAGTTGGGCATCTTCAGAGTCAATGCGAGTACAGGTCAGCTGACGGAAGACCTGCGCTGTTTTGCACCTGGTGGTGTTTCTGCCACGTGGCGTGTTGCAGACCCCGTACCCAAAGTTTGCCCACAAGCAAAAGGGACTCGCTGGGAGAGTGCCTCTATCACCACGGGCAACGTGACCTTGGATGGTGCTGCCACCGCAGAGGTTTTGGGCGGTGATGTCACGGTGAAACAAGTGGGCTCGGGACTGACTTTGGCACGCCAAGTGTTTGCGCAGGCAGGCGTCCCAATCAGCGTGTCCTTGTCTGCTTTGGGCATTCAATATGAAAACAATCCTTCGCTGGACATCCAAGTTCGGCTACTGCAAAACAATGGCTTTGAGTTGCGGGCAGGTTATCAAATGACCGCAAAACTGGACGTGAAACTGGTTTGCGGGCCTTGACGCATTCAGGGATCTTTGAATGCGTCCTTGTCTTAGGTCGGTGGTTCAGCCAAGTGCCTGCGGTACTGCACCGCTTCCGCCAAATGGGATGTTTCAATTTCAGCCATGCCAGACAGATCGGCAATGGTTCTGGCGACTTTCAAGACACGGTGCGTGCCTCGACCGCTCCATCCAAAATGTGCAGCCACTTGGTGAAGGTATGACGACGCTTCTGAAGACAATGCGCAATGCTGGTCTAGCAGCGCGCCGCCGAGCAATTGATTGGCGCATCCTTGTCTTTGCTGGGCCACGCGCTTGGCTTGTATGCACCTGCTCCTGACGATGGCCGTGCTGTCTGCTGCTGGCGCATGTATCAAAAGTGTGGCATCTTGGCTTGGAACTTCAATGTGCAAGTCAATTCTGTCCAATAAGGGGCCGCTGATTTTTCGCATGTACCTTTGAACTTGATCGGGCGTACATCGGCACAAAGGCCCCTTGTGTAGACCCGACCGCACCTGACCCGCATAACCACATGGACAAGGATTCATGGCCGCAATCAACTGGAACCGGGCAGGGAACTCCGCCCGCATGGCGGCGCGCGATATGGTGACGCTGCCCGATTCAAGAGGCTCGCGCAGTGCTTCTAGGGCAGACCTTGGAAACTCCGGCAGTTCATCTAAAAACAACACACCGTGATGTGCCAAAGAAATTTCGCCTGGCCGGGGTGGCGAGCCCCCGCCCACCAATGCCACCGCACTGGCTGAATGATGCGGATGGCGCGTGGGCCGCCTTGCCCATTGTGAAAGATCAAACCTTCCCGCGAGGCTGGCAATGGCAGCCGCTTCCAATGCTTCGCTTACATTGAGCGGCGAAAGCAAACCCGAGAATCGATGGGCAAGCATGGACTTGCCCGATCCTGGAGGCCCCACCATCAACAAGCTGTGACCACCGGCCGCAGCGATTTCAAGTGCACGTTTGGCCCCTGCCTGTCCTTTCACATCGGCCAAATCGAGGGCCTGTGCCATGGTTTGTGTGGGCAGGTTGCTGGGCGTCAGCTTTGCCCAGCCCTGTTCGTCTTGAGTGTCAGTAATTTCTTGCTTTGAGTCCAATGGGGCAAACCGATTGGCAACGGCCTTTAAGTTTTTGGCTCGGTAAACAATGACATCGGGCACCAGGGATGCCTCTTCGGCGCTGCCTGGCGGAAGCACCAGGCCTCGGCCTTTGGGTTGTTGGTGCATGGCCAGGCCCATGATCAGTCCGCCTTTGACGGGCCGCAAAGCGCCAGACAAAGACAACTCGCCGGCAAACTCAAAGTGCTTGAAATCATGGTCATTTATTTGACCGCTGGCGGCCAAGATGCCCAATGCAATAGGCAGGTCAAAACGCCCTGAGTCTTTGGGCAGATCGGCTGGCGCCAAGTTCACCGTGATGCGCTGGTTGTTTGGGAAGTCAAAACCAGAGTTTTGCAGCGCAGAGCGGACACGTTCACGGGCTTCTTTGACCTCAACATCCGCCAAGCCCACCAAAGTGAAGCTGGGTAAGCCATTGGCCAAGTGCACCTCAACGGTGACGGGGGGTGATTGAAGACCAAGCAAAGCTCGACTTTGCACCAAAGACAGACGCATATTGATTCCTTGCACCAATTGAGTGCACCAAAGTCTTTGGTTTTGAAGGGTCAAACCTAGGGGGGTGCAAAACTCATTGGAACACCGATGTCATGAAAACAGCCTGTTTCAGAGGGGTGACATTGACTTGCACTGATGCAGTGCAACATTGGCATGCTAAATGCTAAGTACCCAAGGTCATATTCTTACTTACAGGAGCTTCCTATGAAAAAAATCGTTTCCCCCCTCATGTTGGCCATGGCTTTGGCAAGCGCTGGCAGCGCAATGGCTCAAACAGCGCCTGCAGCACCAGAATCAAGCTTGTCTTTCAATGTCGGTGCTGTGAATGAATACCGCTACCGTGGTATTTCACAAAGCCGATTCGATCCCGCATTGCAGGGCGGTGCTGACTATGCCGACAAGAGCGGCTTGTACTTGGGCGTTTGGGGCTCCAGCATCAAATGGATCAAGGACGCTGGTGGCGACTCCAACATGGAAGTTGACATTTATGGCGGCTACAAATTCACAGTCGGCGACATTGGCTATGACGTGGGCTTCTTGCGCTACGAGTACTCTGGCAACAAGCTGAACCCAAGTGCCAACACCAACGAGTTGTATGGCGCCGTCACCATGGGCCCCTTGACTGCAAAGTATTCACAAAGCACAGGCAACCTATTTGGTTTTGCAAACAGCAAGGGCAGCTCGTATTTGGATTTGACCGCCACATTTGATTTGGGTGGTGGCTACACATTGGCGCCTCACTTGGGTCGTCAAACCGTCAAGGGCACTGACAACGGCAAGTACTCGTACACAGACTATGCACTGACATTGGGCAAAGATTTGGGCAATGGCCTAACAGCCTCTGCTGCCGTGATTGGCACCGATGCTGAAAAAGGCTCTTATGTGTATGGCACCAAGCAACTCGGCAAAGCCGGTGTGGTTGTGGGCCTCAAATACGCTTTCTAAATTACCCCCATCACAAGGAGCCATCATGAAACTGGTGACCGCCATCATTAAACCGTTCAAGCTGGACGAAGTGCGTGAAGCATTGTCTGCCATTGGCGTACAAGGTATTACCGTGACTGAGGTCAAAGGCTTTGGTCGTCAAAAAGGCCACACTGAGTTGTATCGGGGTGCTGAATACGTGGTTGATTTCTTGCCCAAGGTGAAGATTGAAGCCGCAGTTTCATCCGATCAAGTTGAACGTGTCATCGAAGCCATCGAATCAGGTGCGCGCACCGGCAAGATTGGCGACGGCAAAGTGTTTGTGTACGACTTGGAACAAGTCATTCGCATCCGCACTGGTGAAACTGGGGCCGAAGCCCTTTGATGTCCCTGAAAGAGAGAACAAAATGAAACAACTATTTGCTGCCCTCGCATTGGGACTGTCCTTGTGTTTCGGTGGTGCTGCGATTGCTCAAACAGCACCTGCGGCCGAAGCCAAAGTGGAAGCCAAAGCGGAAGCTGCTGCGCCGGCCACGGCACCCGCAACAGCACCCACAACAGCACCTGCTGCCGCTGAAGCTGCGCCTGTGCTGGTTCCCAACAAAGGCGATACGGCTTGGATGATGGTCTCCACCATCCTCGTGATCATGATGGTGGTGCCAGGCTTGGCACTGTTCTATGGCGGCTTGGTTCGCAGCAAAAACATGCTGTCGGTGCTGATGCAGGTCATGGTCACCTTCTCCTTGATCACCGTGTTGTGGTTCATCTATGGCTACAGCTTGGCCTTCACGGAAGGCAACGCCTTCATTGGTGGCCTAGACCGCTTGTTCATGAAAGGCATCTGGGACAACGCAGCGGGTACTTTTGCAAACGCCGCAACGTTCAGCAAGGGTGTGGTTATTCCTGAAATTACTTTTGCTGGATTCCAAGCGACTTTTGCGGGTATCACTTGCGCGTTGATCGTGGGCGCCTTTGCAGAGCGCATCAAGTTCTCTGCCGTGTTGCTCTTCATGACTTTGTGGTTCACCTTCAGCTACTTGCCCATTGCCCACATGGTGTGGTTCTGGATGGGTCCTGACGCTTACGCAAGCAAAGAAGTGGTTGACGAGATGACTGGCAAAGCTGGTTTGATCTGGCAGTGGGGCGCGCTTGACTTTGCTGGCGGTACCGTTGTGCACATCAACGCCGCTGTCGCTGGCTTGGTTGGTGCCTTCATGATCGGCAAACGCATTGGTTATGGCCGCGAAGCCATGGCACCTCACTCTTTGACATTGACCATGGTCGGTGCCGCATTGTTGTGGGTGGGCTGGTTCGGCTTCAATGCAGGCTCTGCCCTGGAAGCCAATGGTTTTGCAGCACTCGCTTTCGTCAACACTTTGTTGGCAACAGCTGCCGCAGTGTTGGCCTGGTGTGTGGGTGAAGCCCTCATGCGTGGCAAAGCTTCTATGCTGGGTGCAGCCTCCGGTGCTGTGGCTGGTTTGGTGGCCATCACGCCAGCAGCGGGCAACGTCGGTATTGGCGGCGCCTTGGTGATTGGTATCGTAGCAGGCTTTGCATGTTTGTGGGGCGTCAATGGCCTCAAGAAAATGCTGGGCGCTGATGATTCCTTGGACGTCTTTGGCGTGCACGGTGTTGGCGGTATCGTCGGTGCCTTGCTGACCGGTGTGTTCAACTCACCCGCATTGGGCGGCCCTGGTTTCGTGGCTGATTGGGTTACTGCGACCATGGTGACTGCTGCCGATTACTCCATCGCTGCACAAGTCTGGACACAAGCCAAAGCCGTGTTGCTCACCATTGTGTGGTCTGGCGTGGTGTCTCTGATTGCTTTCAAACTGGTCGATTTGACAGTGGGTCTGCGTGTCAGTGAAGAAGCCGAACGCGAAGGCCTGGACATCAGCTCACACGGCGAAACTGCCTATCACAGCTAAGCCATCCTAATTTCCGAAAAGTTAGTCTCCAAGTTCACAGCCCGCTTCGGCGGGCTTTTTTTCGTCTGCCAGCAGCTTGAAATCGACTTGCATGTCGTTCTTAATTCACAATTCAACATTGCACAGTTCAACAAATTAAAAAATGACAACGCCCATCATCAAGCCGCAATGGCAACGCATGACAGCCGAGGCCGATGGTTTGGGAGAGTCCCCCTTTTGGCACCCTGCAGAAAATCGCTTGTATTGGGTAGACATCCCCGGTCAGCGCTTGCGCAGAATGAGAGTGTCTGCCGATTTGTCAGCCGAGCACTTGGTTGATACGTGGTTGCTTGATGAGGAGCCGGGTTGTTTTGCGCCAGCGGTTCAAGGGGGTTGGGTGATTGCCTTGCGAAGTGGTATTTACCGCGCACTCACATGGGGTGGTGCCTTGCAGTTGTTGGCTGTCGCACCTTACGATACGGCACGCTTGCGATTCAATGATGGCAAGTGCGATCCTGCGGGTCATTTTTGGGTGGGCTCCATGTACGAACCGCGCGATCAAGCCGCAGCTGTTTTGTATGCGCTGCAAGCCAATGGCCAATTGCTTGCCAAAGCCAAAGACGCCACGGTGGCCAATGGTTTGGCGTGGTCCCCTGACGGCAAAACAATCTATTGGTCAGACACAGGAGCGCATTGCATCAGAGCTTGGGACTATGACCCCGACACGCAGGCCATGAGCCGAGAGCGAGTGTTTGCCCAATTCCCCCTGAAGCCCAAAGACTGGGCTTATGGGGCTGCCAGCGCGCAAGCCTACTCAGGTCGGCCCGATGGCGCCGCAGTCGATGCACAAGGCAATTACTATTCGGCCATGTACGAGGGGCATCGCTTGGCCAAGTTTGCGCCGGATGGCCGCTGCTTGGCTTGGATCGAGACGCCTGTACAGTGCCCCACAATGCCCTGCTTTGGCGGCCCAGACCTGCGCACTTTGTTCATCACCACGTCGTCTCATGGCCGCAGTGCACAGGAGCTGCAGGCCTTGCCCAACTCAGGCTGCGTTTTTGCCATGCGGGTCGAGACGCCAGGGCAAGCTGTGAGTTTTTTCAAAAACTGAATTGACCTATTTCTTAAGCGCAAAACTGCTTGAAAATGCCCTAAACAAGACGCAGACGTTTACCATTGCCACATGAATTCAAGCTCAAGCACCCAGCCAAGCCAAGATCAGGCCCTCGATCTGCCAATGCTTATGGAAACCATTCGCTCTGCCGCCGCAGAGCCTGAAGGTCGCCGTCCCACATTTCGCATTCATGGTTCTGGCAGCCATGATTTTTATGGTGAATCTTTAGAGGGCGAATTGTTGGAAACGCGGGGGCTACAAGGCATTTCCCAGTATGAACCCAGTGAACTGGTGGTCACGGTGGCTGCGGGCACACCCATGAAGGCGTTGGAGGCCGCACTGGCAGAACAGGGGCAGTGCTTGGCGTTTGAGCCGCCTCATTTCCAAGTTGCCACTGATGGCGCATCTTCCGCCAAACCAGCCACGGTGGGCGGCATGGTGGCCTCTGGCTTGAGCGGCCCTGCAAGGGCCAGCGTGGGGTCGGTTCGAGATTTTGTGTTGGGGCTTCGGTTCATCAATGGCCGCGGCGAGCACCTGAGCTTTGGTGGCCAAGTCATGAAGAATGTGGCCGGTTATGACGTGAGCCGTTTGTTGGTTGGCAGTTGGGGCACCTTGGGCCTGATCACAGAGGTTTCTTTGAAGGTCTTGCCTGTGGCGCCTGCCGAGGCCTTTTTGATGTGCCAGCTACCGCAAGACAAAGCTCTGAATTTGTTGAACCAATGGGGCGGTCAACCTTTGCCTTTGAATGCCAGTTGCTGGGTCAAAGACACCACGCAAGCTGGCGCGCCCGAAATTTTGTTTGTGCGTTTGCGCGGTGCGCACGCAGCGGTGCAATCAGCCAAGCTGCGCATGTCGCAAGATGTGGCCAGGTTGCAAAGTGAATTGGTGGAACAAACGGCCGAAGCAGCAGCCCATGATTGGGCTTTGGCCCGTGATCAACATTTGCCCTTTTTCACAGAACACGCCGCTTCTGAAGACCTGGCTTTGTGGCGTTTGTCGGTACCCCAAACAGCGCCGGTACTCAACTTGCCCATCACGGCAAGTTCAACTTTCATAGAGTGGCATGGTGCGCAGCGTTGGGTCTGGGCGCCGCTCAGTGAAGCATCCAATATTAGGCACACAGCCGCTGCCGTGGGTGGTCAAGCCACTGTATTTCGTCGGCCGCAAAAGGCTACTGCGGTCATGCGCCTGAACACACCCGTCTTCACACCGCTTGACCCAGTACAACAACGCATTCAACAAGCGTTGAAACACGAATTCGATCCTGCGGGCATCTTTGGCCCGCGCAGACTGAACGCGCATTTCTGAGGCTCAACATGCAAACCCAACTCGCACCTGAGTTTCAAAACACCCTGATCGGCAAAGAAGCCGAGGCCATTTTGCGTCAATGCGTGCATTGTGGATTTTGCACAGCCACTTGCCCCACCTATCAATTGATGGGCGATGAATTGGACGGCCCGCGGGGCCGCATCTATCTCATGAAGCAAGTGTTTGAGGGGGCAGAGCCAACGCGTAAAACACAAATGCACCTTGACCGCTGTCTCACGTGTCGCAACTGCGAAAGCACCTGCCCTAGCGGTGTTGAATATGGTCATTTGGTTGACCTCGGCCGCAAGGTGGTTGATGCCAAAGTGCCCAGGCCATTGAAGGAGCGCGCACTGCGTTGGGTGCTCAAGGAAGGTCTTACTTCTGCGCTGTTTGCACCTGCCATGAAGTTGGGACAAAGTGTTCGAGGATTCATGCCCGCCGCGTTGAAGGCCAAGGTACCAGCGCCGCAAAATGCAGGCGCGTGGCCGCAAGAAACGCATGCTCGCAAGGTCTTGATGTTGGCCGGTTGCGTGCAGCCCGCCATGATGCCCAATATCAACACAGCAACGGCGCGTGTGCTCAATGCTTGTGGCATTCAGGTTGTCGTGCCGCCAGCAGCAGGCTGTTGTGGTGCGGTGAAGTTTCACTTGAACGATCAAGTGGGTGGCTTGGATCACATGCGTCACAACATCGAAGCGTGGTGGCCTTGGGTTGAACAAGGGGTCGAAGCCATTGTGATGAATGTTTCGGGCTGTGGTGCCACCGTGAAAGATTATGGCCACTTGCTGCAACATGACGTGCAATATGCAGAAAAGGCAAAGCGTATTTCAGAACTCACACGCGACTTGAGCGAGTTGTTGCCCATGTGTTTGCCTGAGCTGCAAAAGAAATTAAAGCCCGAGCAAATTGCGCAAGTTGGCCTTCTTGCCTACCACCCGCCATGCACCTTGCAGCATGGCCAACAGCTCAAAGGTGGGGTAGAGACCCAGCTGGGTCAGTTGGGATTCAAGTTGCGCGTGGCCGACAACGAGTCACATTTGTGCTGTGGCTCGGCGGGTACTTATTCTGTGCTGCAACCCGACACAGCCTATGCCTTGCGCGATCGCAAACTGGGGCATCTCAACAAGTTGCAGCCAACGGCTATTTTGAGTGCCAACATTGGCTGCATTGCGCATTTGCAAAGTGGCGCCGATTTGCCTGTGAGGCACTGGGTGGAGCTGGTGGATGAGGTGCTGTCAAAAAGTCAGTGAGTGCTAGTCAGAGCCGCTTCAATGTCTTGTGCCATTTTTTCTGGCTTGTCCATGGAAGCGTAGCGCTTGATCACGCGGCCATCGCGCCCAACCAAAAACTTGGTGAAATTCCACTTAATGGCTTTGCTGCCCAATAGGCCGGGTGCTTCGGCGCACAGCCATTGGTAAAGCGGGTGTGCATCGGGCCCATTCACATTGACTTTTTCCAGCATGGTGAAACTCACGCCGTAGTTGACTTGGCAATATTGCGCGATGGCTTGATTGCTGCCGGGATCCTGATTGCCAAATTGGTTGCAGGGAAAGCCCAACACCG
>JACCDL010462861.1_pt1 | contig 18088 bp, 16 predicted proteins | sample 7441931 | NCBI WGS metagenome assembly JACCDL01 (sample SAMN15323437, study PRJNA562643) | freshwater metagenome | isolation source: river surface water | place: USA:Blue River Watershed | collected 2017-08-16 | reverse complement strand
TTCAACTGATCTCTAACTTCATACAACTCTTTCTTGGTTGCAAAGTCATGTGTGGCATTTAAATTCATGCCCACACCTTCGGCGATGACCTCTGCTTGAGATTGACTGAACCCAACAGCTTGTAATTCTTTTGAGTATTGAAGGGTGCTGAATGATGTCATGTTCACACTGTCTCCTCTTAAAACAGAATTTTATAGTTTTTATAATCAATTAATCAAATCAACAAAAGTAATGGCACACCATTTGTGTGGCATTACTTTTGTTACTGATTTATTTTTTATTAATGCTTGTTTTTTAGATTTGATTTTTAAGACTGATTACTTCTTAAGTCTTAACTCTGCAGCACGTGCGTGAGCTTGCAAACCTTCGCCATGAGCTAAAGTACTCGCAATTTGCCCTAAGCTTTGAGCGCCAGCTGGACTCACCTCAATCATGCTTGAACGCTTGATGAAATCATAAACACCAAGTGGTGATGAGAAGCGCGCTGTTCTCATAGTTGGTAAAACGTGATTAGGCCCAGCGCAATAATCACCTAAAGATTCGCTGGTGTAGGGCCCCATAAAAATGGCGCCCGCATGACGAATTAATTCTGCCCATTGACGTGGATTTTCTGCAGAAATCTCTAAATGTTCTGCAGCAATCGAATTAGCAATCTCGCAAGCCTCTTCCATATTCTTAACCAGGATCATTGCACCGCGATCTTGAAGTGATTTTTGGATAACTGCTTTTCTTGGCATTTCTGGCAAGAATTTCTGGATGCTAGCTTGAACTTGATCAATAAAACTTTGATCAGGACATAACAAAATAGATTGAGCTAACTCATCATGCTCTGCTTGTGAAAACAAATCCATAGCTACCCAGTCTGGGTTAGTTTTGCCATCACATAAAACTAAAATCTCTGATGGGCCAGCAATCATATCGATGCCCACAGTGCCAAATACTCGGCGTTTAGCTGCCGCAACATAAGCATTGCCAGGACCAACAATCTTGTCTACTGCTGGAATAGTTTCAGTACCGTATGCCAAGGCTCCAACTGCTTGTGCTCCACCGATGGTGAAAGCACGATCAACACCAGCAACTGCAGCTGCTGCAAGCACTAAAGGATTACGAATACCATCAGGTGTTGGCACAACCATAATAACTTCTGCCACTCCAGCTACCTTTGCTGGGATAGCATTCATCAAGACAGACGATGGGTAGGCCGCTTTACCACCAGGCACATATAAGCCCGCGCGATCTAATGGCGTCACCTTTTGACCTAAACGAGTACCATCTTCATCCGCATAGTCCCAGCTATGACAACCTGACTCTACTTTTTGACGTTCGTGGTAACTCTTAACGCGAGCTGCAGCAGCTTCAAGCGCTTCTTTTTGATCTTTTGGCAAAGAATTTAATGCTGCCAATAAATCAGTTTTTGAAATCTCTAAAGCTTTTACTGAGCTCGCCTGATCTTTGCTCAAACGATCAAATTTTTGGGTGTATTCCAGAACTGCAGCGTCGCCTCGCTCACGAACATCTGCCAAAATTTTGGCAGCTGCCGAGTCAATAGCAGCATCATCTTCAGCAGAAAAAGCCAAAAGCTTTTTTAGATCTGCTGAGAAATGAGCATCTTGGCTATTTAGCTGGCGGACAATAGTTGTGGACATAAGCTATCTTGATTAAACCTTTGAAAATGCATCTAACAGAGGTTGCAGCTCATCACGGCGGCGCTTATATGCAGCCTGATTAACTACTAATCTGGAACTGATTTGACCAATCACTTCAACTTCTTTCAAATGATTCGCTTTTAAAGTATTTCCTGTTGAAACTAAATCAACAATCGCATCAGCCAGACCGACCAAAGGACCTAACTCCATTGAGCCATACAGCTTGATCAAATCAACGTGAACTCCTTTATTCGCAAAGTGCTCTCTGGCTTGCTGAACGTATTTAGTCACTACGCGCAAACGTGCACCCTGACGAACGGCACTAGCGTAGTCAAAACCTTCTCGAACGGCTACTGATAAACGGCATTTGGCAATGCCCAAATCTATCGGGGCATACAAGCCATCCATACCATGCTCAGCCAAGACATCATAGCCAGCCACGCCGATATCCGCAGCACCATACTGTACGTATGTCGGAACATCAGAGGCTCTAACAATAATGACTCTTAAATGAGGACTAGAAGTTGGCAGAATTAATTTACGTGAAGATTCTGGATCTTCAGAAACAGTAATGCCGGCCTTTGCCAACATAGGCAAAGTTTCATCAAAGATGCGGCCTTTGGATAGGGCTAAGGTAATCATATTAGACATGCCTCTATTATTTCACGCGCGCGATATTGGCGCCCACTGCAGCCAATTTTCGCTCCATACGGTCATAACCACGATCTAGGTGATAAATACGATCAACAATCGTTTCACCTTTTGCCGCCAAGCCTGCAATGATCAAACTGGCAGATGCGCGCAGGTCTGTAGCCATCACAACTGCGCCTGATAAGCTGTCAACACCCTCTGTTGTTGCAGTATTACCTTCAATAACGATATTGGCACCCAAGCGATTTAATTCTTGAACGTGCATAAAGCGGTTCTCAAAAATAGTCTCTGTCACACGGGATGTACCTGACGCAACAGCATTCATAGCCATAAACTGAGCCTGCATATCAGTTGGGAATGCCGGATATTCTGATGTTTTAAAGCTCACCGCTTTAGGACGTTGGTTCATCTTCACATGGATCCAATCAGCACCCAATTCAATTTGAAGACCAGCTTCACGTAATTTATCAATTACGACATCTAAGGTATCTGGTCGAGCATTTTTAATCATCAAACCCGCACCTAACTCACCCGTTGCACCGGCAACACACATGAATGTACCAGTTTCAATGCGATCTGGAATGATGCTGTGCTCAGCGCCATGTAAAGCCTTTACGCCCTGAATGATCAAACGATCAGTACCCAAGCCAGTAATTTTTGCACCCATCTTAATTAAGAGCTCTGCTAAATCAGTTACCTCAGGTTCGCGAGCAGCGTTTTCTAATACAGTTTCGCCCTCAGCCAAAACTGCCGCCATCAACAAATTCTCTGTCCCTGTCACAGTGATCATATCTGTGAGTATTTTTGCGCCCATTAATGCGTTTGGATTTTTTCCAAACTTGGCTTCTATATACCCATGCTCAATATGAATATCAGCACCCATCGCCTTCAGGCCTTTAATATGCTGATCTACTGGGCGAGCACCAATAGCGCAACCGCCAGGTAAAGAAACCTTAGCATGACCAAAGCGCGCCAATAGAGGCCCTAAAACCAAAATAGAGGCGCGCATTGTCTTCACTAAATCATAAGAAGCTTCTGGCGTGTGGATGTCAGCACCATCTAAAACAACAACAGAGCGATCATCTGGATGAGGGAAAGTCACCTTCAAACCCATTTGAGCCAAAATTTTCAGAATGGTTCTGACATCTTGCAAGTCAGGCAAGTTACGCAAAGTAATAGGCTCAGCACTTAGGAGTGCTGCACAAAGAATTGGCAAGGCTGCATTCTTTGCACCCGTGATGGTTATTTCACCTTTTAAAGCCTGTCCACCCTGAATTGATAACTTATCCACTATGACTCTCTACAGTTTCTTAAATAAGGACCCAAGCCTCTATGAGCTGATCGAACCTTATTGATGTTTATTTAACTTTATCTTGTGCAAATTCTGCAGGCGTTAAGGCTTTAAAAGAAAGTGCATGTATTTCAGCCTTCATCCTATCACCCAATGCTGCATAAACTTTTTGATGGCGCTGCACTAAACGCAAGCCTTCAAACTCATTACTCACAATCGTAGCAAAAAAATGCTGGCCATCACCTTCAACATTGATGTGGTCACAAGCAATACCTTGCTCGATATAAGACTGAACCTGCTCTGGAGTTGGTAACATTTTATTCTCTTAATTCATTAATGACGCAGCTTATAGCCTGAAGCTAGCATTCGCAAAGCAATAGCTGCAACAAGCATAAAAAATACGCCAACCACTGTGACACTGAACCACGGCGATACATCAGATACGCCGAAAAATCCAAATCTGAATCCGTCAATCATATAAAAGAAAGGATTGAAATGGGAAATACTTTGCCAAACTGCTGGCAGAGTGTGGATAGAATAAAAAACGCCTGACAGCATGGTGGCCGGCATGATGAAGAAATTCTGAAAGGCAGCTAACTGATCAAACTTTTCAGCCCAAATACCGCCAATCAAACCAAGAGCTCCCAATACACCAGAACTAAGAAGTGCGAATATGAGAATCCACAACGGATATTCAAAATGAATACTAGTGAACCAACAGGTTGCTAAAAACACGCCCAAACCAACAACCAAACCTCTAACCATTGCTGCCAAAACATATGCAGAGAAAAATTCAATATGGGACAAAGGTGCCAATAAAACAAAAATTAAATTGCCTGTAATTTTTGATTGAATAATTGATGACGAAGTATTTGCAAAAGAATTTTGCAAAAGACTCATCATCACAAGACCAGGGATCAAGAAAGCTGTATAACTAATGGCGTCATAGACTTTGACATGATCTTCTAGCACGTGACCAAAAATCATTAAATACAAAATAGCAGTTAAGACGGGTGCAGCCACCGTTTGAAAGCTCACACGCCAAAAACGTTTTACTTCTTTATAAAAAAGGGCAAAGAAACCGCTTGCTACAGTGAATGACTGTTGAGGAATCATGATGAACTATCCTCACTCATGATTTGCATAAAGACATCTTCCAAATCACCATCACGAGCATCTTTATTTTTTACGCGGCCTAATAAATTAGCTGTTGTATCTAAAGCAACGATTTGCCCTTTTTTGAGCATGGCGATACGGCCGCACAATTGCTCAGCCTCTTCTAAATAATGGGTTGTTAAAACAATCGTATGGCCTTCTTGATTAAGGCGACTTACAAACTTCCATAAAGATTGTCTTAATTCAACATCAACACCAGCAGTTGGCTCATCCAAAACAATCACTGGAGGACGATGCACTAATGCTTGAGCAACCAGAACACGTCTTTTCATACCGCCTGATAAGGCGCGCATGTTTTTATCAGCTTTATCAGTTAAACCTAGGTGATGCATGATCTCGTCGATCCAATCAGAATTATTTTTAATACCAAAATAGCCTGACTGAAATTCAAGAGTTTCACGAACATTGAAAAAAGGATCAAATACCAACTCTTGAGGAACAATTCCCAATAGTCGACGAGCCGCCCTAAAGTCCAACTGAACATCGTGGCCCATCACTTTGGCTCGACCAGAACTTGGACGACATAGCCCCGCCAAAATAGAAATCAGAGTTGTTTTACCTGCACCATTAGGCCCCAGTAGGCCAAAAAATTCGCCCTCTTGAATTTCTAAGTTGATATGGTCTAGGGCCTTCAGTGCCCCATAATTTTTACTGAGATCTTCGAATGCAATAGCGCTCATGACAACACAATATCTGCGAGGTCATAAACCTTAGCTAAGCTAGCTAGCTTCTCTGGAATAGCATTCAATTGAATGATGACCCCACGTTTTGAGGCAACTCTTTTAAGAGACAGAATGACACTTAACGCACTAGAGTCGAATGTTTTCAATAACTGGCAGTCTATTGTTAGAACGCTACCTGCATCCTTTTCTTCAAGGGCCCTCACTCCCGCAGCAAGAATTTCTTCAACATTCTCGTGCGAAACAACTAAAGGTAATTGATAAGAGATGCTCATATGAACTAATTATTTATTTGTGGATAGGGCTGTGTTGCGGTCTTGTAAAAACTTTACCAAACCATCAATGCCGCCCTTACTCACTTGGTCGTTAAATTGGTTGCGATAGGATTCAATCAACCAAGCACCCAAGATATTAATGTCATAAACCTTCCAACCATTGGGCCCTTTTTCCAAACGATAGTCCAACTGAATAGGCTCACCTTTACCAACTACGGCTGTTTTAACAATCACATCCGTATCGTCAGCGGCTGCTCTAAAAGGTTTGTACTGCACTTTTTGATCTTTTACTTGCGCTAATGCGCCACCGTAAATACGAACCAATAAAGTTTTAAATTCTTGAGTGATTTGGGCTTGCTGCTGAGGTGTAGCTTTTGACCAATTACGACCCATAGATAAGCGTGTTGTTTTTTGAAAATCACTGTGCGGCAAAATCTTCTGATCCACCAAAGCATTTATTTTTCTTAAATCGCCCGACTGAATAGCCTTGTCATTTTTAATAGTTGTCATCACGTCTTCAACAACAAATTTCACCAAACCATCAGGCGTACTTGTATTTTGCGCAAAGGCAAAAGAATTGACCATCAAGAAAAGGGGTAAAGCTAAAAAAGCTTTTAAAAATGATGCGCGCATAACTCTCAGTTTTATCAAATAAGTAGGAATATCAATTGTATAAGCTATTAAGCACAAAGGCTCAGGCTGAATGACTTAAAGTCACTCACTCTCTTTCATGGGAGGAGGCTCTCCATCATAGATCTGGCTTCGACGTCGCTGCATATAACCATCTCTTAAGAAACTGTATTTATCAAAAGCAGCATCTTCAAGCAATTGGCCTGCATCCAATAAGTCAGCTCGCCTGTTAATAATTCTCAAGCCATTCACAGCAATTTTTTCATCACTATTGAGCTTATTGGTATTGATCATGAAATCAGTTTCAATGTCGACTGCCAAACCCACAGTATCTCTAACGTTGCTGGGTCCAAAAAACGGTAAAACAACATAAGGACCATCACCCACACCCCATACAGCGAGTGTTTGTCCAAAATCCTCACGATTTTTGTCTAAACCCATATCGGTAGCAACATCAAAGAAGCCCAAAATACCAATTGTTGAGTTAACCAAAAATCGACCGATATCACTTGCTGCGTTACTTGGCTTACCTTGCAAGAGGTTGTTGGCTGCAATCAAGACGTCATTAATATTGCTAAAGAAGTTAGTGACACCGGTTCTCACAAACTCAGGTAGAACAAACTTATAGGCCTCAGCAACAGGCTTGATGACGTAGTCATCCGCTGCCTCATTGAAACTAAATACTGCTCGGTTCACTCGCTCAAAAGGATCGATCTTAGCAACACGCTCAGTTTGCTGGATGGACGCACAGGCGCTCAATACCAAAACTGATAACACCATAAAGCTTTTTAGAAATTGATGAATGATTCGGCTTGTCATGATGTTCAGTTTTTTAAATGTGTAATGATTATTTCTTATCAGCTGGCGCTGAATCAGATGCTTTGCTGTACAAAAATTGGCTGATCAAGTTTTCCAACACAATCGCTGATTGAGTTTGAGTTAATTTGCTGCCTTGGCTGATCATGGCTTCATCTCCACCAGCTTCAATGCCAATGTATTGCTCACCCAAAAGTCCAGATGTCAAAATTTTGGCAGAGCTATCTTTAGGGAATTTATAACGCTGCTCAAAGTTCATCACAACTGTTGCCTGATAACTTTGATCATCAAAGCGAATTTCCGCAACTCGTCCAACAACAACACCAGCACTTTTTACTGGGGCGCGCGGCTTTAATCCACCGATATTGTCAAACTTGGCACTTACTTGATACGTAGGCTCAAAAGTAAATGCGCTCATATTGCCGGCCTTTAATGCCAAAAATAGAAGTGCAAGTAGGCCTAAAGCTACAAATAATCCTACCCAGATATCTAATGATTGTTTTTTCATATTTTTATAAACTTTATAAGACTTTATCAGCTTGAGAACATCACAGCGGTTAAAAGGAAATCTAGTGCTAAAACTGCAAGGGATGCAATCACAACTGTTCGAGTCGTTGCTCTTGCAACACCCTCGGGTGTCGGTTTAGCTTCATGACCCTGGAAAAGAGCGATAAATGTCACTGCCACTCCGAAGACCATGCTCTTGATCACGCCATTACCGATGTCTTGAGCAACATCAACACCTGCTTGCATCTGAGCCCAAAAAGCGCCGTCATCAACACCAATCAGAGGCACACCCACCAGGTATCCGCCCATGATGCCTACAGCACTAAAAATCGCAGCCAAGATAGGCATGGCAATAATGCCCGCCCATAATCTAGGAGCAACAACGCGAGTCAATGGATCAACGGCCATCATTTCCATGGCGCTGAGCTGTTCGCCCGCCTTCATCAATCCAATTTCTGCAGTTAAAGATGTACCAGCTCGTCCAGCAAACAATAAAGCGGTCACAACTGGCCCAAGTTCACGGGTTAATGAGAGTGCCACTAATAATCCTAACGCTTGCTCTGAACCATAACGATTTAAGGTGTAGTAACCCTGCAAACCTAGAACAAAACCAACAAATAAACCTGAAACCGCAATAATGACAAAAGAGTAATTGCCAACAAAATGAACTTGGTCAGTTACTAAACGAGGGCGTTTTAATAAAAATGATGAGCGACGCATGATTGTCAAGAACATGCGTGTTGCGTAGCCTAAGCCATTAAGATTTTCTCTAACAAATGCGCCAAGACTGGCTAATGTATTTAGAACGATATTCATGCGCTCGCTCCAAAATCTTCAGCCAAGGTTTTACCAGGATAGTGAAATGGCACAGGGCCATCTGGCTCAGCAGATACAAACTGTTTCACAAATGGATCTGATGAAGCCTTCAAATCGTCAGGCGTTCCTTCCGCTGCAATTTTTCCATTTGCAATGAAATAAACATAATCGGCGATTTCGAATGTCTCTGGAATATCGTGTGTCACCAAAATACTGGTAGCGCCCAAAGCTTGATTCATATTCTTAATCAAGCGAGCAGTAATTCCCAAAGAAATCGGATCTAATCCGGCGAATGGCTCGTCATACATAATCAAAGGTGGATCCAAAGCAATGGCTCTCGCTAGCGCAACACGTCTAGCCATACCTCCAGAAATTTGCGATGGCATCAAATCTCTCGCGCCACGCAGACCCACTGCGTTTAACTTCATTAAAACCAAATCTCGCAAAGTTTCTTCGCTAACTTTGGTGTGCTCTCTTAATGGAAATGCAACGTTCTCAAAAACGCTCATGTCAGTAAACAAGGCGCCGAACTGAAATAACATACCCATGCGTCGACGCGCACTCATTAATTGTGAAGTATTCATAGCGCCAACATCTTGGCCTTCAAAAAGAACCTGTCCTTTTTGAGCGCTGACCTGGCCTCCAATTAATCGCAAAACTGTTGTTTTCCCGCAGCCTGAACCACCCATGACAGCAATCACCTTGCCGCGCGGGAATTCCATGTTCAAACCAGAAAGAATTGTTCTTTCTCCAGGTGCGTAGGAAAAATCTACGCCCTTAAGAGATACGATTGAATTGAGTGTGTCCACGTTTCTATTTGAATCTGCCACTATGCTTTCCGATTGGGTCATAGTGGCAGTGTATCAACTTCAGAAGTGTGCTTCGAATTAACGTGGCAATACGCTGCTGCCCATCAAGAACTCATCGACTGCTCGAGCACATTGACGACCTTCACGAATTGCCCAAACTACGAGGGACTGACCACGGCGCATATCACCCGCAGCAAATACTTTCGATACGTTTGTGTAATAAGCTTTGTCACCTTCAGTAGTCGCCTTTACGTTACCACGAGCATCTTTTTCAACGCCAAACGCATCCAACACTTGCTGAACAGGAGATACGAAGCCCATTGCCAAGAACACTAAATCCGCTTTCATTTCAAATTCACTGCCAGCGATTTCTTGCATCTTGCCGTCTTTCCATTCAAGACGAACACCAATCAACTTCTCAACCTTACCGTTTTTACCTTCAAAACGTTTAGTTGCTACTGACCAATCACGGTCACAACCTTCATCATGCGATGAAGATGTACGCAACTTAGTTGGCCAATATGGCCAAACCAATGGTTTGTTTTCTTCTGCTGGTGGCTGAGGCAATAACTCAAATTGAGAGATTGATGCAGCCCCATGACGATTTGAAGTGCCCACACAATCTGAACCTGTGTCACCACCACCAATAACAATCACATGCTTACCTTGTGCATGAATTTCATTCTTGTTATCGCCAGCAACTTCTTTATTTTGAGGAATCAAAAACTCTAATGCGTAATGAATACCAGATAACTCACGGCCTGGAACTGGCAAGTCGCGTGGCTGCTCTGCACCACCAGTGATAACAACTGCATCAAAGTCTTTTTGTAATTGCTCTGGAGATACAACCTTCTTAGAGTAATTTTTAACTTCTTTGCCAGGTGTATCTTTACCTACAAAAGTACCTGTTTCAAATTTAACGCCTTCAGCTTTCATTTGCTCAACGCGACGATCAATTAAACCCTTCTCCATTTTGAAGTCAGGAATGCCGTAGCGAAGCAAACCGCCAACACGATCATTCTTTTCATAAAGAGTGACGTCATGACCAGCGCGTGCTAACTGTTGTGCTGCTGCCATACCAGCAGGGCCTGAACCAACAATCGCTACTTTTTTACCAGTCTTTTGTTTTGCAACTTGTGGCTTAACCCAATCATTGGCCCATGCTTTATCAATAATCGCATGTTCAATAGACTTAATACCTACCGGCGCTTCATGAATACCTAATGTACAAGCAGCCTCACAAGGTGCAGGACAAATACGACCCGTGAACTCCGGGAAGTTATTAGTTGAATGCAACACATCAATAGCTTGCTTCCAGTCTTGCTGATAAACCAAATCATTAAAGTCTGGAATGATGTTATTTACAGGACAACCGTTATTGCAGAATGGAATACCGCAGTCCATACAACGTGCACCCTGAGTTTTTGCCTCATCATCTGTCAAAGCCAAAACAAATTCTTTGTAGTGCTTTACACGTTTTTTTGGTTCCTCATAATGCTCGCTGAGGCGCTCGTATTCCATGAATCCAGTGACTTTACCCATCTTTATTCCTTTAGTCCTTTGTCTCTTTACCGATCTAACTTAAACAGAAGCTGCTTGTTTGCTGCCTTGAGATTTCTCCCAAAGCTCACCTAAAGCTCGCTTATATTCAGTTGGGAATACTTTGACAAAACGTGCACGTGACTTTTCCCAGTCAGCCAAAATTGCTTTTGCACGCTCTGAACCTGTATGTTTGAAGTGGCGCTCAATAAGGCCTTTTAAGATCACCTCATCAGTTAAACGCTCGCCACCTTCTTTAACATTCACTGGAGCATGCCACTCTGATTTTGGCAATTTCGCCTCTTGCTCAGCGCTTGTTAATACTGGCTCAAGTGTTGCCATACTTGTATTACAACGTTTAGCAAATAAGCCATCTTCGTCATAAACATAAGCAACGCCACCACTCATACCAGCAGCAAAGTTACGACCTGTTAGACCGAGGGCAACTACCGTACCGCCTGTCATGTATTCGCAACCATGGTCACCGGTGCCTTCAACAACTGCAATAGCGCCTGAGTTACGAACCGCAAAACGCTCACCAGCAACACCATTGAAGAATGCTTCACCGGCAATAGCGCCGTAGAGCACTGTGTTACCAACAATAATGTTCTGTGATGTATCTCCACGGAATTCATGTGGCGCGCGAACAATCACACGACCACCTGACAGACCTTTACCAACATAGTCATTGCCATCGCCCACCAAGTCCATCGTCACGCCATGAGCCAAGAATGCAGCGAAACTTTGACCGGCTGTTCCATTCAATTGAATATGAATCGTGTCATCAGGCAAACCTTCATGACCGTAACGTTTAGCAACCTCTCCTGACAACATAGCGCCAGCAGTACGATTAACGTTCTTGATCGGCTGAATGAAAGAAACACGCTCGCCTTTTTCTAAAGCAGCTTTTGATTTCTCAATCAATGTATGGTCAAGTGCTGTTGATAAACCGTGATCTTGAGTTTCCACTTGGAAACGTGGCACGCTTGCTTCAACATTTGGCGCTTGGAAAATCTTCGTGAAATCTAATCCACGCGCTTTCCAGTGCTCAACACTCTTCTTCGTATCCAAAAACTCAGTATGGCCAATTAAATCGTCAAATTTACGAATACCTAATTGCGCCATAATTTCGCGAGCCTCTTCTGCAATAAAGAAGAAGAAGTTCACTACGTGCTCTGGCTTGCCTGAGAATTTCTTACGCAATTCTGGGTCTTGAGTTGCAACACCAACTGGGCAAGTATTGAGGTGACACTTACGCATCATGATGCAACCTTCAACAACTAACGGTGCTGTCGCGAAACCAAATTCATCGGCGCCCAATAAAGCACCGATCACTACGTCGCGACCAGTTTTCATTTGACCGTCAGCCTGAACACGGATACGGCTACGCAAACCATTCAACACCAATGTCTGTTGAGTTTCAGCAAGACCTAGTTCCCATGGGCTACCAGCATGTTTGATAGATGACAATGGTGATGCACCAGTACCGCCATCATGACCAGCAATCACAACGTGATCAGCCTTGGCTTTTGCAACACCAGCAGCAACCGTACCAACACCCACCTCAGAAACCAATTTCACAGAGATGTCAGCTTTGCTATTCACATTCTTCAAATCGTGAATTAACTGCGCCAAATCTTCAATAGAGTAAATGTCGTGGTGCGGAGGAGGAGAAATCAAACCAACACCTGGAACTGAATAACGTAATTTACCGATGTAATCAGAAACTTTGCTACCAGGCAGTTGTCCGCCTTCACCAGGCTTAGCGCCCTGAGCCATCTTGATCTGAATTTGATCTGCAGAAGTTAAATACTCAGCTGTTACACCAAAACGGCCTGAAGCAACTTGTTTAATCTTCGAGCGAAGTGAGTCACCTGCGTCCAATGGAATATCAGCTTGAATAATATCTTCGCCAATAATGCTTGCAAGAGTCTCGCCTTTCTTAATGGCAATACCTTTGAGTTCATTGCGATAACGCTTGTTATCTTCACCGCCCTCACCTGTATTTGATTTGCCACCAATTCGATTCATCGCAATAGCTAGAGTTGCGTGCGCTTCTGTTGAAATCGAACCTAAAGACATAGCACCAGTAGCAAAACGCTTAACAATCTCTTTGGCCGGCTCTACTTCATCCAATGGAATTGCTTTGCTTGGGTCAAGCTTGAATTCAAACAAGCCACGCAATGTCATATGACGCTTAGTTTGGTCATTAATGATGTTGGCGTACTCTTTATAAGTTTGATAACCGCCTTTTTCTGGACCTTGACGAGTTGAATGCTGCAACTTAGCAATTGAGTCTGGAGTCCACATGTGGTCTTCACCACGTATACGGAAGGCATACTCACCACCAGCATCCAACATATTAGTTAGAGTTGGATCATTACCGAATGCCAAGCTGTGCATTTTTAATGCTTCTTCAGCAACTTCAAAAATACCAATGCCGCCAACGTTAGACGCTGTTCCTTTGAAGTACTTATCAATTAACTCTTTGTTTAAGCCAATCGCTTCAAAAATTTGTGCGCCTGTGTATGACATGTAAGTAGAGATGCCCATCTTAGACATGACTTTTTGCAAGCCCTTACCAACGGCTTTCGTAAAGTTTTTAACTACTTTCTCTGCAGACAAATCACCTTTCAATCCTTTAGCCATGTCAACTAAAGTTTCCATAGCTAAGTACGGGTGAACTGCTTCAGCACCATATCCTGCTAACAATGCAAAGTGATGAGTCTCGCGTGCGCTACCTGTTTCAACCACTAAACCAGTGCTTGTACGAAGACCTTTTTCAACTAAGTGCTGATGAATGGCTGATGTAGCCAACAGAGCTGGAATAGCCACGTGATCTGCAGCAACCTGACGGTCACTGATAATCAAAATGTTGTAACCAGAATTAACAGCGTCAACAGCCTCTGCGCACAATGATGCTAAACGTGCTTCAACTCCATCCTTGCCCCATGCTGATTCATAACAAATATCCAATTCATATGAACGGAATTTGCCGCCTGTGTAGTGCTCAATGTGACGAATCTTTGCAATGTCATCAAAATCCAAAATCGGCTGAGATACTTCCAAGCGCATTGGAGGATTGATGTTGTTGGTGTCTAAAAGATTTGGCTTAGGACCAACAAACGACACCAATGACATCACCATGTTTTCACGGATAGGGTCGATCGGCGGATTGGTTACCTGAGCAAATAACTGCTTGAAGTAGTTATAAAGCGTTTTATTTTTATTTGATAAAACTGCCAATGGGCTATCGTTACCCATTGAACCAATAGCTTCTTCACCCGATGAAGCCATTGGCGCCATCAAGAATTTCAAATCTTCTTGTGTATAACCAAAAGCTTGCTGACGATCTAAAAGATTAGCTGCAGGACGAATATTTTCAGCATCCACTTTGATGTCATCTTTAGTAGCTTCAATTTCATCCAACTTGATACGAACTGCATCAATCCAGCTCTTGTATGGTTTCGCTTTTGCTAAAGCATCTTTTAATTCAACGTCATCAATGATGCGGCCTTGTTCCATATCGATAAGGAACATCTTGCCTGGTTGCAAGCGCCACTTTTTAACAATTTTATTCTCTGGGAAAGTTAATACACCTGCCTCAGAAGCCATGATGACCAAGTCATCATCTGTGACGTAGTAACGAGCTGGGCGCAAACCATTTCGGTCAAGTGTTGCACCGATTTGACGTCCATCTGTAAATGCAATCGCTGCTGGACCATCCCATGGCTCCATCATCGCTGCATGGTATTCATAGAACGCACGACGATTGTCATCCATCAATGTGTGCTGTTCCCATGCTTCAGGAATCATCATCATCATGGCGTGAGCCATTGGATAACCAGCCATCACTAATAACTCTAAACAGTTATCAAAGCTCGCTGTGTCTGATTGGCCTGGATAAATTAAAGGCCATAATTTTTGTAGATCATCACCCAATACTGGAGAACTAATAGCGCCTGTACGGGCATTGATCCAGTTAACGTTACCCTTCACGGTATTGATTTCACCGTTGTGGGCAATCATTCGGTACGGGTGAGCCAACTCCCATGCTGGGAATGTATTGGTTGAGAAGCGTTGATGCACTAATGCAAGCGCAGAAACAACTCTTGTATCTTTTAAATCTTCGTAATACGCGCCAACCTGATTAGCTAATAGCAAACCTTTGTAAACAACAGTTCTAGCGGACATCGATGTCACGAAATACTCTTTGCCATGCTGTAATTGCAGAGCTTGGATTGCATGACTACCAGTCTTACGAATCACGTACAACTTACGCTCTAGCGCGTCTGTTGTCATGATGTCACGGCCGCGGCCAATAAAAATCTGGCGAATAACTGGCTCTGTCTTACGAACAGTCGGAGACATTGGCATGTTCATATCAACAGGCACATCTCTCCAACCTAAAACTACTTGGCCTTCGTTGCGAACCGTTCTTTCAAGTTCTTGTTCGCAAGCTAATCTTGATGCTCTTTCCTTTGGCATGAAAACCATACCAACGCCGTATTCGCCGAACGGTGGCAATGTCACACCCTGCTTGGCCATTTCTTCACGATAGAACTGATCTGGCACCTGAATCAAAATACCTGCGCCGTCACCCATGAGTGGATCTGCACCAACAGCGCCACGGTGATCAATGTTTTCAAGAATCTTTAAGCCTTGAGTCACTATGTCATGGCTTTTTTTACCTTTGATGTGGGCAACAAAACCCACGCCACAGGCGTCGTGTTCATTTACTGGGTCATAAAGACCTTGCGCCTCAGGGCGCAATGAAGTCGTAGTAGTCACGGAATCATTCCTTGGTAAGTAATCGCTTGTCTTTTTGAAGACAAATCCACCCCAACAGCGGGGTTTTAAAGAACTATAGGGGATTACCCCTGTACTTGCAATATAAAATAATTAGTGTCTGTCACCAATTATTTTATATTGTCTAATCAGAAAACATTAATTAGGGACAGAGTAGAACTATTAGGGGAGTTCGGGTGGCTTATTTTGGTGCAAATTAAACAAATCACCTCAGTTTGGATTGGCCTTTTTAGGTCGGCCAGCCTTTCTAGGGATCAAGGGGCGAGTTGTTTTGGTGGCTATTTTGTCTAGCAATTCAGGTGATGCTAGCGGCCAACCATAATTTAAGTGGTTACTTACTTTTTCTATATCAATGATGGATATTTGCTCAGAAACTGCCTTTTGCCAGGCTAACTGACGTTCAAATGGGGTATTTCCCAAACTCCAATACTTCGAGTGATCCGAGATCCAGGGCACTACCTCTGCCCCCACATGATGACGATAAGTCGACCAAGACCAATCATCAGGGTTTTGCACCAAGCCGGATCGCACGGGATCTTGCTCAATATATTTTTGGCATAACAGTAAATACATCTCCGGATCGATCAAAGCTGACTTAAATCGACCTTCCCATACGGTGCCGGTTCTTTTATGTTTTTGATTAAACATTTGTGCGTAGCGGCGCCCAACTGACTGCATGGTTCTTGTCGCGCTCAGGTTTGTTTTGGGCGTAGCCAGTATATGAACATGGCTTGGCATCAAAACATAAGCATGAATGGCTAACTCATATTCTCTAGCGGCATCTCGCAACCACTCTAAATAAGAGCGTCTCTCGTCATCAGAAAGAAAAATTTCTTGTGAGTTATTACCCCGCACCATGATGTGCAGAGGATATCCAGCCAAAATAACTCGTGGAAGCCTTGCCATATTTATTTAGTAATCAGTTTCTGAAATTCTTTATTAGCGTAACGATCTGTCATGCCCGCAATGTAATGAGAGATTCTTCGGTATATCTCATCCTTAGGTCGAAAATCAGAAGGGACATCTTGAGGGTACTTCTCAAAATGATTAAAAAGTGCAACGATCATCTCGCTAGCATTTTTTGTCATCTCATTCACTTGCGGATGGCGGTATAAATTTTTAAATAAAAATCTTTTCATCTCGGTGGCTTGCTCTCGCATCGGCCCAGAAAATGCAACTAAGCTTTTTTCTTTGCGAACGTCATCAACAGAAAGTGGATTAGCTGCCTTGATGCGCTGTTGAGTTTCCTTGACCAAGTCATCAACAAGCACATGAATGATGTGTCGAACAACCTCATAAACCATTCGTCGACCACTTAAACCGGGAAAACTTCTTTGCACAATATCTTTCTGATCACGCCACAAAGCAACTTCATCCATTTGCTCAATCGTTAGCAAACCAGAACGAATGCCATCATCAATATCATGATTGTTATAAGCAATCTCATCAGCAAGATTAGCTAACTGCGCCTCTAAGCTTGGCTGCATGCCATTGATAAATCTCTGACCCAGTAAACCTAGTGTTTGCGCATTCTTTGCAGAGCAGTGTTTCAAAATGCCCTCACGGGTTTCATAAGACAGATTTAAGCCATCCCATTTTGCGTAACGCTCTTCTAAAAAATCAACTACCCAAAGACTTTGTAAATTGTGTTCAAAACCGCCATGCTCTTTCATGCATTCGTTCAAAGCATCTTGTCCAGCATGACCAAAAGGCGTATGCCCTAAATCATGCGCTAAGGAAATGGCTTCAACTAAATCTTCATTGAGTTGCAGTCTTCTTGCAACAGCGCGCCCAATTTGAGCAACCTCAAGACTATGCGTTAGTCGATTTCTAAAATGATCGCCCTCATGGTTCAGAAAAACCTGAGTTTTATATTCCAGCCGTCGAAAGGCTGTTGAGTGAATAATTCGATCGCGATCTCTTTGAAATGGATTGCGTCCTGATTGCGTTGGTTCAACTGGCTCGGAATGAACTCGACCAAGAGTTGTGTTTGACTGTACTGCGTAGCAAGCCAAGCTCATCAAATTGATGCAGCCCCTGATGCGCTAAGAGTCTGCGCCACCAAAGCCTCATCTACTGGCTTGATAACTGAGTGGCCAATGCCATTTAACAAAATGTAACGTATCTCACCGCCTTCAGCCTTTTTATCAACGCTCATTAAATCCATATAACGAGTCACCCCAAATTGCGGAGGAACTGTTGGTAAATTCAAGGCAGCAATCAACGCTTTAATTCTTTGTGATTCGGCTTCCGACAAGTGGCCTAGACGAGCAGATAAATCAGCCGCCATCACCATGCCACAACCAACAGCCTCACCATGCAACCACTCTCCATAGCCCATTCCTGCTTCAATAGCATGTCCAAATGTATGGCCAAAATTGAGGATGGCTCTTACGCCACCTTCTTTTTCATCCTGGGCAACTACTTGAGATTTAATTTCACA
>JACCDL011321257.1_pt1 | contig 18097 bp, 17 predicted proteins | sample 7441931 | NCBI WGS metagenome assembly JACCDL01 (sample SAMN15323437, study PRJNA562643) | freshwater metagenome | isolation source: river surface water | place: USA:Blue River Watershed | collected 2017-08-16 | reverse complement strand
TTGTTCTCGCTGAATGCGATTGACTCGCGAAGGCGAGAAGCGGTGAAGTTAGAGGCTGCGATGTAGCGCACCTTGCCTTCGGCGATTAATTGTGCGTATGCGCCGAGGGTTTCTTCAAGTGAAACTGTTTCATCATCTGCATGGCTGTAATACAGATCGATGTAATCAGTTTGCAAACGGTTAAGGGATTCTTCACAGGCGGCGAAGATGTTCTTCGCTGACAATCCTGGGCGGCGATCCATCTTTGCAACCTTGGTTGCGATCACCATGTCGCTGCGGTTTCCGCGGGATTTCATCCAATTGCCGATCACGGTTTCAGACTCTCCGCCGACATGGCCTTCGACCCACTGGTTATACATATCTGCAGTGTCGATGAAGTTTCCGCCGCGGCTGCGATAGGCATCCATGACAAGGTGGGATTCTGCTTCGGTCGCGTTGCCTCCGAAGATATTGCTACCTAGGCATAGTTCATGAACGACAAGGTCGGATTCTGGGATAGTGATCATGGCTTCAGATTAAGGCACGATTGAGCACATGGCGACTAGAGAGTTGCTAACGAAAGAAAACAATATCCAATTCGAATTTCTACTCGACCGGGTCAGTTCTTGCCCACCTACAAACTTTTGCCCTCACTTATATTAATTCAAAACCTCGACCAGTCAAACGTTTTTGCTGACCATACGCTCAAGGTCGAATCAAATTATTGGAAATAGTTTCTGTGCCTTCTCATTCTTGACGGAGCCCCATACAATTAACCCGAATTCATTAATGCCTGGCTGCGTTTGAGGAGACCCGCATGAAGCATTTAAGTAAAAAAGCTGCTGTCTTAGCAGCTGTCTCTTCATTCGTGTTTTCTGTATTTGCTTTTACGTATTCATCGACATCGCAAGCTGTGGCTGAAAATCGATTGGCCTACTGCTCCACTTCGGCAATTGATGTTGTCAACTCCCGAAATTTGTCTCAATTTGAAGGAGCTAGTTGCCGAGCTTATGCCGGTCCAGGACAGTATCGAGTGATTACTTTGCCATTTCCGAATGTAAAGGGAGTTCGACTTGTCCTGAGTGGAGACCCAGCCACTTTTTCACATAGTGGAGTCGCGGCGCAATTTACTTTTTCATCAGATGCAAGAACTGCAACTGTGGCGGAAAACTATTCATACGGTCTAAATCTTTATGTGAACACCCCGGCCTCAGGTGTGATTCTCGTGCGGATTTTTGAATTGATTGGTATCGGTACCTATTCTGCTTCTCCGACAGAGGTAATTACTATAAATGTATTGCCTGATCCTAGAGTTACGGCTGCGCCAACACCTACTCCCACTCCTACTCCGACGCCAACTCCTACTCCGACGCCAACTCCTACTAAGAATTCTCAGACGATTTACACAAACACGATTCCGAATACAAACCTAAAAACGACCCAACTAGATATTTCGCCATACTTTAGTAGTTCCTCTGGTTTACCCTTGAGTTTCAGAGTGACCGGGAGTACCAATGTATGCTCTTTTGATACAGGAATTTCGAGCAGATTGTCCCTAAAGAATCCCGGAATATGCTTTATTGAAATTTCACAACTGGGAAACGCGAATTACTTGCCAGCCAGATCTATATCAACGAGTTTCACAGTACTGCCCAAACCTCAAGTTTCACAATCACTTATCTACAATCCCCCTGATTACCTTGTTACTCTCGACTTAGAGACAGTTAATTTAGATGTTTATTCTGATTCAGGCTTGAAGGTCATTCTAACCTCTAGTTCTCCTTCAATTTGCTCTTTTGATGATGTGTACTCACCGCTAATTGTCACGCTCAACAGTGCAGGAAGTTGTAACATACGAGTTGATCAAGCTGGAAACGCAGATTACTTGCCATCTTCAGGCTCATTCAATCTGCGAATTTATCCAGCCCCTGTTGCAACCAAGTCTGCAGCTCCAAAAAAGCCGACAAAACCGGTTGTAACTCCACCCAAGGTCAGCATCTCAGGAAGCATCAAATCGACGACAAAAACCAACACCGCTGTTCCTGGAAGTTCAACAATTTCTGGTGGTGCAACATCCTCAAAATCAACGCCAAAGGCTACGCCAAAAGCATCGCCTTCTCCCACTAAGAAGAAATAATTTATAAAGGAATGTGTCTCAATGAAAAGAATTCGTTTGGATTAATGGAAACATGATGCTAATTTCAAAAAGAGCATTTTCCCTATTGCTGACTTTGGCATTAATCCTAATGAATTTTACGTTGATTCCATTTGCAAATGCTTCATGTAGCAGCGGATTGAAACTTGCATACCAAGGACCTTTATCTGGACCCGAAGCTGCTCTAGGGGAGAACGAATTATCTGGAGTTAAGTTCGCACTAAGGAAATCTGGCCTCTCGAACGTACAAATAATTGAGATTGATGACCAGGGTGATCCTGCAGTTGCAGTAAAAGTTGCTCCGGGTGTTGCCTCAAACGATTGTATAATTGGTTTAGTTGGGCCGGCATATTCAGGCGCTTCTCGAGTATCACTACCTGGGTATTTGAACAGCGGCTTACCAGTTATTACTCCATCTGCAACGAATCCAACTTTGTTTGAGTACGGTAAGGATATTTTTCACCGAGCCGTTCTTCTAGATAACTTTCAAGGTCCTGCGGTTGCTCAATTGATTTCTTTACACGTTCCAAATCCACGGGTGTATTTGATTGGTGATTCATCTGATTATTCAACCCAGCTGAGACAGTCCGTAGAGTTTTCTTTAGGATCACGGGCTGTTGGCAAGGAAGATTTAACATATGACTCAAAGAACTATGGCCAAGTTATTGACAGAGTTTTAAGTTCAGGGGCTAATACCGTGTACTTTTCGGGATACTTTTCTCAAGGTGCACAGCTTTTAAGAAATTTAAGACTTCAAAGTTCATCTATAAAGTTCGTTTCTTCTGATGGCTCCCTTGCACAGGAATTCATTCAGCTCGCGGGAATCAAGAATGCAGAGGGAGCCCTATTCACATCCCCCGCAATTCCTTTTGAAACTGCAGATCCTGAATTAGCGAGCGAATTCAGGCGCATTATGAAAATAGAGCCAGGTGTTTATTCGGCTGAGTCATACGATGCAGCCATGTTCTTTCTTGAGGGCATCCGACTAGGGAACACTTCTAGAGTTCAACTTCTTAACTACATCAACTCAAGCTCCTATAAAGGAATTACGAAGACACTCAAGTTTGATGCTCGGGGAGAGCTGGTTGGTGCTGATATTCACACCCTAGCTGTAAAAGGTGGGGAGTTTGTTCGAGCAAGTACTCTTTTAACAATTCAAGAACCTGTTAAGCAGACGCAAACGCCGACCACTTCAAAACCGGCCACAGATGAGAAGTCACCCATAGTCATCTCCGGCTCCGCCTCTAGTGGAGCTGCGGAGAATCGCCCCACGAGTGTTGGAGCACAGCCTAATGTGGGTTCTTCCAAAATCACCCCGCAAGCTAAGACCATTCAATGCATTAAGGGGAAAATAATCAAAAAAGTTACGGCCGTGTCACCCAAGTGTCCAAGTGGCTACAAACAAAAGAGTTGATATGAATAGTCATCCTTGATAACCACCCAAAAGTTGCTTACTATTCCGAAATGCCGTGTTCACAGCCTCATGATGAGTTGAGAGTAAAATTCTGCCCACTTTGTGGTGAGAATTTACAAGAAAAAAAGTATGAGTGTATCTCTGGTCACAAAATGAAACCAGAGCAAAAGTTCTGTGGAATGTGTGGAGGCGAATCAGCAGCTAAACCTCAAGCCAAACCCTCGAAATCAAATCCGCTTCGCATTTCAGAGTCGATTATTAACGAAAATTACATTGAACCAAAGATTAATGCCCCAGCTACGTTGGCCAATGAATTCACAGAATCAACCACAAGTTTTCAAGAATTTCCAGTTCGTAAGCAGTTTGGTTCAGGATCAAAAAATTCCATAATCGGGTTAGTGTCAGGACTTGTAGTCCTGGTTTTGGTAATTCTGATTGCAGGAAATTCTGCTAAAGCAGAACCCGTGACAGTGACTGTTGAAATGACAATCAAAGATGAAAACTGTTGGGATTTGTCCTGGGGGTATGGTGACATCCCAGGGGGTCAAGTGATAATTACAGTTGATGGCGTATCAGCTGGCTTTGGAAGCTACCCATCTGTTGGTTCGACAACTATTCTTGGTTGCAAATTCACCACACTTATCAGTGATGTGCCTTCAGATGGTGAGAATTATTCAATCTCAATGGCAAGTGGCCGAAGAGGCACTATTTACAACACTAGATCCGAATTAGTGGCTAATGACTGGACATTTTCATTGTCACTAAATTAATTTCACCAAATCATTGATACCAACGAAGAGATTGGCCTAGGGTTTACCTAGGTTGAAAGAGAGGAAGGCGCTGGGATGACAGTGTGTGCGTACTGCAAAGGCAGATTAGATGAATCTCGCAGTCCGCGATGTCCAATTTGTAGCGCGCGTCATCATTTGAATTGCTGGGAAGAGTACGGCGGTTGTGCACAGTTTGCCTGTGATGCTGGCCCTAGGGAGGTTAACTAGATGAGCGCAAGAACAACAAGACTAGAGAGCGACTATCGAGAATTACGAGCAGCATTTGATGCCGATCCATTAGTCGAGATTGTTGCAATTGGGCCAGTTCCATCAGATAAATATCGGATAGTTTACAAAGTTCCATCCCTGCGCCTAGATAGCAAGGGCCAGCCGATTCGAGTTGATGCAACCGTTGTTGAAATTGTTCTACCTCAAGGGTATCCAAAGCTTCCACCCGTTGCGAGCACGATTGCAGGAGACGTTGTATTTCACCCAAACTTTAACGCTACAAAGATTTGTTTGATGGATCACTGGGCGCCCTCAGCACAAATCGTGGATTTGGTAAGAGAGATTGGAGAAATGTTGCAGTGGGAGAAATTCAATATTAGATCTCCTTTGAATGCTCAAGCTGCACAGTGGAGTCAAGAGCATAAGAGCGAGATCCCACTCGCAACGCACAAATTAGGCGCAAATCAAGTGAAGATTAAACTGAAGTAGTAAATAGGTAAAGGAGAGCGAAATGGCGCAAGAAGAAAATCGTATTCGAATTTCGATGTCAGATCTCGAAAGTGTCGAAAATACAAAGCGTGTAACTGAAATGACAGATGCTCAAAAAATTGCACTTATTCGCCCTATTGGAGACCCTTCACAAAACTCAAATACCAGTGCAGGAATAAAAGCTATTTTATATTTGACAGGTGCTGGAATGCTTGGCGGTTTTCTTGCTTTCGTATTGATCAAGTTTGTCCTCAATGGGATGCTCAGCGCCCAGTCTGACGAGTCAACAACTTTTTCAAATCTTGGATTCTCATTCATTCTCGCATTTGCTATTGGTTTAACTGTTTCAATTTTGGATGCAGCGAGTACGAGAATTGGTTCAAAAATTCTGGGGGCTGCGGCCATCGCGGTTCCAACAGCGTTAACCCTAGGTTTAGCTTTGGGCGCTATTGCTAACTTTTATTACACCAACACGATGCAAGACATAATCAGTAAGGCATATGAAAAAGTTGCAGCGGGTGAATCCACAGAATCTGTATCTAATTGGTTAACTTCGAGCACGCACTTCCCAAGAGGTCTGGCCTGGTTGATTTGTGGATTAGCTGCCGGTCTCACTGTTGGTATCGCCTCACGTTCACTAAAAAGAACCGCATTAACTGCCGGAGGTGGCGCTTTAGGCGGCTTCCTTGGTGGATTTGTATTTGATTTCATCCCTCAAGACCTTGAATGGGTTGCCCAAATGTTGGGTATTTGCATTACCGGTTTATTGATCGGCTCTTCAGTTGCACTCCTTGAGCAGGCCGCGAGAACTCAATGGATTGAAATTATTGCGGGCGGAATGGCGGGTAAGCAGTTCATCCTTTACAAGACTGATATCTCTATTGGCTCATCTCCATCTGCCGACATTACGTTGATTAAAGATTCTGCAATTGCACCTCTTCATGCAAGAATTTATTCTCAAGGTGGAAGAACAGTGCTTGAGAGCCTGAATCCGGGGCTACCTTGCTCAGTTGACGGGGCAGTAGATATGCGATTCTTCTTATCTGATTCATCAACAATTACTCTCGGGTCTACGCAGATCAGATTCCGTGAAAAGAAGAATCAAAAGAATCCAACCCAAGGGGTAGGAAGATTAAATTAACAGCCAAATTGGTTTTGTTTCTTGCTTTAGCTGTTTTTTCTTCAGAAGCAGCTTTCGCTGAGTCTGAGAAAAGTCTAATCTCCTACGCAGTGAAGATAAACTGCGAGAAGGCACAAGGTGCTGGATTCAGACTGAATTCTGAAGTGATTGTCACAGCTAAGCATGTGGTCGAGGACTGTTTGAATGTAATTGTCACTGATAATGATGGGTTATCAGGCCGAAGTTCTACTCTCAGGTTCAGTCAAGAGTATGACATCGCTTATATCTTCATCACTAAGAGCGTAGGCAAAGAAGTTGTGATTTCAGAAAAAGCTCCCATAGTCGGCGAGAGTCTCTACACAATTGGTTCACCCATAGATGGCCTTGTTTTGTCTAAGGGAAAATTGGTTGCCGCCTATGAAGACTTCAGGGGTGATTGGCTTGAGATTTCAATCGCAGCTGACCACGGTAATTCCGGAGGACCCGTTTTTAGTGATGCTGGCTTAGTAGGAATGGTCATTTCAAAAAACATGACAGATAAGCGGATCAACGCATATTCTGCAGAGTTGCTCGAAAAAGACTACGAAGCCCTTGGTGAAGAAAATGGGGGGAACAACGGAAGCGACGCAACTGTGATCGTAAATGACTCATTGTCACCCTTGCTCACTCAGTCGATCTCTGCAATTATTGCCTTTATATTCGGCTGTATCGCTGGAGTGGTTCTTAATCAAAGGCGACAACGCCGTTTGAATAAAAAGAGAATCAGAATCGTAATAGAGAATTGAGGTTCTAATGTCGGAGTTAGATATTACTGTTAAGGATGTCAGTGGAGCGCAAAGACAGGAAGTCACCGTCCCTGGAAACGCTTCCGCTTTGAAGATTATTGCTGCTCTTGTAAATCAAATGAATTTACCTGTCAACAGCCCAGATAACACTCCGATGTCATACAAGTTTCATCATGAGGAGACAAGTCGCCAAATTAAAGATGAAATGACTTTGATAGAAGCAGGCGTGAGCAACGGTGACACTTTACGTCTAGTCCCCGAAATTGTTGCTGGATAAACAAATATAAGATCGATGAAGATTCTAGAAGAAGGTAAATATGATCGCCAAGAGAGAATCACTTGGTGGGATCAGGCAGCACTTTCAAAAAGTAGAGTCTTAGTTGTTGGTGCCGGAGCATTAGGCAACGAAATCGTAAAGAATTTGGCATTGGTGGGCGTCGGGCATATCTCAATTGTTGATATGGATCTGATTGAGCATACAAACCTCGCTCGTTGCGTTTTTTTCAGGTCTGGAGACGAAGGTAAGTACAAGTCAGAAGCTTTAGCTGATGCAGCCAAAGCAATGAATCCTGATGTAGAGACAATCGCATATTCCGTATCGGTTCAAAAACTAGGCAATGCATTTTTTCAAGAATTTGATTTGATCGTTGCGGGATTAGATAACCGTGAGGCAAGAATATGGTTAGGCGCATCTTTGAGACGCCTGGGAATCACTTGGATTGACGGCGCAATTGAAGGATTGATGGGGAAGGTTCAATCTTTCGTCCCTGACGGGCCTTGTTATGCGTGCAGCATGACTGAACAAGAGTGGAAGATCATGGCGCATAGACGGTCATGTTCACTTCTCGGCGTTGAAGAGATTTTGGGGGGTCACACCCCAACCAACGCCACAACCTCCAGCATTATTGCTGGCATGGAATCTCAAGAAGCAATCAAGTATTTAGTTGGACGCAGAGACCTTGCGGCCATTGAAAATAGGGTCTTTCGATTAATCGGCGAGCAAATGTCAACTTTTTTCTCAATCGTAGACCTTGACGAGAATTGCCCTTATCACGATGACATGGTTACACCGGATAAGTCTGTTCCTTTACCAGGAAAATTGGCAGATTTGTGGGAATTGCTTGAACTCGACGATTCTGACCATTTAAGTTTCTTTGATGACTTTGTACTAATTGAATCTTGCATTGCATGTAACTCTCTTCCAATTCTTGGTTATGCGGATCTCATGAAGAAAAAAGGTACTTGCGCAAGTTGTGGAGAACAGCGCCAGGATAAGTCATTTAATCGTGTTTCATTCGACGACCCAGTTTCTCAGATTGAACTTAATGCAGATTATTTTCCATATAAAAGTCTTCTTCAAGTCGTAGGAGAGAAAAGCATGACCATAAGCATCGAGGGAGAATCAAATGGATAAGGTTTTGTTTGAAATCGAATGCAGTGACGAATTGCTTGCTCAGATTGAAGAGCATTGTTTCTCGCAAACCCGTACTGAGGTTGGTGGATTTTTAGTAGGGGAGATGATTGATGGTAAATCTGTAGTTACACATGTCATCAAGGCCAAACACACAGCCGCCCAAATGACCCAGTTAACATTTACTCATAAGACTTGGGATGCAGCTTTGGCAGAAATGGCCAAGATTAAACCTGACGCTCAGTTGATTGGTTGGTATCACTCGCACCCAAATTTCGGTGTTTTCTTATCAGACCATGACAAGTTTATTCAAACACAATTTTTTGCTGCTGACGGAAGAGTTACAATTGTTGTCGATCCAATTAGAGGAAAACGAGGTTGGTTCATTTCCCGCGATAAGGATGTTGTTCCTTATAACAAGGAAGAGGACACGACACTTGAAAAATTAGGTGAGAGTTCGTCAGATCCTGATGAGAATATTCCTTCGATTGCGTCTAAGCAGTCAGCTGGAGGCATAGGTCTTGGTCGAGTTTTGGCTATTTCTGCAATATTCTCACTTATTTCAATGTTCGGAGGCTTTACTCTTGCGAATACCTCAAATAACAGTTCGGACCAGATCGCAAATTTGGAACGTCAACTTAACTATGTTTTGATTGTCCTTCAAGAAAACGGCTTAAGTGTTCAGCCAGTAGTACCTGAGCCCGTTGCTCCAACTGATCCAACCGCATCGGTTACCCCCTCTGATCCAACCGGTCCGGCAGTCGCGCCACCAGCGCCAAAAGCATCAGCTAAGGCAACTGCTTCAACGAAGCCTCAACCTGCAAGAACATTGAAGCCAGTTAATGCGAAGAAAACATTAATTTGTTACAAGATCGGTGAACGGGCTCAAAAGAAAGTAACTGGGGTTAACCCTAAGTGTCCTACCGGATATACGACAAAGAAGCCAGCAACATTGTCTCCAAATTCAACAGGTTCAACAACCGGAACTGGTTCAACAACCGGAACTGGTTCAACAACCGGAACTGGTTCAACAACCGGAACTGGTTCAACTTCAACACCCGCAACTCCGACACCTACAGCCACACCAACGCCATAGAGGTCTTGAGTCAATATGAAATTTTGCACTGAATGTGGCGCGAAACTTGAGACAAAGGTCAAGTTTTGTAGTGATTGTGGGACGAAAGTGGTGGCGGATGGAGAAACGCTTGAGCCTACTCCCAAGAATTCGGTAAAGCAGCAACCCAAGATTGATCTAAATTTACCAATTCGTGCGGAGGTTTCTTCTAGTGTTCGAGTAACCCCATTGTACGGTGCTGGATTCAAGCCAGGCGTCCACTGTTTGAATTGTGGATCCAAGCCATCCAACCAAAGAAGATGTGACGTTTGCGGAGCAGAGCAGTGAGGATATAAGAATGGGTTTTCAGAATGGATCCGGCAGTGAGAAGTTACTCAACTGCGCAGCTTGTCATGAACCAATGGCTCTTGATGCTGAGTTTTGCTCTGAGTGCGGGGTTCGGCGTGCCATCGCAACAGGTTATGAGGCAGTCGGGTCAGAGAGTGAAAGTAACACGGGCTCCTTCAGCGATGGAGTATTCGGAAACTTAAATCAAGGAATTCAGAGTTTTGGTAATTCTATTCAAGAGAGCCAACAGAAGTTAAAAAGTGGTGTACAAAAAGTATCTCAAATTCGATTTTATTTCGGTGAAAGAATTTCACGTTTTAGTAATTTCTTACACTTAAAGAAGAAAATTGTTTTTGCGGGAACTGCGGGAATGCTCCTTGTGGGATCATACATTCTGACCCAGACATTGATATTTAGCACCCAAAATGCCGACACTTTTTCTGAGAAATACATCGAGCTTGTTGCATCAAGAGATATTAGCCAAATCCAAAAGGATTCAATTTACTTCCCAAACCCTGAAAACTTGCCAGTTCTTCCAGTGAGGTATCAAGTCTGGGATGAAGTTGAACAGGTGACATGGAAAACTGATTCTGAATGGAACGGTTGGTTAGGAAAGGGAAAAGTCACTTTTGCTCCTGTTTTGGATCAGAAAGTGGACATCGAAAATTCGGTATCCATTGAAATCGCTGCTCATTTCAAGTCTAAGTGGCTTATCTTTCGCGAAATTGATTGGGTTGCCTCGCAGCCTGTTGCGTCGATTGAGATGAATACTAAAATTGAAAGAAATCTTGACATTAGATTTAATGGGTTATCGGCTGGAACATCAAATAATCCTGCTTTGTCTCAGAAAAAATATGCCCTTTTGCCCGGTCCAGTCTCAATTGCATTAAATGGATCAGGATTCACCAAGGAACGTGTTTATTCAACATTCGCAAGCTCATCAAATCAGATTAAACCGGAGTTCGAACCGATTAGTTATGGGCTATCACCTGCCCAACAGAGTTCAGCCAGAAGTAGAGTCGTCTCCGAATTGAATAATTGTCTGAAGCGTGAATGTGGCCGCCTACCGTATTTAACTAGAAGCGACTTCGAGTTTTCTAATTGGCCAAGTAGCTATCTTTATGTAGATTATTTCAATACGGCCTGGTCGGATTCTGCGACATGTGAAGCGGCTGATTACACCGTTTCGTCTTACCAAACCGCACGAATCTCTATGAAGTGTAGTGCCTCTGCCTCAGCGTCAATCAAGTGGATTCTGTACAGACTTTGGTTCACAACATATTACGACACAGGATTCGATTATGACACCTTCGACCTTTACGTATCTGCAGATCTCTCACCTCTCACGAATGGCTCTTCTGTGCGCGTGAGTTCGGTCAGTATAAGTGGCTAGCCCAGGTTAAGTTTTAAGTCGATCTTATAGGGTCTTTGATTTCCAACGTCAACAGTAAATTTGTCACTTTCCCCAAAAGGAAACCTTACAAATACAGAAACCTTCCCGCCACTGAATGAATCATCTAAAGGTAGGAATGCTTTGAATTTGCATCCTATGTAATTGTATTTGATTGCGTCACCCAACTTAACTGAACCAAGAGTTTTTGATTGGGCATCAGAGACAAACAACAAAGAATCAGAAATACCCTTATATGGACTTGGGTTATTGCAGTACTGCGGGGTTGAAGAAGTGGTGTATGCCTCTCTAAACACTGAGCTACTTAAATCAACGTTAATCGTGATGCCTTGCGGCCCAAGAACCTCGATGTTCTTGCTTGATTTTGTGGTCAAACCTAAAGATAGGATTGAAACACCCACCAATATAACCAGAACGATAAAGGCTCCTGTGGTTAGAGATTTCGCATCAGAGCTTTCGTTTAACCCTTTACGTGGGTCTCTTTTTTTCTTACGAGTTTCGGTTGTAAGGGCTTTACCAATGTCCTCAGTTGCGTCTTGTTCTTTTTGTTTTTTTGGAGACATTATTTTTGTGACCAATCAACGAGAGTTCTACACATAGCCAATATGGTAACGTCCTTTATCAACATTAGGAAGAAGCCAAGAGAAAGTGATTTAGAGTTGCCAAGACTTAGGATCTTCTTTACCGCCGCATTGGTTGTCTTGTCCGCACTTTCTCCTATGCACCAGGCACATGCCGAGAATAAGGTTTTCCAGCAGAGATCTATTTTTGATGATGCGAATCCATCAAATGTTGACCCCCTATACGACCTCCAGGATGTGGAGATCGGAATCTTTGATACAGACCTGGATATCGTGAATTTCTGGCTCCACTTCAAGAGTCCAATCACCCAAAGAATGTTTGTTGAATCCAGCTCAAAGACACCATGGGCATTGCTAACTATTTGGCGAAGCAAGCCTGCAACAGTCGGAGGGGATAGTGGTGATTTCAGAATCTCCACGAATTCATCCATACAGTACCCCCTCGATAACATTTCAATCTCTGCAAGTGCATTTGGAAACACGATTTCTGGGCAAACGCGAACAACGTTGGCTAGCTGTAATTCGAGAACATGGTCAAACATTAGTTCAGGAGTGAAGTGGATTGGCTTTAGCATTTCGCGTAAGTGCGCAAAACTCCCTGATCAGTTTTGGATAAACGGATATGTGGATCCAAACTCATCTAATGCGGGTAGTGGTGCCAGTGGAACTGTTTTTGATTGGGACTATGTACCATCAGAACCTTTTTTTGTAGATTTGACAGTTAGAAATGGTTCTTCGCCTACCCCAAGGCCTACTAATCCTGTAGTGGTGCAGCAAACCCAATCGATAACCTTTGGATCAGTTGAACCATCAGTGAAACTTTCCGATGAAAGTATAGATCTCGAGGCTTATTCGACTTCAGGACTTAATGTAAAGGTTAAGAGTTTAACTTTGGATGTTTGTCAGATTCCTTATGACGAGGATTCTTCTAGTGAACTCAAATATATAGAGCTGATGTCGAGTGGAAGTTGCATTCTGCAACTTTCACAAGATGGAAATGAATTGTGGAAACCAGCCGTCACGCGCACGGTTTCATTTTATGTTGTTGGAAATCCAAAGCCCGTCGTTACCAAAGAAGCGGCAAAAAAGTCTGTTCCAAAAGCGACACCATCCAAATCTCCCATAATCTCTGGTTCGGCCAATAGTGTGAAGAAACCTTCAACATCAGGAGTTCAGGGGGCTGCAACGAACAAGATTGGTGGTTCAGCGACCTCAAAAACCAAGTCGATAACTTGCGTTAAGAATGGTGTTACCAAGACAGTTACTTCGCAGAATCCAAAATGTCCACAAGGGTTTAACCTGAAAAAGTAGGTCTTTTGGAATTTGACGTAGCTTTCCGGTGAAATCAAAGCAGATGTTAGACAAAAGTGGTCAGACTCCAACTCTGCGGTGAATATTTCTTGGGAAGGTCTCTAGAAAACCAGAAGATTTCATTTAAAATTCTCACAATTATCTGAAACGGTTTGAAATTCTAAGGGGCCTAAATGTTTTTTCGATCATCAGTCAAATTCCGCTCCTCAGTTGTTGCTCTATTGACGATTATTTCTCTCAACATGTTGCCAATGCTAGCAACTCACGCTACCGAGAAGGCCGGAGCCAAGTGCACAGAGTTTGGGAAAACAGTCGTTAAAGGTAAGGCAAAGTTAACTTGTGTAAAAATTACAGAATACAAGTGGGTGGCAGCGCCAATTAAGCCTGCACTAAGCACTATTTTTAACCCAGTACCTCCAGGGAAAAAGTTCGTTGCCAACACTCTCCAGTTTCAGACAGACAAAGTAGATTTTGATTTTGGAGATGAGGTTTGTCGTGAAAATGGTTTTAATGAAGGATGTGTGTTTAGCGGTGCGTTAACTTCATCAGTAGATCCGGAGAGTCTAAATAGATGGATTAGTGTCGATTTGATTGTTACAAATTTAACCAAGAAAAGAATTAGCGCTGTTGACCTCAATTACTCTTTTTTCATGATTCTCCCAAATGGGAAATACATTGAAAACGATAGAAGTGTTATTTATGAGAGCGCTCCAATCGACATTACTTTAGATCCAAACCTTCCAACAACGATGCGTGTGGGATTTGCCCTCCCAAAAGTGGTTGAAAATCTGAATCCAATTATCGTAGTTCGCGATGATTCAGGCGCAAAAGCCAGGGATTACTTCTTCTATTTGAACTGGTAAAACTACGGAATTGGTTTCGGCGAAAATCCAGGAATAGGTTTTGTACCTTGATCTGGCACAGGTTTATTTGAAGGAACCGGAATTGGTTTTGTAGAGGGTGCCGGCACAGGTTTATTTGAAGGAACCGGAATTGGTTTTGTAGAGGGTGCCGGCACAGGTTTATTTGAAGGAACTGGAACTGGTTTCGGCTTGAAGAAACTCTTCGAAGGCGTTTGAGCGGTAATGGTCGGAGTAGGCGTTGGCTTTGCAACATCAACATAGGTGATGCGGGTGCCACCAATAAAGGCGGGTCGCGGAAAATAGGAAACTGGATATTCAGCAAGAGCTCTCTTCATGTAAATATTCCAGATTCGAGCTGGAAAGGAACCACCTGTGATGGAGTTTAATCCGCCAATTCCTGTCAATTTTTTCTCTGGTGTATCTCGGAAAAAGGCAACTGATGTGGCTAAATCTGGAGAATATCCAGTAAACCAAGCCGAAGCATTATCTTGAGATGTTCCAGTTTTTCCTGCAATTGGGCGAGGAAAGCCGGCCAAAACAGAAGAAGCGGTTCCATTACGAACAACACCTGTAAGCGCATAGGTCAAGTCAGAGATTACTTTCTCTGAGAAAACTCTTCTGTTCTCTCCTTTAAATTCATAAATCAAATTACCATCACCATCAAAAATTCTCTTTACTAAATGTGGTTTAGAGTAAATGCCGCCTGAAGCAAAAGTAGCAAAGGAAGAAGCAACATCTAGAACTCTTGGACTTGAAACTCCAAGTACAACAGATGGGGTTGGTAAGACTTGAACGGAATCCGGAATGCCCGCTCGGCGTGCAGCGTCCACAACAGATTCTGGGCCGATCTTAGTGCCCAACTTAACAAAGACTGTATTTATTGAACTTGCAGTCGCTTTGTAAAGTGAAACAGGACCGAAACTGCTATTTCCATAATTCGAAACTTTGTAGTTTCCTGACGAAGTCTTGAATACTTGTGGTGATTTGCCATCCCACACCGTAGATAGCGAGTAGCCCTTTTCCAGAGCAGCAACAACCGCAAAAACCTTAAAGGTAGAACCAGCCTGAGCAATAGCCTGCGTGGCGTCGTTGAGCTGCCGTTCGAGGTAATCATTTCCACCATATAGCGCCACAATTTCCCCGGTACCTGGTCGAACAGTAGCAAGACCGATGTGTAAATCGTTAGGAGAATCAATCGGCCTTTGAGCTTCGACGGCTAACTCGGCATACCTCTGAGTACTTTGAACCAAGGTTGTCTGTACTACATACCCACCAACCGTTAGCACATCTTCAGCGAAACCAAGTTCTGATAGCTCACTTTTTATAGCGGCGATCAAGTGCCCTCGGTTAGATGAGTTGATGTCTTCAACTTTTTTTGACGCAAATTTCGGAAATGAGATTGTTCTCGCTTCCTCGATTTTTAGCCAACCCTCATCAACCATATTCTTTTTAATTCCATTGAATCGGTTCACAAGCCGGGCTGAGTTTCCAGGTTTGAATTCAGGGTCGTAATTTGCAGGGGCGCGAACTAGTGCGGCAAGAACGATCGACTGGGCGGGAGTAAGCGCGCTTGCTTTAACTCCAAAGTATTTTCGGGCCGCCATTTCAACGCCATAAGCATTTCGCCCAAAGTACACAGCATTAATGTATTTCTCAAGAATCTCAGATTTAGTAAATGCTCCTTCAACCTTTAAAGCGACAAACACTTCTTTGATTTTTCTCGAAATTTTTTGTTCTGGCTTAAGGTAGGCAATTTTTGCGTACTGTTGTGTGATCGTTGAACCACCTTGCAATGAGTCTGAAGTTGCATTTTTTAGTAAGGCTCGTCCAATTGCTATGGGATTAATACCAAAATGAGAATAGAAGTCACTATCTTCCGCTGCCAAAATAGCCCTTTGAAAGGAAAGTGGAATTCTGTAAAGCGGAACTTCAACTCGGTCTTCTCTATAGACACGTCCAACTTCAGCGTTGTTTGTGTACTTGAATACAGAAGCTTTGCTTGAGGTGTAACTATTACGCACCGAGATGGAGGTACTTTCGTAAGTAACGGTGAAAATTAGTATACATAGAAATAACGAAGATAAAGTTACGACTATAAAATGTGACCTAGTCCACCTGAGCACTCTAGTAATTCTCTTCGATATAGCGCTCACGAACTATATCTTGCAACCCGCGTAAGCGAATCTCTTCTTTCCAAGAGCTAAATCTCTTGTGTCGAAAGTAGCACTAAAAGTTTTCCCACTCTTTTTCTTAAACAGCACTTTCATAGCTCTTGATTTAGATATATTCGAGATCAAACTTTGTGTGTTGGTGTTAATAACTATTGTTCCCTCGATGCCATACCCAGACGTCGAATAAGTTGCTCTCTTGCTTGAAGTAAGGCCTTGAAACTGCAGTGAAATAAATCCCGGATCATCTAGGCTCATATTCTCGTGTGCAGATCCTGTCTGCATAAGTGACATTGAAATTGTGTACTTTTTCTTTGTGCACATAACTAACAGGGCTGCGTAGTAGGTTTCATATTCCAGATCACTATTTTGAAGTCCATAATAATTAACAGGGCCAATTCCATTAATCCAGTAACTCGAAGCGTAAGCAGTTAAACCAGAAGGCTTGTTATCGGACTCAAATTTCCAATCTGCATTGGCGCTTGGATTAAATGTGGCGATCATGACTAGAGAAATAAGGATGACCAGAAACTTTTTCATTATTAACAAAACCCCTAATTTGATGAGATGCAAAATTCTACAGGCTTGGATTATTGAGAACTAGAGAGGATTCAGAATCTGAGGGGGTGAAAGGCAAATAGACCAGTCAAATCATTAGCCCCAGTTGATTCGTTTGGGCTGCTTAATCAGAATTTAGGAGGTGGGCTTTAGAATTAGAGCCTGTCTGACATGGCGTCTTCAACCCAAGGAGTCTCAATGCTTATTCCTTCAAAGGCTAAATTCCGCGCATCGCTGATTGTGTTGTTGACAATCTTTTCACTCAGCTCAAACATGGTGCCGACCTCTGCCATTGATCTTGGCGCGAAGGCGAAGTACATAATCTCGGTTTCACCATCAGCTAAAGCGGCTATTGAAGCCACGGTTGCTAGAAATGGTTGGAAGATCGATAAGAAGTACAACTATGCATTTGATGGTTACACAGTAGAGCTTCCAAAGTTAGTTGCAGGTTTGCTCTCAAAGATTCCTAATGTTTTGACTGTTGAAGAGGATCGCGATGTGTTTGGCCTTGCGATTCAAAATACCCAAAGTCCAACACCTACCTGGGGAATTGATCGTGTTGATCAACGCGAGAAGGTTGGTTTGCCAGGATCAACAAGTGCCTACGGCTATCGCAGTGCTGGTGCTGGTGCAACGATCTATATCGGTGATACCGGAATTTATCCTCACAATGATTTAGCAGGTCGTATTTCAACCTCTGGATACTCATCAATCAATGATGGAAATGGCACTGTTGATTGCAATGGTCACGGAACACACGTTGCAGCAACAGCTGCAGGCACAAAATATGGTTTAGCTAAGAATGCTCGCGTTGTTCCAGTTCGATTGCTCAACTGTGCAGGCAGCGGACAGTACTCAGGTGTTATTGCAGCCCTTGACTGGATTTTGAGTCCTGAGAATCCAAATCCTAAAACGCAGGCTGTTTTGAATTTAAGTATCGGTGGTCCTGCATCCGCATCATTGAACGCTGCCATCTTGCGTTTAACAAATGCAGGAATCACAGTTGTTGCTGCAGCGGGAAATGAATCAACAGACGCATGCACACGTTCTCCTGCAAGTGCACCCAGTGCAATTACTGTTGGTGCGACAACTCCTGCGGATGCTCCTGCAGGATATTCAAACCAAGGTAAGTGCGTAGATATCTTCGCCCCAGGCTCAGGCATTGTTTCTGCTTGGTTTGGAGCACCAGATCTAACCCGTGAAGCAAGCGGAACATCTATGGCAAGCCCACATGTGGCAGGAGCTGCTGCGATCTATTTGGGGCTTAACCCAACCGCTTCTGTGGCTCAGGTCGCACAATATTTGGATTCAGAGTCAACAAAGAATGCAATCACTGGCCTCAAAGTAGACACAGTCAATAAGCATTTGTATGTCTCTCCAACAGATGGCGGAGCACCGATTGTTGCTCCAGTCGTTGCACAAAAGAGCGTTACAAATATTACGCACCAAAGC
>JACCDL010243580.1_pt1 | contig 18110 bp, 24 predicted proteins | sample 7441931 | NCBI WGS metagenome assembly JACCDL01 (sample SAMN15323437, study PRJNA562643) | freshwater metagenome | isolation source: river surface water | place: USA:Blue River Watershed | collected 2017-08-16 | reverse complement strand
TATTTATGGCCGGTGGCTCGGGTTTATCCAGTCCGCGATCAATGATTTTGGATTTGTTATCACACGGCTGCACATTGCCGATCACCCTCGTATATGGACAGCGTAATCACGCCGAACTGTACTACGACGACGAGTTCAAAGCGTTAGCTGAGAAGCACGCCAATTTCAATTACATCCCTGCTCTGTCAGAAGATGCCACCGGTTTTGATGGCATCAAAGGTTTCGTGCATGAAGCCGCACAACAGCACTTCAAGGGTGATTTTTCCGGGCACAAAGCGTACTTGTGTGGGCCACCCGCGATGATCGAAGCTTGCCTCAGTACCTTGATGCAGGGGCGCTTGTACGAGCGTGATATCTACGCAGAAAAATTCATCACTGCTGCCGATGCTGCAAAGCCACGCAGCGCATTATTTAAACGTGTCTGAGGCAAAGCCATGTTTGATTTTCGACCAAAAGTACAAGTAAAGATCGAGCAAACAGGTGAATCGTATGCCTGCGCTATTGGTGAAAGTCTGTTGCAAGGCATGTTGCGTCTAGGGCGTAAAGGCATTCCTGTTGGTTGTGTCAATGGTGGTTGTGGTGTGTGCAAAGTAAAAATTCTTGAAGGTCAAACACAGGTACTGGGTCCGGTGAGTCGCGCCCATGTGAGTGCAGAAGAAGAAACACAGGGCTACACCCTTGCTTGTCGGGTGGGTCCTGCAAATGAAGTACGACTAGAAGTTGCAGGAAAAATGATTAAACCATTTTCAAAGGGGTTTCCAGGGCAGACTACCCCATCTGCCATAGCAAAATAATAAAGGAGATAACCATGGGCGTTATGCGAATCGGGCATGTCAGCCTGAAAGTGATGGATATGGCAGCTGCCGTCAAACATTACACCGAAGTGCTAGGCATGAAAGTGACTATGGAAGATAAATCAGGGAATGTTTACCTGAAATGCTGGGATGAGTGGGATCGCTACTCGCTAATTCTCACACCTTCCGACCAAGCAGGTATGAACCACGTTGCTTACAAGTGCGAGAAAGACAGCGAACTCGACGAATTCAAAAAACGTATTGAGGCGCACGGCATCAAGACGACCGATTTGGCTGAAGGCTCATTGCCAGCCACTGGCCGCATGCTGCAGTTCAAACTACCCAGCGGCCATGAAATGCGTTTGTTCGCGCAGAAAGAATATGTGGGTACCGAAGTTGGTACGACTAACCCCGATCCTTGGCCAGACAACATCACTGGTGCGGGAGCGCATTGGGTCGATCATTGTCTGTTGATGTGCGAGTTGAATCCAGAGACCGGTGTTAATACAGTCGCTGAGAACGTCGAATTTTTCAAAAACGTACTCGACTTTCATCTGGTCGAACAAGTGTTGGTTGGCCCTGGTGGCGCGATTCAAGCAGCTGCCTTCCTCGCCTGCACCAACAAACCGCATGACATCGCTTTCGTTGGTGCGCCAACGTCGGGACTACACCATGTGTCGTTCTTCCTCGATTCATGGCACGACGTGCTGAAAGCAGCCGACGTGATGGCCAAGAAAAAGGTCGAGATCGATGTTGCCCCAACACGTCATGGCATTACACGCGGCGAGACTATCTATTTCTTCGACCCAAGTGGTAACCGTAACGAGACTTTCGCTGGTTTGGGTTATCTCTCGATGCGCGATCGTCCTGTCACCACCTGGACTGAAGACAAACTCTGGAGTGGCATCTTCTATCACACTGGTGAAGCAACGCCTTCATTCACTGAGGTGTACACCTAATAACTATTTCGTTAGTTCTAGATCCCGGCGAGAGCCGGGGTCTGGTTGTTTATTTTCGTTTGGTTAGCTGAGCGCAAATACACAACCGTAAAAAATTGATTTTTAAATTTTTATGACGTTACACAATCATGAGTAAAGACAGTAATTCACACAGTATAAATACAGCTGTCATATCGCCGGAAGCAGCTAGCACTGCTTTGAAAGCGACCGTAGAACACGCACAGAAACTGGGTATCGCGATTAATGTCGCTATCACAGACAGTTCAGGAGTGCTGGCGGGATTTTTGCGCATGCCTGGCGCTTTTCTTCATTCGATCGATATCGCTATCGACAAAGCCTACACATCGGCAAGCTTTGGTTTTCCTACGAGTCAATGGTTAAACATATTGGAAGGTGATCCCGCACTAAAAGCTGGTTTGCCGCTGCGCCCTCGGTTAGTCATCTTTGGAGGTGGTCTACCTATCGTAGAAAACGGAACACGCATAGGCGGCATTGGTGTATCCGGCGGGTCTGCTGAACAAGACGAAGAATGTGCGCGAGCAGGCCTTAAGGCTATTGGATTGGCATAAGAATTAAAAATAACAAAAAATGATGGGGGAAAAATGAAACAGTTTCACAATTTTATTAACGGTGAGTTCATTGCAACCGGAAAGACATTTGAAAATCGTGCCCCAATTGATAACCACGTCATTGGTTTAGTTCATGAAGCTAGTCAGCTTGATGTTGATAATGCTGTTAAAGCAGCGCGCGCTGCACTGACTGGCGATTGGGGCAAACTCTCTGTCGTTAAGCGCGTTGAAATGCTTTATGCAGTTGCCGATGAAATTAATCATCGTTTTGATGAGTTTCTCGACGCCGAATTAGCGGACACAGGTAAGCCGCATTCACTTGCATCACATATCGATATTCCACGAGGTGCAGCGAATTTTAAGGTGTTTGCGGACATCATAAAAAATGCACCTACCGAAAGCTTTCAAATGACAACACCGGATGGCGGCACCGCTATTAGTTACGGTGTACGTGTGCCATTAGGTGTGATTGGAATCGTCTGCCCTTGGAACTTACCGCTTCTGCTGATGACGTGGAAAGTTGGCCCTGCACTCGCCTGCGGAAATACCGTCATTGTAAAACCCTCTGAGGAAACACCCGCTACCGCCACTCTACTTGGCGAAGTCATGAACAAGGTAGGTATACCTAAAGGTGTTTATAACGTAGTCCATGGCTTTGGGCCTAACTCAGCAGGTGAATTCCTGACTAAACATCCCGGTGTCGATGGCATTACCTTTACAGGAGAAACGCGGACCGGTGAAGCCATTATGGCCGCTGCTGCTAAAGGTGTACGTCCTGTGTCGTTCGAGCTCGGTGGTAAAAATGCAGGTATCGTTTTTGCCGATGCGGATTTCGATAAAGCGGTTGCAGGCATCATGCGATCGTCATTTGAAAACTGTGGGCAAGTCTGCCTTGGTACAGAGCGCGTGTATGTACAACGTCCTATCTTCGACAAATTCGTCGCTGCACTTAAAGAAAAAGCGGAAGCACTAAAAATCGGTCCGTCGAACGAACCGGGAGTCGGTTTAGGTCCATTGATCTCCGCAGAGCACAAAGCGAAAGTATTGTCCTATTACGAAAAAGCCAAAGCAGAGGGCGCAACGGTAGTCACAGGTGGTGGCTCTCCGGTAATGGCTGATTCACTCCAACAAGGTCATTGGGTACAACCCACTATTTGGACTGGTCTACCTGAAAGTTCTACCATTATTCGCGAAGAGATATTTGGCCCTTGCTGCCATATCGCGCCGTTTGATACTGAGGACGAAGCGATAGCGCTTGCTAACGATACGCCCTATGGTCTAGCTACAACCATTTGGACTTCGAATATGTCTACAGCGACGCGCATGGCGAATGCTATTCACGTTGGTTTGTGCTGGATTAATAGTTGGTTTTTACGTGATTTACGTACGTCGTTTGGTGGCTCAAAAGCGTCGGGCATTGGTCGTGAAGGTGGCGTACATTCGCTCGAGTTTTATACCGACCTTCGTAATGTCATGATCAAACTATAAAACTATAAACCTACGACCCTTGGAGTAAATGCATGACCATGAACGCACAAACTATTACTCGTTACGGTGATGAGTTATACGATTCACTCATCTCGCGTATACCTGTTGAACCGATTACCAATCGCGAATCCGATATTACTATCGACGATGCCTATCAAATTCAGCTTCGCATGATTCAACGTCGTCTGGACGCAGGTGAAATTTTAGTAGGAAAAAAAATCGGCGTTACCAGTAAAGTCGTGATGGACATGCTGGGTGTCAATCAACCTGATTTTGGTCATCTACTGTCTGGCATGGTGTTCAACGAAGGTGAAGCCGTCGACACTAGCAAAATGATTGCACCCAAAGCAGAAGCTGAAGTGGCGTTCATGCTGTCGCGTGATTTAACAGGACCTGGTGTCACCGCTGCGGATGTACTTCGCGCGACTGACTGTGTGATGCCCTGCTTTGAAATTGTCGATTCTCGAATTAAAGATTGGAAAATCAAGATTCAAGATACGGTGGCTGACAACGCGTCATGCGGAGTTTTTACACTGGGTGGCACACGCAAAAGCCCGCGCGATCTCGATCTCTCACTCGCTGGCATGGTGCTCGATAAAAATGGTGAAATTATTAGTACGTCTGCAGGTGCCTCGGTACAAGGCTCACCTGTCAATGCCGTTGCATGGCTTGCTAACACGCTGGGGCGCTTGGGTATCACTCTCAAAGCCGGCGACGTCATTCTCTCTGGCTCACAGTCACCTTTAGTACCGGTTAAAGCGGGCGACAGCTTGCATTGCTCGGTGGGTGGATTAGGCAGTACGTCAGTACGGTTTATCTAATCGCTTATACGCCACTTATTACCTCTCCATAATAACGAGAAAAATTTATGCAACTCGATAAAGCCACCATTGAAAAACTTGCCGCTCATCTGGAATCTGCTGAGCTCGAAGCACGTGACGTACTGAAGATTACCGACGATTATCCTGATATGGATTGGGATGATGCCTACACTATTCAAGACACCATTCGCAAAAGAAAAGAAGCTCGTGGTAATAAAACAGCAGGGTTGAAAGCTGGGCTGACTTCATTTGCCAAGATGAAGCAAATGGGGGTTGATGTGCCCTGCTTCGGGTTTGTGTCTGATTACATGGCGCGCCCTGATGGTGGTGACATCAAAATGTCTGAACTGATTCACCCTAAAGTAGAAGCTGAGATTTGCGTAGTTACAAAGGCAACTCTTAAAGGCCCCGGATGTCACGTCGGTGCAGTGATGGCAGCGATAGATTTTGTTTTACCGGCTGTTGAAGTTATTGATAGTCGCTACCGCGACTTTAAATTTGATTTGAAAAGCGTTGTTGCTGATAACACCTCGGCATCGCGTTTTGTGATTGGCGGTCGTTCGCGCAATATTCAAGACGTCGATTTACGTACATTAGGAGTTGTACTTGAAAAGAATGGCCAAGTTATGGCAATGGCTGCAGGCGCCGCAGTTCTAGGACATCCAGCCGCTGCCATCGCCATGATGGCCAATCATCTTGGGGCACGTGGACAAGAAATTCCGGCGGGTACCTTCATCATGACGGGCGGAGTGACTGAAGCCATTCCTGTTCAAGCAGGCGATAGTATTTTGGTTCGTTACCAAGATCTCGGCTCAGTATCGATGCGTTTTGTTGACTAACGACGTATCGACTGATGAGCACACCTGCACATAACTCTGCTGTCACCGTACTGGTAACACGGCGAATTAAACCCACTCATGAAGCCGACTTTGAAAAAGTGATGGGCAACATGATGGCCGCCGCTAAAGAATTTCAAGGTCATCTTGGTAGTCAATTGATCAAACCCAGCGAAGAAGAACCTGGGCTTTATCACGTGGTGTTTGCTTTTGATTCGGATGAGCATCTGCAACACTGGCAAGCATCACCTTCACGTGCACTTGGACTCGCTGCTATTGAACCCCACTCCGAGGGACAAGCTCAAATGCGACAAGTCATTGGCATGGCTCATTGGTTCATGACAGCAGGACACGTATCTCCGCCTCCTCGCTGGAAAGTGGCAACGGTTACTTGGCTAGGTATTTTTCCTACGGTGCTGCTGTTGTTTACCTTGCTGGGTGACTTACTCGCTCCTTGGCCACTGGTTCCAAGAGTCATGCTGCTAACGATGCTGGTTGTTCTGATCATGACGTGGTTAGTCGCCCCACAACTTACCCGCTGGCTTAAACCTTGGCTACACAGTGGGCGCGCACATTAATACGAGGACCACAATGGATTTGCAATTAAAAGGACAAACAGCACTCGTAACCGGATCGACAGCAGGTATTGGTTACGCTATCGCCAAGCTGCTCGCTGCAGAAGGTGCTGATGTCATCATTAATGGTCGCACGCAAACTGCCGTTGATCAATCTGTAGCAAAGCTTAAGACAGACCAACCCAGCGCACGAGTTACGGGAATAGCCGTCGATTTGTCAAATGCAAAAGGTTGTGAGCAGTTGATTTCATCGCTCCCCTCAGTCGATATCCTTGTCAACAATTTAGGCATATTCGATCCTAAGCCATTTGAGACTATTTCTGATGCCGACTGGCAGCGTTTTTTCGAAACTAATGTGATGAGCGGCGTGCGACTTTCTCGTGCTTATTTGCCTGCCATGAAAAAACGTAATCACGGTCGCATTGTATTTATTTCGAGTGAGTCAGGTATCTGCCCTCCTGCTGAAATGGTCCACTATGGTATGACGAAATCAGCACAGTTATCTGTTGCCCGCGCACTGGCTGAAACCTGTGTAGGCACTGCAGTCACTGTTAATAGCGTGTTACCTGGTCCTACACTAACAGAGGGTGCTAAAGATTTTTTCGATAAGCTCGCCGCAGAAGAAGGGGTCAGTTTCGACGTGGCAGCAGAAAACTTTTTCACGCATGCTCGTCCCACATCGCTTTTACGGCGCTTTATTACCCCAGATGAAGTCGCTTCAATGGTGGCCTACGTTTGTAGCCCTCGATCAGCCGCAACGAATGGCGCTGCGCTGCGCGTCGATGGTGGTGTGGTTCGTTCACTTATCTAATTTAGTTTAAAAAAATTTTCGATCACGACGGTTTTATTAGGAGCAAAAAATGACAAAAAAAATCAAATGCGCACTCATCGGGCCAGGCAATATTGGTACTGATTTGCTCGCCAAATTACAACGCTCAGCTGTGCTTGAGCCGGTATGGATGGTAGGCATTGACCCCGAATCTGATGGATTGAAACGTGCTCGCGATATGGGCATTAAAACGACTGCTGATGGCGTTGATGGCTTACTGCCGCATGTCAAAGCTGATGGCGTACAAATCGCTTTTGATGCGACCAGCGCTTACGTGCATGGAGAAAATTCTCGCAAACTGACTGAGCTGGGTGTGATGATGATTGATCTGACTCCCGCTGCGATTGGTCCTTATTGTGTACCGCCAGTGAACTTAAAAGAACATGTCGGTAAACGCGAAATGAACGTCAACATGGTGACCTGCGGTGGTCAGGCTACTATTCCCATGGTGGCAGCGGTATCACGCGTTCAACCAGTTGCCTACGGCGAGATCGTAGCCACCGTGTCGAGTCGCTCCGTGGGTCCTGGCACGCGAAAAAATATCGACGAATTTACTCGCACCACCGCTGGTGCTGTTGAAAAAGTAGGCGGCGCTAAACAAGGCAAGGCAATCATCATCATTAACCCTGCTGATCCACCATTAATCATGCGTGACACGATTCACTGCCTGACCGAAGGTGAACCGAATCAAGCCAAGATTACCGCCTCGGTTTTAGAAATGATCAAAGAAGTACAAAAATATGTACCCGGATACAAGCTCGTCAACGGCCCTGTATTTGATGGAAAACGGGTTTCGATTTTTCTAGAAGTCGAAGGTCTAGGCGACTACCTTCCAAAATACGCCGGCAATTTAGACATCATGACTGCGGCAGCCGCTCGTACTGCTGAGATGTTTGCCGAAGAAATCTTATCCGGAAAACTAACACTTGAACCCGCTCTTGCAGCGTGATGACAAAGGACTCTCTCATGAACATCAAAGGTAAAAAAGTCGCCGTCCATGACATGACGCTACGTGATGGTATGCATCCTAAGCGTCATCAAATGACACTCGAACAAATGACTCAAATCGCTAGCGGCCTTGATCGCGCTGGTGTGCCGTATATCGAAGTCACCCATGGTGATGGGTTAGGTGGCTCGTCGGTCAATTACGGATTTCCTGCCCATACGGATGAACAGTACCTTGGCGCAGTCATTCCATTAATGAAGCAAGCCAAAGTATCTGCCTTACTGATACCTGGTATCGGTACAGTTGACCATCTGTTGATGGCTAAAGATCTCGGTGTGCATACCATTCGCGTTGCGACGCATTGCACTGAAGCTGATGTGAGTGAACAGCACATTATTAAGGCACGCTCACTTGACATGGATACGGTCGGATTTTTAATGATGGCCCACATGAGTGATGCGCAAAGTTTGGTGAAACAAGCCAAGCTAATGGAAAGCTATGGCGCTAACTGTATCTACATCACTGACTCGGCTGGCTATATGCTTCCCGATGATGTAACCATTCGCCTTGATGCTGTGCGCCAGGCATTAAAACCAGAAACCGAGCTCGGTTTTCATGGGCACCATAACTTAGCCATGGGCATCGCCAATTCACTTGCTGCCGTTGCAGCGGGCGCTAGTCGTATTGATGCTGCTGCTGCAGGTTTAGGCGCCGGTGCCGGCAATACACCGATGGAAGTGTTCATTGCGGTATGCGCACGTATGGGCGTTGAAACCGGAGTCGATGTCTTCAAAATTCAAGACGTAGCCGAAGATTTAGTTGTTCCTATCATGGACCACATTATTCGCATTGATCGTGATTCACTCACTTTGGGATATGCAGGGGTTTATTCGAGCTTCTTATTATTTGCCAAACGTGCCGAAGCAAAATATGGCGTACCAGCGCGCGATATTTTGGTAGAACTGGGACGACGCGGTATGGTGGGTGGCCAAGAAGACATGATTGAAGACACCGCAATGACGCTGGCTCGTGAACGCAAACAACAGAGTCTGTCAGCTGCTGCCTGATCATTAATCCAAGGAGATCGTATGCCCTTTGCTCAAATCTACATGCTAGAAGGAAGAACTGAAGAACAGAAGCGTGCTGTGATTGAAAAAGTCACTATCGCATTACACGAAGCGGTTGGCGCACCGAAAGAAACCATTCGTATTCTGATTCAGGATGTACCAAAAACTAACTGGGGAATCGCGGGAACATCGGCCAAGGATTTGGGCCGATAAACTTATATTTCGTGAGTGTTTTAGAACTGCGATCGACTCCCTCTAAAACGAAATGCCCGCTCAATTTAGCGGGCATTTTTTTGATAATCTGTTTAATTTCGCCTCTCTGATTTAAGCCTATGAAGCAGTTACTCGCTAATCAGGGGCAACAACTGCAATGGGCCGTGTGCCAATTTTTTCTCCGGTAACTTCATCCACAGCTATCGCATTGATCTCTTTGCCTGTTTCAGCATCCAGAAAACGCACTAACTTACCCCCACCTCTGTGCTTGCGTCCCCATGCACCAATGATGAAAAGTACAGGCAGAAAATCCACGCCTGCTTGAGTCAAAAGATATTCTTCTCGCGGGGGGTGCTCCGAGTAGCGCTTCTTTTCCAATAAGCCTTCGTCCGTCAAATTGGCTAGCCGTCGGGTAAGGATAGTCGGGGCGATACCCAAACTTTTACGAAACTGGTCAAAGCGTGTCAGACCAGCGTGGGCGTCTCGCAGGATCAACAAACTCCACGCATCCCCCGCAAAAGCCAAGCTGCGGGCTATTGGGCACGGATCCAAATCATTATTTTCGATGTCCATATCAATTAAGTAGTGACTTACTTTCAAAATGATAGTAACTTACGTTTTGGAGCGATACTATCACTTCCAGACATAAATTAGAACGATGAAAAAAACAGAAAGTCGTTAGCAATAGCTACTGGGACTTCCCGCAGCAGGTTTAAGGATTCACCATGACGATACCTACCCAAAACGAAAATAATCTCCTCAATCAGCCGCTACAACTACCCAACGGAACCGTGCTGCGCAATCGACTTGCGAAGTCATCGATGAGCGAGGCCCTTGGAACATACGATAACCACCCTACTCTTGAACTTGTGACGCTCTACCAGCGCTGGTCACAATCGGGCATCGGACTACTATTCAGTGGCAATGTGATGATTGACCGTCGTGCGCTAGGTGAACCAGGGAATGTGGTGATTGAGGATGAATCAGATTTACCTATTCTTAAGCAATGGGCCGAGGCGGCGACCAATCACGGGGCTGCATTGTGGGTACAACTCAACCACCCTGGCAAGCAATCGCCAAAGGGTTTGAACGTTACCAATCTTTCTCCCTCTGCGATTCCATTTCGTGAAGATATGGCGTCCTTCTTTGAAACACCGCGCGCAGCCACTAACGCGGAGATTGAAGAAATCATTCAGCGTTTTGGACGAAGTGCTGCCATCGTCAAAAAAGCGGGTTTTAGTGGCGTGCAAATTCACGGTGCACACGGTTACTTAGTCAGTCAGTTTTTATCCCCTCACACCAATCAACGCACCGATGAATGGGGTGGCACTCCAGAAAAGCGTCGTAAGTTTGTTTTGGCAGTGTATTCAGAGATCCGTCGCCAAGTCGGTCGAGACTTCCCAATTGGCATCAAGCTGAACTCGGCTGATTTTCAGAAAGGCGGCTTCACAGAAGAAGAGTCCATGGCAACCATTCAGTCACTTGTAGACGCTGGCATCGACCTGATAGAAATATCCGGAGGTACCTATGAAGCGCCTGCCATGAGTGGTGCTTTCAACAAACCACAGAAAACATCTACCGCTGCACGAGAAGCTTATTTTCTGGAGTTTGCAGAAAAAGTGCGCTCAGTCGTGAAAGTTCCTTTGATGGTCACGGGTGGTTTTCGTAGTTTGGCGGGTATGAATGCAGCCATAGAATCTGGTGCGCTCGATATTGTCGGCCTAGCACGATTGATGGCGATAGATCCGGATGCACCAGCTGCATTACTCGGTGGTCGCGATAGCAGTCAGTATGTTCAGCCGATTTCTACCGGTATAAAAGCAATCGACCGAATGGGACTAATGGAAGTGCTCTGGTATACGCGCCAGTTAAAGAGAATCGCACAGGGCCATAATCCACGACCTAATGAAAGCGGTCTTTGGGCGTTTTTAAGTTCGCTAGTCAATAGCATGTGGGGCACATACCGCACTAAACGACTACGTGCTTAGAATAGCTGGATTATTCTGCTCTTCTTTTCTAAACGCCTGCCGTATCTTCTTGTTCGGTTTTATTTGATTTTCTTTTATACCCAATGTAGATCATATAAATAGGAAGCACCCATCCAAGCAGCATTGCAATGGGAAAAATCCATACTACTTCGGGACCATCATTGGTCGCCTGCCTTACGAAGGCTGTTATGTAACCATCGACACCACGGTCTTGTAAGGATCCACATCCATTGAAAAGAAGATGCGCAAAGAGTTGAATGGCTGAAGCACTCGCGGCAAGAACCCAATAACGCTTATCTTGCTTATGGAATATGCCTAAAGCAATGACGGCTATAAGAAAAATCATTGTTCATTCCCCATGTCAGAACCCACTCCTGCCATGTGCTAAAAGTTTTTAATAGAGACGTCATTCTCTACCGCTATCGTGCAATATTCAACCTTCCACAAGATCTCTAAACATCTCTAATAGCGACTAACGCTTATTTCTAAGCCCTTTCAGACCGCCATGAAATATTTGTTATACGATCCATATGTAAAATCTGTTTGAGACACCCTTAATTAGATTGCAATAAAAGCAATCGAAATTAAGGTCGCAGAATATAAGCTTCTCAAGTACTGATTCGTTATACGTGCTATTCAAAGACGAACTATGAGACGGATATGTCTGGCTCTATCTTATTAAAGTATTTGCGCAACAAGCATCCCGACAAGGGACAGATCGAAGTAACGGAAGTGATTTGGAAATGAAATGATTATTCGATTCCAGTACGTTGCAGACCTAGACGAAGAGCTTCGCGTGAAGGCGTTGATCAAGGTTATTGATGTAACTGTCACCCCTGAAAATGCGCTTGCGTATCTAGTGACACGATATCCTGATCGTCACAATATCGAAATCATTGAAATCGTTACTGACTAAAAAATCCCTGCAAATGAAGGACTGTTCAGAGTCAAACGAACAGTCTGGCCCGGACAACGTGCTGTGCGAGTTCAAGCCATTAGGGCCTTGAACATACATCCGCTTAGACTGTGACCGACACCCAAAAAGAGAAATTTTCTGGCATTGAGCGCGTTGACAAGCTTTTTCTCGAAAAAAAGCAAAACGCCCGCTGAGATCAGCGGGCATTTTTTTTCTGTCAGGGCTAAAGAGTTCGTTCCACTAACTTGCCAAGTCCTCCAACACTAGATTTCTGCGGATGGTGAGAATTCGAATAATTTGATGGTCGCAACCCACACAAAAATCCGCCTTCAAGGGCGACCAGGCAAGAAATCAAGATCGAAATCGTCATTTGAAATATTTTCAAATTGGTACATACCACCACTAGATTACCGTTGCACTAGACTTCCATAACACCTAGTGGCATAGTATGGCCATGCGCCGTGTCTTCAAAACTCGCCACTTTGCCCGCTGGATGCGCAAGACCGAATTGACGAATATAGCGCTTTGCAAGGCGGTTGCAGAGATGGCAGAGGGTCTGATCGATGCTGACTTAGGCGGTGATGTGCTTAAGAAACGTGTTGCCCTGCCCGGTCGAGGAAAAAGCGGTGGGGCTCGCACCTTGGTCGCTACCCGACAAGGTACTCGATGGTTTTTCATGTTCGGCTTTGAAAAAAGTGATCGCGCAAACATCTCGGATGTCGAACTGGAAGGATTGCAAAACCTAGCTTCAGATCTTCTGGCACGAAACGGCCGTCAGCTTGATGAAGCAGTCGCAGCAGGAGCACTAACGGAGATTTGTCATGACTAAAAAAACTAAGGCCAAGAGCCAAATTCTAGACGCAGTGTACGAAACCGCTGCTGATCTTCATGAACTTGGTTTCATCGACAAACGGAAAATGCAAAAGTATGCGCTTTTGTGTCTTGAGCCAATTCCTGTCTATGACAGCAAAAAAATTCGCGCATTGCGTGCGCACTTGCAAGTCAGTCAGGTTGTGTTTGCGGCTGTGCTCAATACGAGTCCCTCGACGGTTCGCAAATGGGAAATCGGCGAGAAGCAACCAAGCGGCCCATCACTAAAACTATTGAATCTTATCGACAGAAAAGGCTTGGAGGCAGTGCTTTAATTACCTGGACCCTGCAGGCCACTGATTGGCTTGGAAGACTAGCTCTCCGAATCGCTCTCGCGATGTCCGCAAAGACATCACTGTCTCCTCCTAAAAGCAAAATGCTCGCTGAATTTCAGCGGGCATTTTTAGTACTGCTGGTCGAGTAAAACAACCAGTTCCAATGACTTGCTCAGTCTTCTAACCCACTGATTTCTGATCTTGTTAGGGATTTCATCACCGTCATATTCGCTAAGCCGTACTATTTTTGTACGCAAAGCCCGTTTATTAAATTTGTTTTTACTAAAGCCAATTGCTTCCACATTTGATCACGCCTCATACCTTTAAAGGCTCCAGATACCGCCAAACAGGAAACACCATGAATCATAGAAAACGCTACATATTCAGCATTCTCTCTAGCGTTAGCACTAATTACTCGCGCATCTTTAAGATCATCCAAGGCTTTACACAACATAGTGAAAGGATTATCCGGAGAATGAACCTGAAACAATGACCAGCTAGCCGAACCGGTGCCGTAGGGTCCAAACATCAGTTGAAATAAAACTGGATTTTCAGTGGCAAATTTAAAATAAGCATCTGCACCTGCCGAAAATTTTGCCAGACTAATCGCCTGAGGAGTTGAATCAATACTCGCTGCAGGGCTTTCAATCAAGTCAATCCATTGTTGACCAAGCCGAAAAAAACCATCTTCACAAATTGCTTTTAATAATGCTGATTTGTCCTGGTAATGACGATATACAGCACTCGATGCTACGCCCAATATTCCAGCCGCTTGCCGGATTGAAAAAACGTCTACACCGTGCTCTGCAATTAACTTGATGGCCAACTCTTTTATCGCATCGGACAAATTACCGTAATGATAACTGTCCCGCTGCGCTTGGCCTACCGCCTTATTTTTGATCGTCATGACTTGATAATATCATCCATGTGATCGCCGATCACATTTTATGTTAACATTGATCACATTAATATTTAATAACAAAGGAACACTCAATGCAAACACCAAAACCATCCTCATTATTTTTAACCATGTTCAGTGCTTTGATTTGCGTCTGCCTATCAGCCCAAAGTGAAGAGCTGACAGTCAAGGTTACAGGAATCAAAAAAAATAAAGGGGAAGTTGTTTGCGCGTTATTTAAAACAGCAGATGGTTTTCCAATGGAGCTAACTAAACCACAAACTATTTGGATTGCAGCAGACTCACAAGAAGTTACTTGCAAGTTCACGGACATAACTACAGGTAATTATGCTGTATCAGTGGCACACGATGAGAATGGAAATAAAAAAGTTGATACCAACTTTGTTGGCATGCCCACTGAATCATGGGGGGTATCGAATAACATTCGACCACTGATGCGCGCACCTCGCTGGCATGAGGCTCAATTTACTCTCGCTACGGATGAGCAGAAAAATATCAACATCCAGTTAGAAAAATAAATATGATGTTCAGCACTAGTCAGTGTTGAATGGACCGCTGCTCAGAACTTTTCATGTCCCATCAGATAACGCCATTGACCAACGGCTAATCCTGCCATTGGCACGCGGCCTATTCGTATACGCTTGATGGATACGATAGACAGCCCTACCCGGCTGCAAAGCAGCGTGATGAGCCTCGAAGATAGTTCTTTGCGTGCAAAGCGTAGACGCGTTTCATTTTGCCAGCTGACCTTGGCCGGCTCGGAGGGCTTGCCATTGAAGTTGATGCTCTGGTTCAAAAGCTGCAGGCCACCTTCAACAATCTGACCACTGACCTCAACCACAAATTCCTGCTCTAAGCGATACAAATCATCAACCAGCTTGCGCTTTACACGCCAATCTTGAGTAAAGATCACCAAGCCACTGGCAGCATTTTCTAGCGGATCAAGCATGACCAATTCTTTCAGGTGCCGTTTCAGAAAATGCACACCTGAACGGTCTTCCGCCGACTGATTTTCGGCCACAATCAGATCGATCACATTCGCAACAGGCATACCTGCCGGCTTATGCAGCTGAATGGTGACGGTCTCAATCGGCGTCAAATCTGCACCCGGCAGCAAGGCAATCTGCTCCAGCCCCGTCACCCTATGGCCGGGTTCTTCGATAACGACGCCGTCAACTGTTACCGCTGCGCCTTCGATATACAGAGTCGCCTCTGCACGAGAACAATGGAAGAGTTCGGCAACGCGTTTTGCAAGACGGATGGAATCAGACATGAATACCACTACAAAAAAGACAGCTGAGTCTTCTAGCCCCTTACTTATGCTGATGGTGAGGACATGAAGAAGTAGCAATCGTTATTAGTATTTATTTCTGAATTTATACCTACTAAGCTCAGAGGCTAGTTTTTATCGCAAGCAATTTTCCAAAGTTTCTCTCCAAGCGGAGAAGAAGAAATCGGCTCCCATTCAAGCTCGCTATTTTTGACTATATAAGCAAAAACAATATTGCCGTTACTCATAGGACCTGAGAAATACGTAGCCGATATTTGCGCCATAGTTTCGTACTTGCAATCGTAACCATCTAGTTTTTTCACGGATTCGTAAATAGCACCAGACTTAAGATTTTTTGCCTCTGAAAAATCAATCATGGTCAGCATTTTGATGATTCCACCAGTTGCTTTTATCGTTGATTTATCATGATAGTAGGTACTTGTCTGTTCACCGACATGATTTGTTTTTTCCCATTCTGCCTGTGCAAAAGAACACGTCATGAGAAGTAGTAAAAAGGTTAGGTACTTCAATATGCGTACTCCCACTTGAACAAAATTGATTTTTCAAACCCTAAATTACTTCTACAACCATATGCTTTTGTAAAGTCATCTTTAATGGGAGTTCAACTTCATTTACTCGTCTTCCATTTGTGATTGCAGATAATTTTCCAGACCGATTTTTGAAATCAAATCTTTTTGCGTTTCCAGCCAATCGATATGTTCTTCGGTGTCATCCAGAATATGCTGAAACAACTCGCGTGAAACATAGTCGCGTACCGCCTCACAAGCCGCGATGCCGTCCTTAACGGTTTGCTGCGAGATTTTTTCCAGCTGCAAATCGCAGTCGAGCATTTCGGGGGTGTTTTCACCCACCATCAACTTGTGCAGCGCCTGAAGATTAGGCAGGCCATCCAGCATGAGAATGCGGTCGATGAGCTGATCAGCATGTTTCATTTCGCCGATCGATTCAGCGTATTCTTTTTTTCCCAGTTTTTCGAAGCCCCAGTGTTTGTACATACGAGCATGCAAAAAATACTGGTTGATGGCGGTCAGTTCGTTAGTGAGCTGATCATTGAGCAGCTTGATGATTGTCGGATCACCTTTCATGGGGGCCTCTGTACGTGTGGTTTAAATGCGATGTAATGTAAAACGATGGGCATCTTACCGCAGCATGCGTCTAATGTATGAAATTCGATGCCATTTCAATACTGCGAATGATGGTGCGTTTGTGAACGATTCGCAAACGCACTCAAAATCGACAATTGACGACCTCTGTGTTTAAAGAGGATGGGCCTTGTCGTAGGGGGTAGGAAACGGCAACTCAGCCAGTGACGAGTTCACGACGCAGTGCTGTAAAACGAGTTGAGATGTCTTGCTGGTGCTCGCTGACGAGTGCCTTGGCGCTTGGCAGGCATTTGCCGCAGCAGGCGCCGACGTTGAACTGTGCGCGGATTTCCGAAAGCGATGTTGCACCTGCATCAATTGCTGCACGGATGGTTCTGTCGGAAACGTTATGGCAGACGCAAACAATCATTGTAGTCCCGTAGCTTGTAAATGCGAATAGTTCTTGTTTAGATTATTAACGAACCATTGTTCGATTGCAAGGGTTTTTTACGAATTTTTGCCAGGATTATCAAAAAAGAGGAACCGCCCGAGAGACCAAGTCGACTGGGCCAGTGGATTGCATTTGGGTCGGGTTGGTCTGACACGCCAAATCCCACCTAAAGCTATTTTGAGCTACCACCACGATGCTAGAAGCGTTCTTCCGATCAGTCTTCAAGATTGATTTGACTGAATTTAGGACTAAATTTAAACCCACTTATGTTCTGGAGTCCGCCATGCAATCATTTGCTAACATCAGGTCAATTTCTTATCTAAAAAGCCATGCCGCACAAATTTCCGAAGACTTGCAGCAAAATGGGAGCCCATTCGTCATTACACAAAATGGTGAAGCCAGCATGGTGATTGAAAGCGTCCAGCAATTCCAAGAAAAAGAAGCACTAACTGCGGCTCTGAAAATCATCGCCCTGGGTGAAAAAGATCGACTGCAAAATAAAGGCCTGACTGCTGACGAAGCACGCGCACAACTCCGTGATGCCCGCCAGCACCGAAAATAATGGCCGTCTTCATACTGCCCTAAGCACAAGACGACCTGCTCTCTCTTCAGGAGTACAAGCTGGATCAATGGGGTGAGATCGAATGGCTAAAGGCTGAAGATGAGATTTTTGAAAAGCTGAAACAGGTAGATGCCGGAAGCTACCCAAGTACTGCGGTAAAAGAGCTAACGACAGTGGGTATTTTTGAATTCCAACATGTTTTTACATCACATCACAAGCTAATTTACCGACGAATCTCCCAGAATGTTTACGTGTATGCCATCGCTGGGCATAAGCAGGATTACCCTTCATTGCTAATGAGGCGACTTCTAAAAAGATAAACCCTACCAAGACCTCACTGAACAATTCAGTTTTTAGGCGGCGTTAATTTCGCAGACTCCGAAAAGCAAAATGCCCGCTGAAATCAGCGGGCATTTTTCATATTACTTGGCGGAGACCGAGGGATTCGAACCCTCGATACAGGTTTAAGCCCATATGCTTCCTTAGCAGGGAAGTGCCTTCGACCACTCGGCCAGGTCTCCACTTGCGGACAGGGATAAACCCCATCTCAACAAAGCCGCACATCATATCTTTTGAGCAGGTTTTGGTCAATCAAACACAATTAAACCTGCAAATTCAATGGATTAGCGCTTAGTTTTTCTTCTCAGGCTTGTCCGATT
>JACCDL010114977.1_pt1 | contig 18112 bp, 12 predicted proteins | sample 7441931 | NCBI WGS metagenome assembly JACCDL01 (sample SAMN15323437, study PRJNA562643) | freshwater metagenome | isolation source: river surface water | place: USA:Blue River Watershed | collected 2017-08-16 | reverse complement strand
GAAAACAAGTGGATTACGTATTGGGAGTTTGGAATGAAGAAGAGCTAAAAACACTTGAGATGCGAATTGAAAAGGCCGCGGAAGGATGCATTCATTTTGTTCAGATGGGTTTGGAAAGGGCCATGAATATTGTTAACGCTTCTTAGCCCTTTTGTTCTTCTCGCCTGTTCTCAAATCAGCATAGCGGGGATCGTCCTGATAAGCTATTTTTTTCATCCCATCCACCTCAATATTATAGACTCCCATCTCTTCGATTACACGACCCTTTAGGTGATAAATCCCTTGACCCCGCCATCCCATGTTGTCTTTTCCTACAACGGGAAAATGTGCTGTATCAACAAACTCTCCCTCCGCATCTATAAAGTTTCCGAAATACATTCTATCTCCTTTGCTGGTTCTGGTGGGCTTACAGGTAATGTAATACGCCAAAACCTCGACATGCTGACCCAACAATGACGGAAGCATTTTGGCCTTTGTACCGAAATTTGTATAAGTATTGGGAAGCAATTCAAAAGGACTGCACAGTGGAAATCCCAACAACTCCATTTGATCATAAGCATCCTCCAAAGGCAAATCTTCTAAAGTTGGAAAGTCAAACTGTTTGCGCTCCACGCCAAACAGTGAATGCTCTTGCACGTCCCATCGCTGGGTGAAATACAACTGCGCCTTCCACAACAAATGCTTCTTGGTTTGACCCAAAAAACGAAAGGCTCCCACGCGAATCAATAAAATACACTGCTCTATTCCAATGCGCACCCGATCCAAAAAATCCTCGAAATTTTGAAATGGTCCACCATTTTGTTTGGCCAATAGCAAGCGCTCAATGAGTGGATGCTCCAAATCTTTGACCATACCCAATCCGAGATAAATATCCTTTCCATCGATGATGGTTACAGCACTGCTTTGTTGCACACATGGGGGATGCACCACTGCGCCTTTGCGCCGAGCTTCGTGAACATAAAATTCTACAGAATAAAATCCACCACCATTGTTCAGTGTCGCCACCATGTATTCCAATGGGAAATAAGCTTTGAGAAACAAACTTTGAAAGCTTTCTACGGCATAGGATGCCGAGTGTCCTTTTGCAAAAGCATAACCCGCAAAACTTTCAATCTGCCTCCAAATTTCAACCACTTCTTCCAATGGTCTTCCCTTGGCCATGGCCTTTTCTATGAAGGCATCCCGGGCGCGATCAAACTCCTCTCTGCCCCTGAACTTTCCACTCATTCCTCGTCGCAACGCATCTGCCTCTCCCAAAGTCAAACCTCCGTAATAATGCGCCACCTTGATGACATCTTCCTGATACACCATTACGCCATAGGTCTCTGGCATCAACTCAAGCAACACAGGATTGGCCTGCTTCCTGCGCTCTGGTATGCGCTGCCGTAGGATAAACTCCCGCATCATTCCACTCTTGGAAACACCAGGTCGTATCACAGAACTCGCCGCAACCAATCCCAAATAATCATCCACTTGCAATTTGCCCAACAGCATACGCATCGCAGGCGACTCCACATAAAAACATCCAATGGCATCTGCTGACCGAATCAAACTTTTTACAGCCTCGTCTTTCTTAAATCTAGCCAGATCATGAATATCAAAGTTGGCCTTCTCTGGTTGGTTGTAGGCAATGATTTCCATGCACTCCTTGATTTTTCCCAATCCCCGTTGTGATAAAATATCAAACTTGTAAATACCAATATCCTCCGCTACCAACATGTCAAAATGCGTAGTCGCAAATCCTTTGGGTGGTAAAAAAGTTGCTGTATAATACCATATTGGTTTTTGGGTAATCAATATTCCTGCGGCATGAATGGCCAATGCATTGGGGAAATCTTGAATAACCTGCGCATAGCGCAATGTCAATCGCTGCATCTCATCCAACTGCTCCATTTTAAACTTACCATCGCCCAATAAATCAATCTCCTCCTTGGGCAAACCAAACACCTTTCCCAACTCCCTTACTGCAGCGCGATACTGGAAAGTATTGTAGGCACCCAATAATGACACATTGGGAAAACGAGAAAATATGTACTGCGTCATATCCTCCCGATCCGTCCATGAAAAATCTATGTCAAAATCAGGGGGATTCTGACGGTACAAATTGATGAATCGCTCAAAATACAAATCCAATTCTATGGGGTCCACATCCGTGATACGCAGCAGATACGCCACAATACTATTGGCACCACTTCCTCGACCTACATAAAAATATCCGTTGCTTTGGGCATAACTCGTGATGTCCCAATTGATTAGAAAATAGGCCACAAAGGATTTCTCCTTGATCATGTCCAACTCCTTACGAATGCGAACAATGATAGGACTCTCATCGTCCTCTTTGTTCACTGTCGGATACCGATAATGCAAACCCTCCCAACACAGTTGCTCCAGCAATTCCTCATCCTGTGCAGCATTCAAACCATAAATCAATTGATTCTTCATGCTCACCTCTTCTTCCATCGGCCACAAGCTTGACCAATAGCGAAAAATATCTTTTGTCTTTTGATACAAATCAAAATCAGCGTAAACAGCCTCTACCTCTTCCTTGGTTTTCCAAATCTCTTTTTCTGTTGCATGATCTAACACACTCAATTTACTGAGCAGCACATTGTTCTCCACCGCGCGCAGTAGGCGGTGCGCATTGAATTCTCTTTTGTTCCTAAAACTAAAAACAGGCAAAGCAAGGCATCGATCAAAATCCTTCCAACGAGAAATGCGCCAACGGTTGATCTCATGCGGTGCAATACTCACCCACTCGTTGTCTCGCATAATATCCATGGGCCAATCTCGAACCTGATCCAACGGATAAATCACACCGACATGTTGCCATGCTGGAGCGCGTTCCGGAAAATCTTTCTTCTCATGTAGATGAAAAGACAACCACTCGTTGACCTCCTTGAAACCTTCTTCATTAAATGGAAGGGCAAAAAAAACAGTCTTAATATTGTTTTTAAAGTCAACACCGATAACACCAGGAAAACGCTCTTTTTTCAACCATCGTTTAATATCCCAAGTGGCAGAAGTATTGTTGACATCCGCAAACAAAAAAGTTTCCCAACCCGCATCGCGTGCCGCTTGAACAGCCTCTAACGGTGGTACCGTTCCGTAGCGCAAAGAGTAATAAGAATGCAACAATACCATAATCAATCAAACAATGACATTTGATCATCCCGGCGCTTCCTTCCTCGGGTCTCGCCCATTCCAAACATCTCAATGTCCTGGTATACCTCGTAATCATATTCTTTCAAAACACGCTCCCCTATTGGCTTCAGCAACTCTTTACCATTGGCAGCTGGACTTTTTATTTCATTGGAAATGGGATAGGCGTTGAGCCAACCGTCGGGACAAGGTTGCATCATGGCCGTTATGTCCGCTAAGGCAGCACTGGCATTGAGCCATGTAGCGTGATATGCCTCTGGTAGTATTAAAGGACAACGGTGGTGTCCAATTTTCTCGAGCACCGCATTGGGTCCTGTGGTTAAAATAGCAAAGGAATAAATGGTTTCATTTCCCTTTTGCCAAGTGTCCCAGATACCCGCCAAGGCCATTGGGCCATTACCTGTGGTGGGATAAACACAATAGGGCTGTTGCAACCCTACACCTTGCGGTCCTTCGATAAAACCATCGGCAAGGACCAAACAACGTTGGCTGCGGATGGCACGTCTGAACATGGGTTTATCGATGATGCCTTTAGCGCCTCGGTAGTCCTTTCTATTCTCTGGATTGTGATCCCCCTCAGATCGCGCATTGATAAAGAGCTTCCCATCCTTGGACCAGGAAGGCGTAAAACCAAAACGAAAAGTCTGCAAAGATTTGGGTTGATCATTGGTAATGACCAGCCCCTGCGCCCCGGGCGCCAGATTGGTGGTAGGTGCAAAGTCAAACCCTTTGGGCATGGTAACACCAAACTTTTTCTCAATCTCCTTTACTTTGGTAACAACGATATATCTGCCGCACATAATTGCAAAGTAAAGGTAGGAGATTGTAATGGATTTGAGATGGGGTGAAGTAATGAAGGGATGGGGTGATGAAGGGATTGAGGGATAAGATAGATGAGTTAAACGTTTTGTGCCATTCACTGATCGCTTTGCGCGCCCTGCGCCATCTTGGCGAGCATTGCGTTTTTGTATTTTTAATTTAACGCTACGGACGCAAAGTTCTCGCAAAGATCGCAAAGGACGTTTTCCCATTTCCCTTTCCATTATTATCACGGTCGAATATCAATTCGTCCATACAGGTAACGCTTTTCGCTAACTCATCACTTCTTTTCTTCATCACCTTTTCCCATATCCCGCTTCCCGTCTCCCGCCTTACCTTGGGCGAATATCCATTTGCTCCTGCACCGTATCCTCTTTGCGCGCCCTGCGCCATCTTGGCAAGAATTGATTTTTTGTATTTTAATGTAACTCAAGTAGCAAAGCATCGCCAAACAAGAATCTCGCAGTGTTTGTTATTCATAAAAAAAACGACCTGTAATTTCAGCGTTCAGATTGACACATAAATTATGCGTCAGCACCCTGCAGATTTCATTTGAACTTTCCGAAAAAATTCAATATGAAGTCAACATCGAAAACACCTAGGGCAATGAACTTTCATGCATTAGTGGAAAACATTACCTCGACCCATCAGCATTTTCAGCATCAAGCCTTCAAAGCCATCAATCGTTCACTAACCCTCCGCAACTGGATTATAGGTTGGTACATTGTGGAATTTGAGCAACGCGGAGAAAATAGGGCGCAATACGGTCAAAGGCTATTGCATCATTTGGCTAAACACCTAGCAATAAAAGGCCTTATCAGCGCTGAACTCTCGCGTTGTCGTCAATTTTATCATTGCTATCCGCAAATTCTTGGGACAGTGTCCCAAGAATTGCCACACGCGAAAATTGGACACTTTCATTTAGCGGAACCAAGAAAAAAAGGTAAATCCATATTGCAAAGTCAACATCTTGATACAGATCACAAAAAGTATACATTGCAATCCCAAATACTTACAGAGCAATTGTCCTTCAATCACTTTGTCGAACTCATTAAAATTGAAGATCCACTTAAAAGAACCTTCTACGAGCTGCAATGCATACAGGGAACATGGAGTGTCCGGACGCTGAGAAGACAAATTCACAGCTTGTATTTTGAAAGAATGGGAATGAGTCGAAATCCAGAATCACTGCAAGAAATCACAAATGCTAAAATTCCAACTGAGAAGCCTGAAAACTTGATTAAATCCGTCTATGCCTTTGAATTCCTAAATATAGATCCCAAAGGTGCCATAGAAGAAAATGAATTGATTTCATCGCTTCTCGATCATATTCAACATTTCCTGCTAGAAATGGGACATGGATTTTGTTTTGAATCTAGGCAACAAAAATTATTAATTGGAGATGAATACTTTTTTGTCGATCTTGTTTTCTATCACCGCATTCTAAAATGCCATGTATTGGTTGAGTTGAAAGTGGGGAACTTTGAACATTTTCAGACTGCCCAGTTAAATACCTACCTTAATTACTATAAGCAGAAAGTAAGGCAAGAGGATGACCAACTACCTGTAGGTATATTATTGGTGACAGATAAAAATCAAGCTTTGGTTGAGTTTGCTACCGCAGGTATGGATAATCAACTCTTTGTATCCAAATACCTGCTTGAACTTCCTGAGAAAGATAAATTACAAGCGTTCATTGAAAAAGAATTAAAAGATTTGACATCACAGCACAACTCTGAAGGTTGATTGAGCACAGGGCCTGAGAGATCATTGCGTTTTATGAATTCTCATTTAACGCTATGGACGCAGGGCTCTCGCAATTAGCGCAGCATCGCTACGTTGTTAAGTCTTCTCTTTGAAAGCTTACAATCACTGTTAAGACAAGCTCTTCTTGAAGCAATCCACAACGCGAATCAAAAACTCCTCGTATTTCTTAGCATCTAAAATAGAGGCCAATTTCAATTCCAATACCAATCCTCCACCTTCTTGTTGCGTAATTTCATCATTGGCATTTATAGCAAAGTCATTACAAATGGTTTGGATTTCATTCCAAGTCTGCTCACCCCATTTGATCCATATTTTCATTCCGTGGGATTTCTTGGCTGGGTTCTTCCAATAAATCCAATGCGAATCTTTTTTATTGGCTATTTTCAGCGTTGACGCCGTTCCTGCAAAATTGATTTGGGCGTTCCATTGCGGTGCTATGCCGTTGATATCTGTCCAGATGCGCTTCCATATCTCTAAACCTTTGGCATGCCCCCCTCCCTTTTGAATATCAGTGTACTTGGCATCAATACCATCAAACAATGTTTTATTGCCCACCTTGCGCACCGCTTGTCTGCTTTCTTGATGATCATCCACAGAAGTAATCGAGGCAAATACCAATGCATCATTGGTCAAATCTACCAATTGGTCGTCGCCGAAATGCACCGCCAAATTATTGAGCAATTCCAATATATTAAACGCCCTACTTTTCAAATAGGTATCGTTTTGACAAAATCCCCAAGCCACTTGCTCCCACTCCTCATCTATCAATTCATTCTCCCCATATGTCTGCAATTGCTCGGTTACTTGTGCAAAGTTCAATCCCATTTTGGTAGCAAAAGCAATGTCCCAACTTTTGTAATCACTGTTGATCACCAATAACCTAAATATTTTTGGATAGGTGATCTGTATTCCTAACAAAGCAAACAACATCAATGTCACTTGCTGGTCATTCTCCTGTACATCCTCAGCCTGCATTTGCTTGATGGTATTCAACAAACTAAACGAATTCAGGAAACGCTTCAAACTTCTAGGGTTAAATCCCACACTGTGCTTCACTACATCCAAGTACAATTTACTTAACTCTGCATCCACACTGACACCTAACTCCTTGAATTTTTCGTCTAAGAATTTCTCGATGTCATATGCGCCTGTTGGCATGCTGAAAGGAACTTGTATGATCTTATCAAAAAATGATCTGAACTCCCTTTCATTGGCATCGGTCTTGGGACCAAACTTTCCTTCTAATCCTTTCACCACTACTTCATAATCGATGGCCAAAATGAAAATGCAGTGATTCATGTCAAAAATATTCTTCAATGATTCCAACACCTCCACTGCATCTGAGGGCTGAATCCTATCTAAATCATCAACAAAAAAAACAACCCGCTGAAAAGGATTTTTACTATCATTCACCAATTGATCAATCACATCAGCAATATCCTTTTTGATCTCTGCAATCTCCGCGCGCAAAACCGCGCTCTCCTCCACCGTAGCATTCAAGGCATCCTTAACGTCCAATCCCACTTGGTTCACAGCGACTTGGTTGATAAGGTTGCCAAAAAATTTACCTATTTTCTTCATCTTCTTCTCCGAGTCGTTCCCCAACGTCCATTGACTTCCGCATGACTCTTTCAGAGAGGTTAACAATCCATTCAGTATAGCCGGCGTGGTCTCCTTCACTCCCCTAAACATGCTGTACTCCCAAGTATTCACCCATGACGTAGCCACAGATTTGGCTTGCAATTCCTCTTTCAACAGATACATCATCGATGTCTTTCCCGTACCCCACTCACCCTGTAAACCAATGGTAATTGGGGTGTCACTATTCAAAATAAAATGCACCAGGGCCTGCGCATATTTATTGATGTTCAATAAATCCTCCTGTGAAGCCAAAATCGGCTTGTCCTTGATTGAAATTGTAGCCATATGTTCTAAAAATAGTATTAACTCGATTATGTCATTACCCCATTATTTACCATTAATGGATTCCCAATACTTTCGCCATCTTAAGCTATTCACATCATACTGTCTGATGCTTCTCCACTGGTCTTTTCTTGTCCTTCCTGACAAAATTGAACCCCATGGCGAGACCGCTATCAATCGTTGAATAAATCCATCATCCATATCCAACAACAACAAGTTGTCCAAAAGGACAAAATATACAATCCGCACTTCCCAATTGCTTCTCTCACGATTTATGATCTGCAAAAAAGAAAAAAAAGAATCTTCATACTGCGTAGAAATCTTTTGCTCCTTATCCCATTGCAGTAGCAAATGGATCAAATGGTATCGGGCAAAATTAAATGGATGAATGGCCAACAATTCCTCTTCACAACCTGAATAATCCGCAATCATTTTGGTGGCTTTGCGCCGAAATAATGAATTGCCGTTTTTAAACAAACCCAAGCAGATATTGGAAGCTGCAAAAATTCGCTTATTCAAATCATCCTTATTATGAGCAACCATGTCCTTTAGATACAGTTCATATCCTACTGCCGTGGCCTCAAGTTGATAATCTGGATCATTGTTCAATTCCAAAAACGACTCTTGGAAAAAAGAGAATACAGAAAAACGTTTTAGCACTTCGCGCTGATATTGTGGATGCTGCACCAAAAAGCCATACAATCCAAAACCAAAGGCATGCTTAAATCTCAAGTATTCCGACTGGTCAGAAAAAGCGGAGAAGTCACTCATCCAATCTGTAATAGGCTTCCATGTGCGATGCGCAATATTCTTGGCAAACAGAGAATTATTTAAGTCGTTTCCATGCCAACCCAATGTTGACTTTTGAAACAATAAATTCTCTTGGTCATTTTGATAACATTCCCATGATGCGCCTTGCCAAATGGCTTTGACCAATTCATCCAACGTACTGAGGTAGAAGTGGTGGCTCTTGTTATCAGACAAAAAAAGTCTACCCAAGGTAGAGGATGAAATTTTAATATTCTTACTTCGATCTATGCTTGTGGACATGTCTTCACAATGGGCCCTGGATTTGACCAAGATCCCATACTGTTCTTGCAGGTCAATTTTGAGTTGCTGAAGAGCAAAATCCGAAATAGAATGCAGCGGCTTGGGCATGACGCAAGTTAATTGCAAAAGCAATTCCAAAGCGCCCACCGCAATACTTGAACAAACTTGACCAAAAAAAGTATTCTGGCTCAAAGCTAATTTGGCTCAAAAAAAATTATGGCCAACATTGAAGTAAACGGACGAATAAAAGTCAAATCATTTTACAACGCATTCATTGAAGCATATCCATACTTGCATGCCAGTTTACGCTATCCTGATGGAAAAGCGGTGGACGCGGATAACACCATCGCCAATGCACGAGGCAAATCTATCGATGGCAATTACAGTGCTACAGGAGAAGGAGAAATCTCTGTTCATGGCAATTTAGGCGTCGGCACTTTTGAGAAAAGATTCGAGGAGGTATTCTCTATCAAGTGTGAAATTCATTTCAAAAAAGCGGGGAAATGGTATCCAACAGGTGCCAAGTACAATGCCATGTCCTTGAATGAAGCCAACGCTGCCTTGAAAGCGGATGGTGCAGAAGAGATTGTATTGTAGAGGCACATGGACGTTATTCGACTCAATGGAAGGATCATCGTTGATAATTTCTACAAGAAATTTGAAGCGATGTATCCCTTCTTGAATCCTGCTCTTTTCTATCCTACTGCCATCGGTGGTGGGGAAGTAGATACCACCTCCACCATCGCCAACGCAAGGGCCCGATCGATGCGTCAGGATATTATAGGATATTCACCTACTCAGGGAGCTGAAATTGACATTACGCCAGATACGCTTATTTCCACCTTGCAAGCTGAAATTGAAAAGCAATTTGGTATCCGATGTCACATCAATTGCAGGATACAAGAAAAAGGGCTATTTGGTTTGTTCAAGGGAGATTATTCGTGGCAGGCACTTGACAATACGCCTTATAAAAACATGACTTTAGGAGAAGCCAATGCGCAACTCCAAAAAAATGGCGCACAAGCGGTTTCCCATTTCCGCACCTCTGGCAAAGATCTCGGAAAGCAATTTCTTTAAATCACTATTCGCTTGCAATGGACGCTATTCCGCTTTCCATATCCATCTTTCCGCTTCCCTCTTCCCACTTCCCTCTTTCCACTTCCCTCTTTCCGCTTCCCTCTTTCCACTTCCCTCTTTCCACTTCCCTCTTCCCGCACTACTTCACCACCTGCAACCTACTCCTTTCCCCACCAAAATCAACCAAATACAACCCTGCTTCCAAATCTCCGAAATGGATTTCAGCAATGTTGCCATTCAAAACCACATTGGTTTTAAACACAACCTTCCCCGTAATGTCCATCATCACCAATTCCATTCTCTCTTCATCACTCGTCTCCTCATTACCCGTCTCTTGCTCGTTGTACTGTAGAACAAAACTACCTGTTGATGTGGGATTCGGGTACAAACTCAAAGGTGAATCGGTGAATCGGTGGATCGGTGAATCAGAAGTAGTGACGACGTTTTCGCTCTCACTCTCGCTCTGCATAACCATTCCTGAAGACCCTACTCTCAAACAATACGCTGTTCCCCACTGTCCTGCAATCCCGCTGCTGTGAACCGGTCTGACTCGCACACTGTACGTCTTGCCGGCTGTGATGCCGGGTACGTTGCTCAAGAAAAATACGGTTGTGTAATTGCCTCCTTGAACGACCTGCGCCGTGCCTGGGTTGGGCAATACCTCCGTGAACTCCCAATCGTAACGTATGGCGCCGCAGACGGTTCTATCCGGAGCGATGGTGGAGGTAAGTGATTTGTTGGTGGGACAGCGGTCTGCTTGACGCAAGGTGATGGTTGTCTCACTGTTCAGGGTAACCGTGCAAGTTGAAGTGGCATTGGCCACCAAGTTGGATACATTGCCTGCGGCATCTGTTAAACCATAGACCGTTGGCACTGACAAGGTATAGAGGCGACTCACTCCACTGTGGTTGGCCGGTAAAATACTTCCCAAACGTGCCACTACTGAGTTCGAATTGTTGTTGGTGTAAGTCCATGGTGTCAAGTTCATGTTGACACCATTTTGTGTTCCTGAGAGAACATTGAAAAGATAATTGGTGGCGTTGGCGCGGTATAGCGCCTTGAAGCTATTGCAGACATTGGTATAAATACCCGTATTGTTGCTGTAATAATGATCACAAGAACTTTCATTCAAATAAGTAAAGCACACCTTGGCACTGGCGTTGGCAGGGCCTGTTATTTGGTGAACGGCAACATAATAGGTTTGACCGACGGTTAATTGATCTGTCAATAAAATTTGATTTCCAGTAGCTGCGGTGGACGCGGTGTAGACTTCATGCTCTTCCGAAATCAATTCCAAGCAACCATTGTTGTTGGTGTATAACCCTATGGAGTTGTCACCGAATGCTGCTGAAAGGCCAACGCGCAGCGTGTTGTATTGGGCGGTAAAGCTGTACCAAAGATCAGGACCACTGCCAGCAATGACAGGTGAATCCGTTCCGGTTAACAAATTGGCATTCTTGAGGGCGTTGCCGGTGCAAGTAGGATACAAAGCTGGTGTGGCCGAAGTAGCATTGATAGAAGGAATAGTAAAACCTTCATCCACTTGCCCATTGCAGTTGTCATCCAAACCATTGCAGGTTTCGGGTTGTGGTAAAATACAACTGTTATCATCGGTGTTGGCTTCAGGATTGAAGTTGCAAGCATTCACATCCGTACAGCCCAAAATAGCGACAAAGCAAAGGGAATCAGCACCATCGCAATTCTCGTCACGGTTGTTGTCGCAAATCTCAGCAGCTCCGGGATAAGTAGCGGCATCCTCATCGTTACAATCCGTGTTGTCTGCGATATACCCCAAAGGTTGGTTGCAATCCTGTACAACGTCGTCTGGGTTGCCAAAACCGTCTGCGTCTGCATCGGCGTACCAGGTCAACAGTGGATTCACCGTGATGTCTACACTTGCGGTGCAAGTTGAATTCCCTTGTGTGACAGTGCAAGAATAACTGGTGCTCGTTGTTGGCGTTACCGTGATGGTTGGGGTGGTAGCATTATTGGACCAAGCGTAAGATTGAGCGGTGTAGAGTTGTTGGATTTCGGAGGGTGAAAGGGCGCGGTTGAATAAAGCTACATCATCAATCGTTCCAAGGAAGTTTTGAGGATCACTATTCCACCAAGGGCCTCCTATGCGCATAGATGTGGAAGGATTATTACACCATAAAAACTGTCCTCTATTGGTTTGAGAAATTAAATTACCATCCAAATAATCCAACACATCACCATTATTTTTCATAACAACAACACGATGATGCCAGATATCAAAAAATCCCGGATCACTGATTAAATAAATATTAGCTCCACCAGAACCTGGAGTTCCGCATGTATTTGATGAATATCCTACATTCAAACCCTGAGTTACAGGATAAAACTCCAAAGACACCGATACATTCGTGCAATTAACAGGAGAATTCTGAGTGAGCATGTTTCTACCTGAGGAAGAATTTGGAATACTAAACCACAGGGAAGCACTATACTCTGTCAAGTTCAATACAGGTGAAAAAACTATACCACCTTGACTGTTAAATGAATAGGCCTTATTTTGATTACCGTTTCTATCAGCGGTCAAAGTAGCACCTGAATTCACTCCATGATTCCCATTCCCACTCTCGTCATTGGCATTGCCATTGAAAGGATAATAGGCTACTAGTCCTTGTTGCAAGTTGGCGGGGAGTTGGGAAGAGGCGCCTGTGCCTCCTATTGTATTTACAGACAATGTAACGGATTCACCTAAACAAATAATACTGTCAGATGTAGCTATTTGACAAATTAGTGGTGGTTCAATAACCGCCAAATTCAAATTTACAACTGAATCACACCCATGAATACTTGATGAAACTTCAGAATAAAAGCCCGCACTTGAAATATAACTACCATTCCAATAAATAGAGTCACCTGCATAGATTACTGAATCAATAATCAAATTGAAATTTGGAAAAACATCTATCCAGATAGAATCCAAGCAAACTTGATTTTGTGTTTCAACACTAATAGTTTGATACCCGGACTCTAATTGTGAAAAGTTTGTTGATTTTTCTGCACTTCCATTTCCCCAACTATAGCTAACAGGCCCCGAAATATCATTGATTAAATCAGTACTGTAGCTTGCCAAGCCTGAACCAAAGAACAAAGTCGTTTCATCCCAAGTTGTTGTTTCATAAAGATTAGGTGAAGTCTGACTAACAGACAACTGAGTATTCGAAACTTTGTTGTCAATCTGAGCATTATTGAAATCAATATTCACTTTACATTCCCCAAAATTCCCTGAAAGAGTTTTATTATACAAAGCTTGAATTTGTGATTGCGATAAAGATGTTGACCACATCCTATAATTATCCATACGTCCTGAAAAGGCATCATTAGGGTCATAATTTGCATATCCAAAACCGATGGTTTGAAGCGCTGCGACCTGAGAGAAATTACCTTGACCGAAAGTTTGATTGCTTCGCTCTCCAATCAATTGACCATCAATAAAAACCTTGAAATTACTATTCTGATAAACCACGGCAACATGATGCCATCCTGTTAAATTCATTGCAACAGTCATTCTTGAATCAATAAACCCCGGAAAATGTTCTATTACACAAAAACCATTTGTACCCACTGAGATACCAGTTCCTCTAAAATAAGGACCAGCGCTATAGAATGTTGGAAAAATCAAATAATTCTGGCCGTTTACTGCTAAGACATTCAAACCAGTAGAACTGCCATCCTTTTCCTGTAGCAAATAAATTTCTCGATTTACATTGAACCATACCTCGTAGGTGAAATTACTCACGGGAAAATCTTGAATAGATCCATTGATATTTATTCCCTGATCTTGAATAGCATTAAATACTCCAACTTCAGAAGATAAAAAATTCGATTGAACCTCTATATACGAGCTATCGCCTTGACATATTTGAGATTGAACCGCAACAATATCACAAGTCAGCAAAGGTTCTACAGCCAACGTCAACGTCACGGTGGAATCACAACCTGCAGCAGAGGTAAACACCTCAGTATAGGTTCCTGCGGTGGTTAGTGTTTGCGTACCCAAAGTATAGGTTTCTCCTTCAATGATGGTAGCGCTGATGGCGTTGGTCACATTGGGATTCACGGTGATGTCCACAGTTGCAGTGCAAGTCTGATTGCCTTGGGTGACGGTGCAACTGTAGGTGGTGTTTTGTGTTGGCGCCACCGTGATGGTTGGGGTGGTAAATGACAAACCACTCCATTCGGCAGACAGCGCAGGAATTTCCGATTCAGAAACATAACGAATCGGTCTGACGTAAATAGCATACAACTTAGAAAAGGCAGCAAAAAGCCAGGGCTCCACTCCATAATAATGCCAACCACTTCCGGCATTAAACTGTGTGCTGGTCCAATAGAGTAATCCGTATGAGGGAATTGGTTCCGTTGCAAAATTACCCACTCCCTGACTGATAAGACTTTGGTACATTACATTAAATTCATCCTTCGATGGTAAATGCCAATTATCCTTACCGTTTACCGTATAACTCAAACAACGAGCAGCAGCAGAATTGATATCATTGCATTGGTTGACAATAGCCAAAGAATTAGACAATCCAGCCCCAATAGCTGAAGAAGATGCTCCCGCAATCAATTGATCCGGACAACCCCAACCACTTAGTTCAATATCTCCTGGTGCCGCTTCCATGTATCGCCATCCATTGGACTCCGCACCTTTATCATAAAAAATTAATCCACCACCAGGACCGATATCCCCAATATTCAACTGCCCATTTATTCCACCACCATCATTTGTAATAACAGACAACGTCACTGATTCTCCTTCACAAAGAGTTGTTGCTGGTGCAGTAATCTCACAAGTCAAAGGAGCAGGATTGACACTCAAAGTCAACGTCACGGTGGAATCACAGCCAGCTGCCGAAGTGAATACTTCTGTGTAAGTTCCTGATGAAGTAAGAGTTTGCGCACCCAATGTGTAAGTTTCTCCTTCAATGATAGAAGCGCTGATGGCGTTGGTAACGTTTGGATTCACCGTGATGTCTACATTGGCGGTGCAAGTCTGATTGCCCTGGGTAACGGTGCAACTGTAAGTGGTGTTTTGTGTTGGCGCCACCGTGATGGTTGGGGTGGTAGCATTATTGGACCAAGCGTAAGATTGAGCAGTGTAGAGTTGTTGGATTTCGGAGGGGGAGAGTGCTCGATTGTAAATGGCAATATCATCCATTTTGCCATTGAAATATCTCGCATCACCTGCCCACCACGCACCAAATTTTAATTTTCCTCCAGGACAAACATCAATTGGACCCAATAATGCCTCGGTCATCTGCAATACACCGTCAAGATAAACCTTGATTGTGGAACCATCATATGTGTAAGTCAAAAAATGCCAAGTTCCATTAAAGTTAGCTGGGGTCGGAGAAATTAATTCTTGCCAACCATTTCCTGCTATACAATTTGAATTCTTTTTTAATTCGATTCCAATAAAAGAAGTGGAAACATCGGTTGAGAAACCCTCAGATGCTGCATTGTTCCAATTGGACTTTGAAACTATTTTTTGTTGAATATTTCCTGCCGATGAATTCACCCAAACAGAGATGGTCAAATTGGTCAAATCAAAGGCGGTACTTGTTGGAACCTCTATTTTACTTGAAGATCCATTGAAAGAATAAGCACTATTGATGCTTCCATTTCTATCTGCTGCCAAAGTTGCCCCTGAATTCACGCCATTGTGACCATTCCCACTCTCATCATTGGCATTACCATTGAAAGGATAATAAGCTACTAATCCTTGTTGCAAGTTGGCGGGGAGTTGGGACGATGCGCCTGTGCCACCTGTTGTATTTACGGACAACATCACAGAATCCCCTTCGCACAAGGTGGTGGTGGGGGCGGTGACAGTACAATTCAAATTATTTTGAGAAGAGTTATCCTGAAAAGCCCACATTGCATGCTTACCAACATACACAGTCTGATTTATAACGAATGAATGTAAATAATTCTGACCACCTCCACCATAATTGGGCATTTGCTCCCAACTATCCAAATTCGGATTATATTTCCAAAAATCATTATAAAGTACCAATGGATTTGTTGCCTCTCCTCCAATAATATATCCGGCATCACCAATTGAAAATCCATCAGTAGCATATCTTCCTTGAGTCAATGGTAATGAAGCTTTCTGAATCCATGTATCATTTGATGGATTGTACTGATACAAGTCCTTAGAATTAGGATCCGAATAATTCCAATTCAAATTTCCCATTCCAACATAGCCATTATTACTAATTGAAAAAGAAGCTCCAGCCCATCTACTCTCAAATGGAAAATTTTGCTTCTGAACAAATTGATACGTGTTAACATCAAACTCCCAAACATCGGATTTGTGGTACCCTCCGCCATTTATACCCAATCCCATGTACACCTTTGTACCAACTACAAAATTGAAACTCGCGCCTCTAACCTCTCCCGGGAAAGATGCCACATCAGACCAACTATCTGCAATTGCATTATACTTGAAAACTTTTATTTGACCATTAACAAGAGGCATGTAATACGCTTCATTATTGGCCACAAAAGAAGACATATATGAACTCTGGTAGGGCAAATTCTGCATTTGCGACCAGGTATTTGAACTTGGCGAATACCTCCACAACGATAAATTAGAGTTGACATCTCCCCAATATCCATATCCACCTAAACTAAAACTAAATCTGGGTTCTCCTACAGTTGGAACGGTTAACTTTTGAATCCATGTTTGAGCGCTCATTGAGCTATAAAAAATGGAAACAATTGAGAATATAAAAACCGTTATGAATACCTTTTTCATTTGTCTTTTTTTAAGATTCATACAAATATATCCCAATACTAATAATTTATGTATATACATCATATTATTTTTTTGATTATCAAAGGATTCCAACCTGGGCCACTGATAAATTCCTCTAATCTGCTTTTATTATGTATTTCCATAGCTATTCTTTGACATAAGTCCACCAATTTGCTCGCATGAAAGAACGCGTGAGCAACGATGCCGCCTACCTCAAAGCCCTGGGGAAAGCCATCGCTGCCAAACGCAAAGCTCTCAACATGACACAAGCCGATCTAGCCTCTATCATCAACATGGAGGTGCCCAACCTCTCCGTCATCGAAAACGGAAAATCCAACCCGCAAATCCTTACCATCACCCGCATCGCCTCAGCCCTGCAAATCCAAACCCAAGCCCTTTTGCCCATCATCGATGATCCTTCCATCTTTCTAGAAGCCCCCGCTGTGTATCAGGCGAGGAAGCATTAGAGTGCGCTACGCGCGGTGGATCAGTAAATCGGTATATCAGTGAATCAGTATATCAGTATATCGGGCCACGCTATTCACTTTCCTCTTTCCATGTCCCCTTTTACCCTGGGCTAATATCAATTCGCCCCTACGGGTGCCTCTTTCCTCTTTCCATGACCCGCTTAACATTGGGCGAATATCAATTCGCCCCTACAATTACCGCATCTCTCACAATTCAATCCTACTCAACTCCCTTCCAATCATTTGAATGCCTCGTATAATCTTTTGCTCCTGTTGTTGGGATGGGATTTTGGTTCCTTTGATGTACTGAGACAACAAGCTAGCGTTCATTCCTATGCGATCTGCAAACAACCTTGCATTTAATATTTTATAGTGGGTAAAGAAAGATGGCCAACTCCACACAAAACGATGCCTAACCTTTTGAATCACCTCATCCGTTTCATTAAAATACAACGCCTCTGCTTCATAACATTGATTCAATAATTTTGATGTCGTCCGTGAGGTGGTGTACAAAGAAAAATCATTTTCAAATGCTGAATATCCTGTCTTGGTGCGTTCTATCGTCCAAACAAACTCCTTGGGTAATTTTGTTTTCATCTCCTATCGCTTGATTCCTGCTTGTTTCAATAATTTCTTCTCCAATCCTTTTCCTAACTCTGCACTCCCATGATTGGGGAAAATGATGATTCCCTTTTCGGGATTTTGCTCATTGATCATCTTCATGTGAGATCCTCTTTGACCGACAACTGTCCAACCATTCTCTTTCAACAATCGCAAAACTTCATTGCATTTCATTACATGGCGTTTTCAAAGGTAAATAATAATTTACTCACCTGTTTCATTTTCACTGCAAATTTCTGATACTACAACGATGCTTCTACCGCATAAATCATAGGAATCTCCTATATTTTATTGAACCAAAAAACAATAATATTATACTACGGGCGAATTGCAATTCGCCCCTAAGGGTGCCTCTTTCCATGTCCCGCTTTACACGGGGCGAATAGAAATTCGTTCCCAAACTGTATCCTCTTTGCGCACATTACGACACGGAAAGGGG
>JACCDL010206037.1_pt1 | contig 18113 bp, 15 predicted proteins | sample 7441931 | NCBI WGS metagenome assembly JACCDL01 (sample SAMN15323437, study PRJNA562643) | freshwater metagenome | isolation source: river surface water | place: USA:Blue River Watershed | collected 2017-08-16 | reverse complement strand
TTATCTCCTTGGATTGCTTGGTTTTTCCCGTTTCCCACTTTTCATATTTACTTCCGTCTCTTTGAGCATCTAATCCTTTTTTAGATAGGTCATCACCTTTGATTTTTTTTGCGCACATCTGAATGTTATTTTTACAAAGAGAATTGAAATACACACACATGGCAATACGTCTTTTGACGTATTTTTCAATTTGTCTTAAATAACCACATGAAATGATTAATTTTGTAAAAAAAAAAACTAAAACTTTAAACTATGGCATTTACAAAAGACGAAGGTGCTTTCATCACGTTGGATGAGGGTTCTAGAATGACCGCGGCATTCCGCAACACCATCAACCCCGGCGACACCATCGGCCACGCAGTTGGTTCAAATTTGGTGAACGCCATTTTAAATCAAGATGGGTGCAACGGGATTCGTATCTATTACGCATTGGATGAAAATGGCAACAAACAACTGGTATTGGTTGGTGTAGATGCCAACGGGGATGATATCACCTCAGGTTACATTGTGGATCAAACTAATCCTTGCCCCATTGTGTGCTCCGGAAAGAATCCTTTGAACTCTTGATTTATTTCATCTATTTTTCAATTTTCTTTAGGATAATTCCCTTGTGCTTGCAATGGATTTCCTATAAGAGGAAGAACTTATATGCCCAGTTCTTTTTTGGATTTAGTGCACTTTCATTAGTTGCTGACATTGCTAGTTTCATTTTAGTCTATTTTCATTTTCATACAGACGCATTGTTCAATCTCTATCAAATTGGAGAGGTAATTATTATCACATTACTTTCTTTATCTCTCGGCAACATAGCCAAAATCGGACGATCTATACTTATCTCATATTGTTTTTTGCAAGTCTTGGCATCGATTTTAATTTTAGCCTTCAATCAATTTGATGCCTATCAAGATTATAATGCGGGTGTGACCAAAGTGTACATTATCATCATCCTGTTTCTCTCAGCCGTTCGCTACATTCAATTTTCTGAAACGACACGAAAAATTGATATTGCTCCTTTGATTGGCCTCTTGGGGATATTTATTTTCGAGGCATTAAGCATCATTCCAATTATCTCGCAGCAAATACAACGATTGTCAGGCAATCCCCAACAGATCACGATTATTTATCTTATCTTGGTTATTGCTGGTAATCTAATCCGTGATGTTCTTGTTTCCTACAATGCCATTCTCAACCTTAAAAAGTCGCCTTGATGAATATTGATGAGATCCTCATTTCGACGGGTATTATCATTTTTTTGATGCTCATCTGCATTGTGATTGTCTTCATCCTTTTTACCAAAAAAACCATTCAAAATATCTCCCAAAAAAGGGAATTTGAATCGCAAATTCAACAGATCATCATTTCCTCGCAAGAGTCTGAACGTGAGGAGTTGGCCAACAATCTCCATGATGATATAGGCCCGATGCTCAGTATTCTCAGTCGTCAATTGAAACGGGATGAAAATCCAGGCCAGCCCCTCACCCTCTCGGCGGAAGATCGAGAGTCTATTCACACCAAGATTGATGGACTTATTGCGGACATTCGTAAATATTCTACTGAGATTTATCCTTCTCAGATTAAAATCTTAGGACTCATCAAGTCTTTACAGCAAAATGTACTCGACATGCGCGGCAAGGTCGAAACCCATTTCTTTGATAAATTGGATGATCCACCTGAGTTTAACCATGCCCAATCCCTTGCCATCTATCGAGTGGTGAATGAGGTGCTAAACAATATCATCAAACACGGCCAGGCCTCAGAGCTTGAATGTGAATTGATGACCGAGGAGAATCATTTTCAGATTCAAATCATCCACAATGGCATTCCATTTACCCAAGAGATGTTTTTGGAACAAGCGGAATCTAATACAGGGAAAGGATGCTCCTCCATCTTAAACAGAACCCTTCAATTGCAGGGTACAATTGAATTTTATCGCATTCTTGAGAAACATTCTTGTGTACGTATACTCATTCCAATGTCATGAAACAGCCCATCCGTGTTGCATTAATCGATGACCATACCATCATGCGGGAGGGTTTGAAAAAAATACTCAGCACGGATGCAAAGTCGCGTTTTGAAGTAGTGGGTACCTTTTCCGATGGTCAGGCTTTTTTGGATTATCTGAAAACGGATACCTGTGACGTTGCACTGATGGACATCCAGATGCCCAAAAAATCGGGAGATAGTACCTTGGAAATTTCTACCAAACTGCATCCGCATGTTTCGGTTGTGGTCCTTAGCATGATTACCAATGAATTCATGATTGAACGTACAATAAAAAATGGAGCATTGGGATACCTGCCCAAAGAGGCGGATACTGAAGAGATCAAAGAAGCTTTGGTTGTAGCAAATGACAAAAAAATGTTTTACAATCAACTGGTCACCCCTGAGAAGATGAATGCCTTCATTCAAGGAAAACGATCAACCAAATTATTGTCCAATCAAGAAACCATCATCTTACGGTATATCGTTTTGGGTTGGAGTCATGATGACATTGGCGTCCAACTCCACATTTCCCCGAGTACAGTTAAAAAGCACAAAGAACACATCATGAAAAAAACCAATTGCAGTCGCTCCACACAGCTTTTGAGTTATGCCTTGGAAATGGGGATTGTCGGTTCTGGAGAATAGCATTGATGACAAGCAATCGCTATTCATACACATGATCAACAGCACATCGATTTATAGAATTGGATAGCCAAAAGAATTCAGCAGAAAAGAGCGGAATTGAATTAAATTTGTCCTTTAACTTTAATCTTTAAATCGTTTGGAAAATTTAGCCTATGCCGCCATTGCCCTTTATGGGGTTTGTTTGATTTTCATTTTTTTGTATAGCTTGGTTCAATTGAATTTGGCCATACAATTTACCAGAAGCTACAAGCGAAAACTTCAGAAACCTGAAATAGCAGAGGATCAATGGCCCCATGTCACCATCCAATTGCCTGTTTATAATGAGCTGTATGTGATTGAACGATTGATTGATGCCGTGTGTGCTTTTGATTATCCCAAAGACAAATTAGAAATTCAGTTGTTGGACGATAGCACGGATGAATCCTTGGAAGTGGGAAGAAAAAAAGTGGAAGAGTGGAAAGCGAAGGGCATTGATATTGCTCAAATCAAAAGAGAAAAGAATACAGGTTTCAAAGCTGGAGCTTTGGCCTACGGGTTAGAATTTTGCAAGGGAGAATTTGTTGCCATTTTTGATGCTGATTTTGTTCCTAGGGTAGATTTTTTGAGACAAACCATTCCCTTCTTTTATCTGCATGACAAGGTGGGTGTCGTTCAAACCCGTTGGGAACATTTGAATGAAGATTACTCTCTGTTGACCCGTTTACAAGCTTTTGGTTTGGATGCGCACTTTACGGTTGAACAGATGGGGCGCAATATGGACCATCATTTTATCAACTTCAATGGAACGGCAGGTGTTTGGAGAAAGTCCACCATTGCCGATGCGGGTGGGTGGGAAAGTGATACCATTACAGAGGATTTGGATTTAAGCTACCGAGCTCAATTGAAAGGTTGGGAGTTTGTTTATCTCCCTGAAATTGGTTCTCCTGCGGAGTTGCCTGCTGAGATGAATGCATTAAAAGCACAACAATTCCGTTGGACCAAAGGTGCTGCTGAATGTACCATGAAGAACATGGGAAAGGTGGTGAAATCTAAGAATATTTCTTTTGGAACAAAAGTGCACGGTGCTTTTCATTTATTGAACTCTGTTGTTTTCTTGTCCATCCTGGGTTGCTCTTTGTTGAGCTTACCCATGTTGATCATTAAAAATGAGTTTGAACAAAATCAATTGATTCAAAATTTGTTCATTGCTGCTACAGCCTTCTTAGCGAGTTTCTTTATTCTGGCTTACTTCTATTGGGTGAGTAGACCCCCTGCCCCATTCTTCCAGAAATTTGGGAAGTTTGTTATGGATTTTCCCATGTTCTTGTCGGTATCGATGGGATTGAGTTTGCACAATGCCGTTGCGGTTATCGAAGGTTTGACAGGAAAGAAGTCCGCTTTTGTTCGTACTCCTAAGTTTGCCATTTCCACAGGACAAAAAGGAACTTGGACCGATAAAAAGTACAGAGCTGTTAAAATAGCCCCACTCACTTTCTTGGAAGCCTTCATGGTTTTGTATTTCGCAACGGGTTTGGTATTGGCATTCTATTATGTTGATTTTGGATTATTCCCATTTCATTTTATGTTGACATTGGGTTACATTTTTGTAACCTACTACAGCTTCAAACACGCCAATCAAGGTTAAGCAATCTCACCACTGGTGAAAAGTATAGTATCCTTTCAAAAGCGACTCCCCTGGTGGTTATCAGGGGTTTCTCTTTTTATGATTGCTCAGAGCCTTCAAATGGGCCAACTGTTCTATGGGATATTGGCCAATAAGGGTTGGACTGGAATGTGGATCATGTGGTGCAGCAGTTTCATTTCTTTTGTAATTCCTTTGGTCTTTTCTCCCATTTGGTATAAATTACAACTTGAAACCGACAATCAATTCTATCTGATTCGTTACCCTGGTTGGTGGGGTAAATTTCTTCATGTGTTTAGGGTTGGTTACGTGGGTGTATTGGTCAGTGCGTTCTTGGTTTCCTTCAATTTGTTGGCTTACTCGAGAATTGTTTCCTTCTATTTTGATCTCTCTCTTCTCCCTGCTTTGGCCATATCTTGGTTTATTTTATTGGTATATTCTTTTTTTAATTTGGGCGAGCAAAGGCGATCCATCAATATTCTGTTGTTCTTGCTGGTAGCCATTTATGTGATCATTCTTTTGGGCCGGTTGCTTTTTCTGTTTCCTGATTACAACAATTGTGATTTAAAATGGCATGACTTGTTCCCTTCTGATCATGAAGGTTGGTCATTGTTTTTGACCTACATGGGGATTCAATGGTGGAGTGCCTCGATGTTTGATGGAGGGGGAAAGGAAACGGCACGTTTCGTTTCCAATACAGGCAGACGTGAATCGATAAAATCTGCATTCATTCCGGTCATTGGTCAGGCGATTGTGTCCAATATTATGATTTTGCTCTGTTGGCTTTTGATACAAAACAGTCATCAGGCTCAGCATGAGGAATGGGTTTTTATTCCGTTACTCTTGGAAAACATGCCTTTCCCTTTTCAGTTGCTCATTTTTACGGGTTTTACGGCCATGTTTTTGTCTGTGGGCGCTTCACAGATTCAATGGGGATCATCGTTGGTACTCATTGATGGAGTTAAAACTTATTTTAAACAACTATATAAGCATCAATTGTTGCGGGGATTGGAATGGGGTGTTCTATTTTTTATGGCCATTCTTTCAGGGGTATTTGCATATTGGGCACATAGTCTTTTGGAATTAACCCAATTGGTTTTCTCTATTTCCGCAGGGGTAGCACCGTTTTATATTGCAAGGTGGTTTTGGTGGAGAATTTCAGCTTTTAGTCAATGGATGGTCATGATGACGTCAGCATTGACCACTTTGTTTTATCATGACATGACCATTAGAATGAATGGGATAATAATAGATTCCTTGCCAATGGAGGAGAATCGTTTGATTTTTGTCACCACCGTTACCATTGTGGTGGGATTGGTCACTACCCTGCTCTTTCCATCACGCAGACCCTCTGATCAATTTGTATTGGCCCTTGGCTCTAAGTGGGATATGTTTAAGATGATGTGTTTTGCAATTGCAATTGGTGGTTTATTTTTATTGTTGCAATTGTTGATCTTGACTTTTATTCTATAAAAAAATCCCGAGAGATCTCGGGATTTTCAGTATTCACAAAACAGTGTTTTATTATGGCATAAATGGAAAATTCTTTCCGGGATAATAAGCCATCTTACCCAATTGCTCTTCGATGCGTAGCAATTGGTTGTACTTCGCGATCCTGTCGCTTCTTGAAGCAGAACCTGTCTTGATTTGACCTGTATTCAACGCCACTGCCAAATCTGCGATGGTGGTGTCTTCTGTCTCTCCTGAACGGTGACTCATGATGCTTGTATATCCTGAGCGATGCGCCATGTTAACGGCATCAATGGTTTCAGTTAATGTTCCTATTTGATTGACTTTAACCAAGATTGAATTGGCTATTCCTTCATTGATTCCTTTGGCCAATCGATTGACGTTGGTAACGAATAAATCATCACCAACCAATTGAATCTTCTCGCCCAATGACTCGGTCATCAATTTCCAACCCTCCCAATCATCTTCCGCACAACCATCTTCGATGCTCACAATGGGATAGCGCTTGCACCAGTCGGCCCAAACACCTACCATGTCAGCACTGGTCAATGATTCACCTGTGCTTTCGAGTTGATACATTTTTTTCTCAGCGTTGTAAAATTCGGTAGATGCACAATCCAAAGCAATGCAAATGTCTTCACCAGGTTTGTAACCTGCTGATTCAATGGCTTGCATAACCACTTTCAATGCATCTTCGTTGCTGGCCAAATTGGGCGCAAATCCACCCTCATCTCCCACGTTGGTCATGTGACCTTGTTTCTTGAGAACTGCCTTCAAGTGATGAAAAACTTCAGCACCCATGCGCAAAGCTTCTGAGAAACGCTCAGCACCAACAGGAACAATCATGAATTCTTGAACATCCACTTTGTTATCGGCATGTGCGCCACCATTGATGATGTTCATCAAAGGAATAGGAAGTGTATTGGCATTGACTCCTCCAACATAACGATACAACGGTAAACCAACGGTATTGGCCGCCGCATGCGATACAGCCAAAGAAACACCTAGGATGGCATTGGCACCTAAGTTGGCTTTGTTTTCAGAACCATCTATGCTGCACATGGCACGATCGATTAGATTCTGCTCAAAGATCGAAGCACCTTGAAGCGCTTCATTGAGATTTGAAATTACATTTTGAACAGCTCGCTCCACTCCTTTTCCGAGGTATCGAGATTTATCCCCATCTCTTAATTCAACTGCTTCATGCATTCCTGTGGAAGCTCCTGAAGGAACAGCGGCCCTTCCCATTACGCCCTCTGCTGTAATGACTTCTACTTCTACTGTTGGATTGCCCCTAGAATCCAAAATTTGACGGGCGTGAACATTGGCTATTGTACTCATCTTTTTAATAATAATATTTCAGAATAGATAGTCAGCCAAAGTAACATTGAAATCGGCGCAGACAAAGAATTTTAATCACGAATACATCTTACTGAAGCGCCAGTGGCTTTGTTATTGGCTTGCCTCAAGATGGTGTTGTAGGAATAAAATAGACCTCTGATGTAGGCAGTTTCTGAGGTAGCAGATGATGCAGTCCAGAAAAAGGCATAACGCAAACGAGAATTAAATGTTCCTGATTGCGCTGCATTGGCTGAATACAGACGATATCCTCCTGGAAGAGCTGTAAATGAATAATTATCAGTACCCGGATTTGCAAACCATAAATTGGTTGATTTAATTAAATTTCCCTCATTGGTACCTCTCCATCCGCTATTTTGTTGTTGGGTGTTACCCATTCCAATACTATTTTCCAAAAACATAAATTCACAATCCGTAGGAACATGCCAGCCAACAGGACATAAATTGTTGTTCACGGTAGCGTAATAATTATAAAGATAACCATAGGTATTCCCGTAGGCGTCAACATTACTGAATTTACAATAACCAGGTGTAGTAGCATTATTCCATTCTAAATTATCTGTAATATTGGGGATGGGAGTTCCATCGTTCAGGAATTCTGTTCTTAGATTATCTTGAAACCAACATTGATTGTTAATCTCAACCAAATTATAAGTATATCCGTTATAAGTAATGGTTGAATCTCCTCCGCAGGTAGTAACAGAGATTTGTTGTGCGCCACAGAGGTTGTTTCCAGGAAGTACAATTAAGCCCAATCCTCCGAATTCAGGATTAGCATTGCTTATGCCAGGAACAATAAGATAACCACCTCCGCCGGTGTATAATGTGTCACCATTGGGACTGATGGACATATCACAATTGCAATCATCGGCAAAAAGGGCGTATGGAACCGATAAAAGTTGTGTAGTTCCAAGGTCAATAAAACCACTGCCCGTATTGACTTGGATTTGAAGGAATTTAAGATTGGTGGACCAATCAATTTGATTAAAGTTGGGAAAGCTTGTATTTACGTTGCCTGTTCCAATTACCAACTGAAAGTATCCCAACTCATCCGTTACTACGTTATGAGACTCGGAAAAAATAATTTGGCCGTTGGTTGAATTGATTCTGATGATGGTTTGAACCGTTGCGGCTGTATTGCTCAACTCAGAGCCAGTGTTGTCTCTCAGTATGCCTTGATAAGGAATGCCCGTTTCATTCTGACTGAAAACAAACGAAGTGACGAATAGCAAGAATGGAAGAAGGACTAGTTTTTTTGACATGAGGCAAAATTAAAAAATATTCTACATAAATTGTAAGTAAAATCAAGCTAAATTACTTTTTGATGAAACCATCCGGTTATGGAAAATCGTTCTTTTTCCGCAATGGTAACCTCATGTTCTAATTCAGCAAGGAACACAAAACAATGACCGATAAACGGTTCCACGGTTGCCTTTGTTTCGTTCTCTTTAAAGATTTTTAATAAACCGCCCTGCTCCTTGTGCCATTCCTTGTTTAAATAATAAACGATACTCACTTTGCGAGAAGATCCATTTAGATGCCGATCTCTGTGCCTTTTGTAGAAAGTTCCTTTGGGATAGCAGGCCATGTGGGCTTCAAAGAAATTGAGACCCAAATAAAAATATCGATTCAATGCGGTTTGAATTTCTTGCACCATTTTCCAATAAGGCACCAATTCGGAAATGGATTCTGCTTGATCTAACCATTGAATAAAATCACCTCGCTGCTCCAAATTAATGGTCTGCGTATCTCCTTTTCCTATTTGAGCTTTTGACCAATGTCCAAGTACTTTTTGACTTTGAACAAATTGCGCTAACTTCAAATTTTCATGATCCGATAGTATATTTTTCAAAAGCATGAAGCCCTCTTGCTCAAATTGATCAAGATGCTCTTGTGATAGGTGGGCATTTATTGTTTCCAATCGGCGATGAAAATATTGGTGTCTCTGGTTCTTCCGTTGTTTCTATTAGAGCACCAAACCAATTTTTTCCCGTCAGGAGAAAACATTGGAAAGGAGTCAAATTCGGTATCAAAAGTGATTTGAGTAACTTTTAAAGTTTCAATATTCACAAGATATAGGTTGAAGGGAAAGCCAATATTACTCTTGTAATTGCTGCAAAAAAGGATGGACTTTCCATCAGGTGTAAAGGTTGGGGACCAGTTGGCATTTCCCAGATTGGTCAACTGTTTGACGTCTGATCCATCAACATTGGCGATGTAAATTTCAAGATTGGACGGCTCAACTAAATCCTGATTCAGCAGATCTCTGTACTTTGTAATTTCATCCAAAGTTTTGGGACGTGATGCCCTCCAAACAATTTTGGTTCCATCAGGAGAAAAAGTGGCCCCTCCATCATACCCCAAAGTACTGGTGATTTGTTTCACATTCGTTCCATCCAAATTCATGGTATACAGATCTAAATCGCCATTTCTGAGACTTGTAAAAACAATTTTATCTCCTTTTGGACTGATGGTGGCCTCTGCATCATACCTTGGGCTTTGCGTCAATTGCCGCTTAATTGTTCCATCTGAGATGGAGGCAACATAAATCTCAAAAGCATCATACAGTGGCCATACATAATGACCTGGTTTTTTTTCGGGAACCGGAGGACAATTCAAATCTCCTTGATGTGTGGATGCATAAATAAAATCCTGACCATTGGGCATGAACCAAGAACAAGTAGTTCGGCCATTTCCCGTTGAGATCATTTTTTTTCGCGTGGAGTCTCCAGGAGCCTCTACCTTTAATGTGAAAATTTGATCGCATTGAACCCCCCATTTGGTGTTGTCGCTTTGGAAAATCAGCATTTTGCCGTCAGGCGACCAATACGCTTCTGCATTGTTTCCACCAAATGTGAGTTGTCGAACGTTTGAAATATTCTTCTCCTTTTTGTAATGTATGGGCTCAACTTCTGTTTGCTGCGCTTGGAACGTTGCGGGTAATGAGGCCAAGAAGAAAAAAACTAAAATTCTGTTCATGGCACAAATTTAACTGGACAATGATCAGGAAACAATGCGTTTTAAAGTCAAAAAAATGATTTTTATGTCTTCTCCAATATTTGCCTTGGGGATATATTTCAAATTGATCTGAATTTTAGCCGGCATGATTTCCTCAATGTAGGTTCTTTCAGGATCTTTGCTTTTACCCAATAGATTACTCTCTTCAAAATACTCCAAGGAGGCATAGTCTGTGATTCCTGGTTTTACCAGAAGGACAACTCTTTGTTCTGGTGTATAAAAATGGACATACTTCTCTACTTCTGGTCTCGGGCCAACCAAACTCATATCACCAATCAAAACATTGATTAATTGGGGCAGCTCATCAATTTTGTACTTTCTAATAAAATGACCCACTTTTGTAATTCTTGGATCTTTCCCAACTGTCAATTGAATTTTCTGAGGAGAATTTACTCGCATTGATCGGAACTTTAGTAACCAAAATGTCTTTCCATTTTTTCCTACCCTCTCCTGTTTGAAAAATGGAGAATGAAAATCATCTAAAAAGATAAGGGCTCCTATGACAACAAAGAAAGGTGACAAGACTAAAAGTCCGATTAGGGAGAAAAAAATATCAAATAGTCGTTTCATCGATTCATATAGGAAATGATGCTATTGGCGATAAAGTCAACTTGTTCGTCTGTCAGATCAAAATATATCGGCAATGAAATCTCATTTTTAAACTGCATCATTGCATGGGGATAGTCTTCTTCTTTCCATCCCAGATTTTTATAATAAGACAACCTAGGCAACGGTTGAAAATGAACATTGGTAGAAATTCCCAATTCTGCCAAATGTATTATCAGATTGTTTCTTTCGTCTTCGCCAAAATTTTGAATTCTCAATGCGTAGAGATGATAACTGGATTCACAATGTCCGTATTGAAACACAGGTTGAATGGCCCACTCTTGTTGCGCAAAATGACTGTTGTATCTTAGGGCAATGGCTTTTCTGCGTGGCAAATGATCTTCTTCATATCTGTCCATTTCCACCCACCCAATGGCGGCCTGTAAATCCGTCATATTGCATTTATAACCGGCCTCAACGATATCATATTGCCATTGACCAGCTTGAGTCTTGGATAATGCATCTTTGGTTTGCCCATGCAAAGCAAGTCGATTGATGGATGTCCAAATCTCTTGATTGTCAAAAGGTAAAGGAAGATTAAACACCAGTGCCCCGCCCTCTGCAGTTGTGAAATTCTTTACTGCATGAAAACTAAAGGCAGCCACATCTACTTCTCTCCCAACAGGATTGCCGTTGTATTTTGCGCCAAATGAGTGAGCCGCATCGGAAATGACCAGGATTCTACCCAATTTCCTTTGAAGTTGATTTTTAGGGTGAAATATTTTTCGATTTTGTTCCGCCAAGTTCATGATTTGATTGTAATCAACAGGAAGACCTGAAAAGTCGACAGGCATAATGACTTTGGTATTTTCATTTATTGCCTTTTCAACAACCGACATATCAATCAAAAAGCCGTTTTCTTCACAATCAATCATGACAGGGATAGCACCAACATGCATCACAATGTTGGCCGTAGCAGCATAGGTGTAGGCAGGTATAATAACCTCATCTCCAGGACCAACACCCCACCACCTCAACACCAACTCGACAGCATTGGTCCATGCGTTTAGGCACAGTACCGGTCCCCCACCAATGTATTGTTGAATTTTAGATTCGAGACCCCTGGTTTTTGGTCCGGTTGTAATCCATCCAGATTTTAAAACCTCAACAACAGCATCAATGGTTTTGTCATCTATCCTTGGAGGGGAAAAAGGAATCGCTTTCATATTGCCAAAATTAAGTGTTTGGGATGCATTGCCACTATCTTTGCAGCATGACATTTTTACAATTGATTGTTAAAGGAAAAACGAAACTTTTTATCGTGCTTTTTGTGCTTTGTTTCGCAATAATAGGTAGTTCACAACCAAGAAATGGAGAGAGGGCTTTTGATCGGAAGGATGCAATGACGGGAAGAATTTATGGGAAGATTGTAGATAGTGTCTCAAATAAATCATTGGAGTATGTTGTCATTCGGGTTGTTTCTTCAAGTGGGCAACTGATTAGCGGTGCATTGAGTGAACACAACGGTGATTTTTCAGTAGACAAGATACCCGTGAACAAACCGCTGATAATTGAAATTGGTTTGGTGGGTTATCATGGTCAGAAATTGAATTTTATATTGAGTTCCGCTTCATTTCCGATAGAGAAGGATTTGGGCAATATTAAGTTAGGCATTAAAAATCAGAAAGTACTTGAAGTGCGTGACGACGCCAACGGATTTAGAAAGGAATTTGACAAGAGCATTTATGAGGTGGATAAAAATGCGATTAATGCTGGCGGAACGGCAGAGGACGTATTGAGAAATATTCCTGTGGTACAAGTTGATCAGGATGGCAATGTCAGTGTCAGAAATACAGCGCCACAGATTTTTGTAGATGGTCGACCCACTACCCTTTCCATTGATCAAATTCCTGCAGATGCCATAGAAAAAGTGGAGATCATCACCAATCCCTCTGCCAAGTATGATGCCTCAGGAGGGGGTGGTGGTATCTTAAATATTGTCATGAAGAAAGACAGGGGACGCGGTTACAATGGTTCTATTAGAACCGGAATAAACACTGTTCCCCCAGGAATAGAGACCCAATTTCAAGACAAATACAGAATGAATGGCGGTGTGGATTTCAATGTTCGCAAGAAGAAAGTGAATTTCTTTGTGAATGGAAATTTGAATCAAAGAAGAAGTATCTCAGAAGCACAAACGGACCGAGAGGACTTGTTGACATTGCCTTTGAAATCTGATCAATACCAAATCAGCAAGAACAATGGATATTTCGCAAGGGGTAATATTGGAATGGATTGGTTTATTGACAATCGAAACACCTTGACCTTCTCTCAGAGTTTAAACAAAGGTCAATTCAATCCCGATGACAGCATGCATGTCGATGTGGATACTTTGAGTGCCACTTCCAATTTAAACGGTGAATACTATCGTAGAAGCAATACAGACCGTGTTTTCCAAAATTTAGGAAGCAGTGTCTTGTACAAACATTTATTTGCGAAAGAAGGTACGGAACTAACAGCTGATTTTAATTACAATGCCATTCAATCCACTTTCAATGGGGATTACAAAAACATTTATAGCGATTCTGATCCATCCATTTGGAGACAACAAGGGAACGTTCAACAATCGTTGTATACCTTCCAAATGGATTATGTGACAAAAATCAACGATCGATTTAAATTAGAAATGGGAAGAAGATTTTCTCTTCGTAATTATACCAGTGAATACGACAACTACCGATTTGATTTGGATTCTCAAATCTATACGATCAATCCATCCTTGTTGGTGGATTACGCATTTTCGGACCGTGTTGAAGCCATGTATACTACCCTATCTGTTAATGGTGAGAAATGGAAATATCAAATGGGTTTAAGAGCTGAAAGCAGCTCTTACACTGGAGAATTAAAGTCTACAGGAAATCGATTTAAAATTGATTACCCCATGAGTTTTTTTCCATCCTTTTATTTAACCAGAGTGATTGATGAAACCCAAGATGTCCAATTGTCTTTTAACAGAAGAATCAATCGGCCTAGTTTTATGCAATTGTCTCCATTTACGGACTATAGTGATTCTTTGAATGTATCAAGAGGCAATCCCAATTTAAAGCCTGAGTTTACACATGGAGTAGAGTTTTCCTACTTGAAAAATTTCAGCAAGAAAAATACCTTGGTGGCCAGTTTGTATAGCCGTTATACTACCAATGTTACTGTAAAGCAGCAAATCACAGAATACAGTGATGTCTTAAATGACAACATCATCGTAACTACATCCATGAATGCATTTTATGGATGGGCCTCTGGAATGGAGATAGTTTCAAGAAATGCCATTACGGAATGGTTTGATTTGACAACGACCTTGAATATTTATAATTCTACCATCGATGGAACCAACATTACGCCGGACTTAACCAATTCCATCAACAGTTTTTGGGTAAAAATGAATACCAGTTTCAAACTGCCCAAAGGTTTTGTGATTCAAATAAACGGAGATTATGCCAGCAAGAAGGCGCTTGAAGTTGGAAGCAGTGAACGAGGCGGTGGAATGGGTGGTGGCGGATTTGGCGGAGGTCATGGTGGCGGAATGTGGGGAGGGACTTTGAACACAGCGCAAGGATTTGTTAGGCCAAACTATGGATTGGATTGCAGTTTAAAAAAGGAGTTTCTGAAAGACAAAAGTCTAGTTGTTTCTATTGCTGCTCAAGATATTCTCCACACTCGTGTGACCAGTGTATACAGCACTACCCCGTATTTTATTCAAGATTCACAACGCTACAGAGATTGGCAAACCTACAGAGTGAATGTTTCTTGGCGCTTTGGAAAAATGGATGCCTCTCTTTTCAAGAGGAAGAATACAAAAATGAATGCAGAGGGAATGGAGGGCTAATTATTTGGTGAGAATGTAATAGTTCCGGTCAATTTTAATTTTTCCTTTTTTGTATCTGGCTTTTAATAGACCCCAATCGGTTGTCACTTCCAATCGATAGTTCTTTCCATTGATGGTGATGTCGATGGGCATATGAAATCCATCGATGCAGTTTTGCCAGCGGAAATAATGCTTCCCCTTCATTGTCTTTACTTCTATTCTGGGAATGTACTTGGTCCTCAAATACTGATCAAAGATGGGCTTCAAGTCTAGCTTTAAATAATCAGACATAAACAACTCAACATCATTTGAAGTAATCGTTTGATGATAAAAGTATTTTTGGTTCATTTCGATCAACATTTGTCTCCACAATGAATCATTGTTGTTGATCTGACGAATCATGTTGAGCAAATTGGCCCCTTTGTAATACATGTCTCCACTGCCCTCATTGTTCACGTCATACTGTCCTATGATGGGGGAATCGTTGCTGATGTTTTTTCTTTGACCGATAACATAAGACTGCCCTGCTTCCTTTCCGTAATGAAATTCTGTAAAGAGCGCTTCTGAGTAGGTTGTAAAACCCTCATGTACCCACATGTCGGCAATGTCCTTATAGGTAATATTATTGGCAAACCATTCATGTCCACTTTCATGAATGATGATGTAGTCCCATTTCAATCCCCATCCGGTTCCGGATAAATCAGATCCCAAATATCCATTCTTGAATTTATTCCCATAGGCCACAGCACTTTGGTGTTCCATCCCCAAATAAGGCACTTGAATCAACTGGTAGCCATCTTCATAAAAAGGATAAGGACCAAACCAATACTCAAATGCATCCAACATTTGTTTTACTTGTTGAAATTGTTCTTTAGCCTCTGCTAGGTTTTCAGGTAAAACAAAATAAGATAAGTCCAATGGTCCTTTTTTCCCTTTGTAAGTCTCTTTAATCCATTCGTATGGAGCGATATTCAAACTAACACAGTAATTATTGATGGGATTAATAACTTGCCAGGTGAACTTCCTTTTATGTCCTAAATCCTCCTCTTTCACCAATCGTCCATTGCTCACATTCATCAGGGGTTTGGGCACCGTGACAGCAATAACCATACTGTCGGGTTCGTCATACATGTGATCCTTACATGGCCACCAAACACTAGATCCTAAGTTCTGGCAAGATGTTGCTATAAAAGGCAATCCATCCTTATTGGTACTCCAGCTGAATCCACCATCCCAAGGTGCATTGACGGCCTTCTTGGGATACCCCTCGTAAAATATTTTTACACTGCCCTGCTGTCCTTTTATTATTTCCTTTTCAAAAATCAGGTGATAAACATGCGGCGCCTTTTTAAGGACTTTGATATTTTGTTCATTGGATTGCGCTGAAGTGATTTTCATCGGATGTTGCAAATCAATTTGCATGACATGTCCATTTTCCAAAGCGGTGAAAAAAATCTCATTGTAACCTCCTATCCATTTTTGATCTGGATTTACCTCAATGTCCAAATGATAGGAATTCAAATCCCACCATGCTCTTTCTGGAGTTACGCTCCCGCGAAGAGAGTCTTCGAAGGTGAATTGTCCCAAAGATTGACCAGCTAAAAAGATGAGCGCAGTAACGAAAAAGAAATTCTTCATTGGGCGAAGATATGTCCCTTGTCCCTTTGTCTCAAGATTGTGCAGCAATCATTTCCCAACACTCTATTTTCCTTATATTTTAACTATAAACCCAAGCTATGAAGAAAATCATTCCCATTCTGTTTCTGTTTCTCGCTCTATTTGTTTCCTCATTCCTATGATCATGGCGCCTGCCCGTTGGCTACGCTTTGCTCCGCCTCCGGTCACCGGGCTGTCCACTGTATCTTTTGGTTCAAGAACCAAAAGGATGCCGTTCCCATCCCTGGCGCGGGCCGGTATCTCCTCCTATTCGAACCTTCTTGAGGCAATTGATATTTTGCTATTAATATGTCGCCCCTACGGGGCTGGAATCTCAACACGATGTCCATTTCTATGATTATTCCGCCCCTACGGGGCTCAAAGTCAAAATAACACTTTCCACTTTCCACTTTTCATTTTTATCTATATTTGAACTATAATTGATGACCATGAAAAACTTCATTCCCGCTCTGTTTCTGTTTCTCGCTCTTTTTGTTTCTTCATCACTCCATTCTCAATCTCCTCATGGCATCCCTTACCAAGCGGTGATGCGCAATGCAGATGGAAGCGTTATGGCAAACAGTGCGGTGAACTTGACATTCATGATCCATGACGGCACCGCCAATGGCACGGTGGTCTATCAAGAAAGCCATGCATTGACGAGCAACGCCCAAGGTCTGGTGAGTTGTGTAGTGGGCAATGGCGTTGTATCAGAAGGCAATTTTAGCGCTATAAACTGGGACAGTGGAGCCAAGTTTTTGCATGTGATGATGGGTAGCACCGACTTGGGCACGCAGCAGATGTTGAGTGTGCCGTATGCGTTTTATGCGGAGAATGTGGGAGTGAGAGCGAGTGCGACGGGTGATACTTTGACAGTGGGAGTTCAGAGTGTGATTGTACCGGGTATCAGTGCTGCCAATTTCCCTCCCGTCATTTTGGGATGTACGGATAATACGGCTTGCAATTACAACAGTGCAGCTACACAGAGTGACAATTCTTGTTTGTATCAAAATGCAACGTGTGATGATGGCAACGCCAACACCACCAATGATGTCATCAACGGCAGTTGTGTATGTGCGGGAACGGTAGTGAGCAACAACAATGTGGTAATAGGCCAAGATTATCAAGGTGGCCAGGTGGCTTATATTTTCCAACCGGGCGATGCCGGATATGTGGCGGGCGAGACGCATGGCTTGATAGCGGCAGCTCAAGATTTGGGAATATATCAGTGGGGATGTTATGGAACGGCCATCAGCGGAGCGGATGGACAGTCCATTGGAAGCGGAGCGCAAAACACGGTGGATATCGTGAATGCTGGATGTGGCGGAGCGGCTCAGGCCTGTGCGGATTTGGTGTTGAATGGTTATAGTGATTGGTTTTTGCCTTCAATACAAGAATTGACTCAGTTGTACAACAATCGCACTGCCATCGGCGGTTTTGGAAACTATCTTTATTGGTCCTCGTCGGAGCGCGATTCCGGCAGCGCTTGGAGCTTCTACTTCTACTATGGCAGCCCCCTCTATGGCGCCAGTAAGGACGCCAACGGCTATGTTAGGGCTGTTCGGGCTTTTTAACTCCCGATACTTCGGTATCATCTATTTAACTATTTAATGATTGGGGTCTGGGGCGGAGCCCGAGCGAAATAATTTGGATTTTGGATGGGATTGTGCCATGTGTTGCTGGTGCATTCTGCTAAACCTGTTTTTGCAGAATGGCTTTAGTGTGCGTTGCGTCCGGGATTAGAGGGTGACGAGTGATGAAGGGATGAGGTAGCGAGAGGATGAAATGCGATTCGCTATCCCCTCCTACCGCGTAGCGGAAAGGAGGTGTCTCGTCCTAAAATAGGTTTACAAAAAAAAGGACAAAATGGAGAAAAAATGTAAACCCAAACTAGGACGATGGTTCAACAACGGAATCTATCTGACGAACGATGAAAAAAAGATTATCATTCAG
>JACCDL010147306.1_pt1 | contig 18121 bp, 29 predicted proteins | sample 7441931 | NCBI WGS metagenome assembly JACCDL01 (sample SAMN15323437, study PRJNA562643) | freshwater metagenome | isolation source: river surface water | place: USA:Blue River Watershed | collected 2017-08-16 | reverse complement strand
TAAAATATTAGTATTCGCAACTGTTGCATACGGCGGTACAAACTATAATTATTTCTGTAATTTACTAAGAAGTGGAACTGCTATTGGTCTAGGCACAGGAAGCTCAGGAACAAACTGTACATCTGTCTGTGGTGGTAACACTGCAGGTTCTTATCAGTTATTAGAAAATACAATTAATTATTTAGACAGTCCTGCGACAACATCATCAGTAACTTATAAGCTTCAAATAGCGTGTCAGTCAGGCGGAACATTTTATTTAAATAGAAGCTCAAGAGACGGCTCTAATGATGGACGCTGTTCTTCAACAATAACTGTGATGGAGATAGCAGGATGAATCATAAAGCTATTTACGCATTATATCCGAATGTTGTCAAAATTGACGATGGTGCAGGTGCTTTTGATGCAAATGGTAATACAGTTGAAATTGACACACAAGCTGTAAATTCATGGATTGACCCAGAGCAATATAAAATAAACCGTGCTGACGAATACCCTAGTATTGTCGACCAGTTAGATGTTTTATATCATGGTGGCTATGATGTGTGGAAATCAACCATTTCTACTATTAAACAAAAATATCCTAAACCTACAAATGAGTAATTATGAACGAAGAGAACGGAATAGACCTATATAAGTACGGTAAGCTTGTTGCTCAAGTAGAGGCGATGGAAAAAAAGATAGACAAATTAGAAACTGGCATGGAGCAACTGCTAGAGTTAGCTAACAAATCTAAAGGTGGCTTCTGGATGGGCATGACAGTAGCTTCTATTGTTGGCGGTATCGTTACATTCATTGGCTCACATTGGACATTTAAATGAGAGAATTAACAGTAGGTAAAAGCCTCACTGCAGGAAGTAGTAACACAGTCTATACAGTACCTAAAGGCTGTAAAGCTATTGCTACTTTGTTAATGCTTTCTAATGCTGGTGGTAGTTCTAAATCAATTACCGCTGCTTGGTATGACCACAGCACAACTACTTCAGTAACTATTGTTGGTGGTAAATCTATAGGTGCTGGTGACTATATTATCTTTGCTGATGGTCGCATGGTCATGGACGAGTACGATGAACTCAGGATTACACCAGAAGCAGCATCAACATTTTCAGTAATCTTTACTGTAGAGATTCTACAGAACACAGCTTATCAAAACGGAAGCTAATAATGAAACCAGGATTGTATGCCAATATCGCAGCCAAGAGAGCAAGAATCAAGGCTGGCTCAGGTGAGAAGATGCGTAAGGTCGGTAGCAAAGGTGCTCCAACCGCTAAAGACTTTAAGGATGCTGCTAAAACAGCTAAGAAAAAGAAATGAAAAAAGACTCAAGACTAGCTAAAGCAGGTGTGTCAGGCTATAACAAGCCTAAATCAACACCAAGCCATCCAACTAAGTCTCATGTTGTTGTGGCTAAATCTGGCGACCAAATAAAAACAATTCGTTTCGGTCAACAAGGTGTAAAAGGCAGTCCTGAAGGAACAGCAAGAAATAAAGCCTTTAAAGATAGACACGCTAAGAATATCGCTAAAGGTAAGATGTCAGCAGCTTATTGGGCTGATAAAGTTAAATGGTAAAGGAGCTAATATGCCACTAAAATCAGGTAAATCAGACAAAACAGTATCTTCTAACATCCGTATGATGATTAAAGAAGGTAAACCTCAGAAACAAGCAGTAGCAATTGCTTTATCAAAAGCAGGTAAATCCCTACCAGTTCGTGGCGGTAGAACAGCTACAAACATGAAAAAAAGTGGTCGTGGACGCTAAATAGTTGTTGACACACACATAAAAATGTGGTAAACTTAGGAATATTATGCAATATATTCAACTCGTAAATGAAGTATTGGCAAGGCTTAGAGAATCTGAAGTTTCTTCAGTGAACGATAATGCCTATTCTAAAATGATTGGTAAGTTTGTAAACGATGCTAAACGCAATGTTGAAGACGCTTACAACTGGAATGCCCTATACGATACTCTGACAGCTACAACTACTGGTGACATCTTTAACTATGTCTTAGAGGGTTCTGGTCAGCGTTTTCGTGTTGTTGATGTCTTAAACGATACATCCAATTGGGAACTAAGAGAAGCAACTACTCGTTGGATGAACCAACAGTTCTTATTGACAACACCTCAAAAAGGCTCTCCACAGTATTATAACTTTAACGGTGTTGATTCTAACGGTGACACACAGGTAGATTTGTTTCCGATTCCTAACGGTGTTTACAATGTACGATTTAACATTGTTCTACCTCAGCCTATTATGACAACAGACTCTACAGTCCTTAAAGTGCCGTATGAGCCTGTAATTTTCTTAGCTTATGCTAAAGCTTTGGCAGAGCGTGGAGAAGACGGTGGTTTAGCCTCTAGTGAGGCTTATAGTCTTTACAGAACATCTTTAGCTGATGCCATTGCCATTGAATCAGGTCGTTACGAAGAAGAATCTTCTTGGAGAGCTGTCTAAATGGCAGAACAACTACTAACAGGCTCTATTGCAGCTCCAGGTTTCTTTGGTTTAAATACTCAAGATAGCTCTGTTCAGTTGTCTAGTGGGTTTGCTTTAGAAGCTTTTAACTGCGTTATTGACCAGTATGGTCGTATTGGTGCTCGTAAAGGTTGGACAAAAGTAAATACATCAGCCGCCTCTACAGGTAATTTTAGAGCCATCTATGAGGTTGTTAAAGATGACGGTAATGTGGTGTTGTCTGCTGCTAACAATAAGCTTTATAGCGGTACTACAACCCTCACTGAACTAGCTGTTCGTAATAGTGATGATACTGCTAACCTAAGCTACTCTATTACTGACGATAACTGGCAGATTAGTGGTATGCCTTATGATACTGGAGCAACTCCTTCAGGTCATGCTATATTAGCTCAAGCTGGTCATCCTATTTTGGTTTATCACAAGTTAGGTGCTACAGCTCATGCACATACTGGTTCTTATGGTCTACAACGATTAGGCGATATTGCTTCCAACTTACCAGGAACTTACACAGTCACTAGCTTTACACCTAATATTGTTATGACTGCTTTTGGTCGTGTCTGGGTTGCTGACATTGCTAACGATAGACAGACTGTTTACTTTAGTGATTTGCTAGACCCTACTGAGTGGAAAACAGGTACTTCAGGTTATTTAAACATTAGTGAAGTTGTTCCTAACAACGACCCTATTGTTGCTTTAGCATCTCATAACGGTTTCTTGATTATATTCTGTGAAAAGCACATTATTGTTTACAAGAATCCTGTAGACCCGTCAGCATTAACACTAGAAGACACCATCACTGGTGTTGGTTGTATTGCTAGAGACTCTGTAGCATCTATTGGTACAGATTTGTTATTCTTGTCTTCTATTGGTATCCAGTCTTTACAGAGAGTTGTACAAGAGAAGTCATTGCCTTTTAGAGATGTATCTAAGAATGTCCGTGACGGTCTGTTAAGCAATGTGAACAGTGAAACATTGAAATATATTAAAGCTGTGTATTACCCAACAGAAGCACAATATTTATTAGCATTACCATCAACTGGTTTTACTTATTGTTTTGATACAAGAGGTGTCTTAGAAAACGGTGGTGCTAGAGTCACTATCTGGAAAGACATAAAACCAACTGCGTTTAACTTGACACAGTCTAAAGAACTATACATCGGTAAACCAGGGTACATTGGAAAATATAATAGTTATCAAGACAACGGTACTACATATCGTATGTCTTACTATACTAACTATTTTGACTTTGACAATCCTGTACAAACTAAGATAATGAAAAAGATTAACTTAGTTGCTATTGGCGGTTCAGCACAGGCTATATCTTTTAAATGGGGGTTTGATTACACAAGTAACTATAACACTCAAGTGGTGTCATTAAATACTGAAACAACATACGAATACAATACAGCTGAATACAACATTGCTACATACTCAAACGGTATTGCTCTTGATACAGCTCAAGTAAATGCAGGTGGTTCAGGTAAAGTAGTTCAACTAGGATTTGAAGCTAATATTAATAATGCTCCTTTGTCTATTCAAAAGATTGACTTTGGACTCAAGGGTGGTAAAACACTGATTTAAGGATAAGACATGGCAAACTATACCAAAGGCACTAACTTCGCTACTAAAGACACTTTACCTACAGGAGACGCAGGAAAGATTGTCAAAGGAACAGAAATTGATAACGAGTTCAATGCTATTTCATCAGCTATAAGCTCTAAAGCAGATACAGCATCTCCAACATTTACAGGAACTCCAGCAGCTCCAACAGCCGCTTCTGGTTCTAATACAACACAAATTGCTACGACAGCTTATGTTAAGACAGCAGTAGATGCTGTTAGTGCTTCAGCAACTCAAACACTGACAAATAAAACTATTGATTTAACTGATAACACTATTACAGGAACTCTAGCAGAGTTTAACACAGCCGTAAGTGATGCAAACTTAGCTAGTTTAGCAGGTAGTGAAACATTAACAAATAAAACCATTGCTTTAGGTTCTAATACTGTTTCTGGAACAAAATCACAGTTTAATACAGCGGTAACAGATACAGATTTTTCTTTTATCAATGATTTTACAGGCTCTAATCAATCTTTAAGTGCAAACGGCTATCAAAAATTCCCAGGCGGTCTAACAATGCAATGGGGAAAAGCAACAGTTAGTGGAAATACAGCAACTGTAACATTCCCAGTAGCTTTTACAACAGCTTGTGTTTCAGTTCAAGGATTAGTATTAGAAGCTGACGATACTTCAGGATTAGTATCTTCTTTAGGACTATCATCAGCTCCAACAACAACACAGGTAGTTTTTTCAGTTAATTCTGAATTTGATTATATTTATTGGACAGCTGTTGGATATTAATGGTTAGTGTAAAGACACCAGTAGTACAGCGTGGCAATTATGTAATGTACTTAGAGTTCTTCGCAGGTATGCACTGGTTTCACACGGATGTCTTTAAATGGACACCGCAAGTAAAAAAGAAGTATTTAGAAGATTTAAATTTATTACAGTATCTTGTTGGAACTCCGTTAGTAGCCCTTGTAGAAGAGGATAACACTAAGTTAGCGAAGTTTGGAGAAAGTACTGGTTGGATGTTATTAGAGCCGTATAAACTTAACAACGGTAAACAAGCAAATATTTATACTTGGAGTAAATAATGGGTGATATAGTCGGTCCAGTTCTTGGATACATGGGTGCTAAAAAGCAAGCATCAGCAACTAGAGATGCTGCAGCAATGCAAGCGGATGCTTCTCGTGAAGCAGCGGAGATGGCTCGTTTCCGTCCTGTAGGAATCACTACAGGCTTTGGCTCATCTCAGTTCACTACTGATGCTGAAGGAAATGTCAGCGGAGCAAGCTATCAACTAACCCCTGAACTACAATCAATTAGAGACAGATTATTGTCTCAAGCAGGTGCTTACGACCCTACACAGATAGCACAGCAAGCACAGGCTTTAGGCACTGGTGCTCAGTCTCTCTTTGGAGCTGCTCAAGGTTATTTGTCGGAGTCTCCTGAAGCTGCTCGTCAGCGTTACATCAGTAACCAACAGGCTTTGTTAAACCCAATTAACGAACAGAATCTAGCTGGTATTCGTAACCGTCTATTCCAAACAGGTCGTACAGGTTTAGCTACTGGTGGCACTTCAGCAGGTAACATGGCTGCTACTAACCCAGAACTTGCTGCTTACTACAATGCTTTAGCTCAACAGAACGCACAGTTAACTGCAGGTGCAGACCAAGCTGCACAGCAACAACAAGTGTTTGGTGCTGGTTTATTCGGTCAAGGTGCTGGGTTGTTAGGACAAGTTCCTGCATTGACTTCAGCTGCCTATGGTCCATTACAGACTCAGTTAGGTCTAGCAGGTTCTACAGAACAGTTAGGACAACAAGCATTAGAGTTAGGTTCTGCTTTAGGCGGTCGTCAAGCTCAAGCTGGTGCTGCTGCTGGTAACTTACTAGCTACTGGTGCTGTTCAAGCTGGTAGAACACTATCAGGTATTACAGACCCGAATGCTGCGTTGTTAGGTTCTTTAGGTAGACAGATTAGCACAAGCACACCGACTTCAAATTGGTTTAATAGTCTTTTAGGTGGGTCAACCAACTATGGTTCTACAGGTAATTTAGCTGCTTCTAGTTCAGCTTACAACCCTAACACATCATATAGCGGTACTTATGACCCTGCTGCTGGTTCAACAAGTTGGTACGATTAAGGAATTATCATGGCTGAAAGAAATATTGTAGGCGGTATGTTCGGGATTACTCCTGAGATGTATCAACAAAACTTAATTGCAAGAGACACAGCAACGAATGCTCAATTAGCAGGGTTAACACCAGGACAGTTAGCTGGTTTCTATGCTATGGAAGCTGGTACAGGTCTAGGTCGTGCGGCAGGTAGCTTGTTAGGTGTTGAAGACCCTGAATTAGCTAAGATTCGTGATGTACAAGCTATGCGTACACAGTTTGATGTGTCTAACCCAGCAGGGTTGCGTCAGTTTGCACAAGCTCTAGGACAAAAAGGATACACTGACTTGGCTTTACAGGCAACTGCAAGAGCTGCGGATATTGATAAAGACATTGCGACAGCTGAAAAAGCAAGACAGGAGAAACTACCTGCTATTGCAAATCTTCAGCTTTACAGAGATAGATTGGTGCAAGCTTTAGGACCTAATGACCCTCGTGTTAAAGAAGTTAATGCAGCTATTGAAGCTGCTGGCAAAGGTCAAGGAACTACTATTAATATTGACCAAAAAGGCGAGACAGAGTTTGTTAAGCAACTGGCTAAAAACGATGCAGACACTGTGAAAGACGCTATTAAAACTCGTGCGGATGCTATAAATTCATTAAATAATTTAAATACGCTTGCAACATTAAATGAGAATGAATTAATAAGCGGTACTTACGCTTCTGGTCGTGTCGGAGCAGCTAATTTCTTACAGACAATTGGATTAGCGTCTGAAAGCGATAAAAAGAGATTAGCAACTTCTGAGCAGTTCCAAAAAGTAGGTCGTGACTTGATTCTACAAACTCTAGGCGGTAAACTAGGTGCAGGATTCTCTAACGAAGACCGTAAGTTTATTGAATCGCTTATCCCAAGCTTAGAGAATAGCCCAGCTGCTCGTAAACAATTAATTCAGTTTATGCAGACTAAGTTTACCAATGTGGTAGACGAGGTAGGTCGTTTAGAAAACTATGCTCGTGAAAAGAATGGTTTAAAAGGTTATACTTATAAAACACCACTACCATCATCTTCAGTTGCTCCTAGCGGTGCTGGTAAACCAACTAAAGCTGATATTGAGGCAGAAGCTGCGAAAAGAGGAATAAAACTATAATGGCGACAGAACCTAAACAATTGAAAGATATGTCTGATGAAGAACTTAGACAGTATTATAGAAGCGGTGTAGGTTACTCAGACAATAAATCCGTATTAGATACTTCAGAAACATCCTTTAAAGACATAGCAACTAATACATTAGAATCAGTTGCTAAAGGCTCTGCCAAGGGTATTCTTGACTTGGTTGGTGGTTGGGAAGCTTTATATAACTACCTGGACGCAGGTAAAGATGCTAATGCGTTTAAACCAACAAGAATTCTCGGAGCAGTTAAGAGTCTCACAGGTGTTGACTTAGAAAATGCACCATATAAAACACCTTATAACATCTCTGCAGCAGGTGCTCCAGCAGCTGTTACGACTATGGTGGGTGTTCCTGGCTTATTTACAGTTCCTCAAACAGCATCAACAGCTCAAAGAATTGTACCAGCTTTAAAAGAATTTGGTGTTGCAGGTGCTATAGGTTCAACAGCTCCTTTGCTTACAGAGTCTCCTTTTGGTCAAGTAGCTATTGGTATGACACCTTATGCTGTCAAAGGAGGGTATACCACTCTACAAAGCTCGGCAATGCGTCCACAAGGAACATTCCCATCAGTTTCTGAAACAAGAGGTTTGTTATCAGTAGGTCCAATGACGCCTGGTGAGTTAACAGGTTCTCGTCAGCAATTAGCAACAGAAGCTAGAGTAGCTGCATCACCAAGAGCTGAGAATGTTCCTGCTTTTAGACAAGAACAAGCACAGTCTGTCGGTAACTATCTAGACAATTTGTTTACAAGAGCATCGAAGAGTGCTGTTGATGACCCTACACTAACAGAGACTGTTGTTACTTCTTTTAGAAACTATGGTAAGTCTTTGTCTTCTGCTTTACGCTCTGATGCAGCTAAAGACTTCAATGCTGCTAAAAGAGCTGGCGGTAAAATCGACACACAGCCAGTGCTAGATGTTGTTAATAAACGATTACAAGACATTCCTCCAGAAACTCCTGGTTTTGAAGGTCTTCGTAATTCATTGGGAAGAATTGCGGATGAGTTCTTAATTCCAGAAGTAAAAGCTTCTGTAACTCCAAGCACTGTATTAGGTCCTACAGGACAGCCAGCAGCTGTAACAGTAACTCCTGGAACTCCTGCAAGAGCTGAGAAAATCAGTATTGATAGACTTCAAAAGAATCTATCTGCTTGGGGTGAAGCAGCTTATTCAGGTAAAGCAGATTTTGGCAAAGGAAACATTTTTGAAGGTGTTGCACCTGGTCAAGCTAAAGCGATTGCTTTAGATGTTTTAAAAGGATACAGACAGGCTTTAGACGATGCTATTGCTAATAATGTTCCTGGTGCTGATAAGCTAAAAGGTGCAAGAGATAAATTCTCACAAAACATTGCTAAAATTGAAGAATTTTCTAATCGTCCACTAACAAAGTATTTTGATGTTGAAAACCCGTCTCAGCTAGTTCCTGAAACAGTAGCAACAAAACTAAGAGATTTACCTCCGTCACAGAGAGCTATTTTACTAGATGTGTTAGGAAATAGTCCTGAAGGCACTGCTGTTATGGACACTATTAGAAGAAATACTTTTAATAATATCTTAGGTAAAGCAGAAGCAACTGGTGCATCGAAAAACGCACCTGAGTTAAATATTGATATTGCTTTGAAAGAACTAAATAAGAAAGATGGCGATTTTAACTTCTTATTCCAGTCTAAGCAAGATTTAAACGACGCAAGACTAGTTATTAACTATATGCAACGAGTTCTTCAGTCAGAAACTGGCGGCTCTGCAACAGGAATGGCAGGTTCTACTGCGTATGCAACAACAAAAGCATTGGGTGGTAATACACAATTAGCTAACGCTTCTAAAGAACTAACAGATGTGTTAAGAGACAAAATAACAAACCCAGAAGTATTTTCTAGGATATTGTTTGATACTAATTCCAAGGATGCCTTAATAGCTCTTGCAAAAGGTAAAACAACTCTTGAGAAAGTAAAATCAGCAACAACAGCGATTGCAAAAGTAGGCGGTATTACAGCTGTTCGTGGCGGTCCTATGATGTCTCCTGAGTATGCACCTGGAGAAGCCATAAATGCTCCGAATGTACCTACTGGTGTTGAAGGTATGTCTGATGAAGAGCTTAGAAGAGCGTACAAAGAATGAGAACTTTACTATACCTTTGGATAGGCTTAGTCCTTATTTGTGTCAGCTATGTACCAGTACAGGCACAGCCTATCATTACTGACTCAACTTCTAAATCAGAGACAACAGTAAAGTCTCCTCCTCCGTCAGCTATCTCACCGTCTATTACAACCATCAATAACAAGATGTGTAGTAGCGGTGTGGCTGCAGCTGTGCAGACTCAAATCTTTGGTATCTCTATGGGAACAACAGTAAGAGATGCTAACTGTGAAATGATTATCAAGGCTGAGTCACTGTTCAATATGCAGATGAAGACTGCTGCTGTGTCAGTAATGTGTCAGGATTCTGCTATTTGGTGGGCTATGTGGGATGCTGGTACATTCTGTCCAGTAGAAGGTAAAGTCGGTGTTGAAGCTAAGAACTTCTGGCTAAACAACGAAGAGATGATTCCTAAACGACCTAAGATAAAATGAGATGGCTAGTTGTACTTGCATTATGGTGCAATCTTGCTACTGCACAAGTTGTAGTACAACACAATATCTCGGATGACGGATATGCTAGAGTTCCACTCCAGTTTCCTTTCCCTTATTACGGTCGTGTGTTCACTGAATCTTATATGTTCAGCAATGGTGTTGTTGGGTTTCTCAATCCGACAAATCACTTCTGTTGCTCAGGATATGACATAACACAGCCTAATCATCCGTTTAGCTTTGCTATTATGCCATTGCAGACGGACTTGATTAACTACGGTCAAGGCAGGTTCTTAACTGAAGGAACTCCACAGTATCAGAGATATATGTGGGAGAACATCAGTGAGTACGGTAGACCGCAGAACTTAAACACTTTTGGTGTTGAGATTAGACCTAGTGGCTTTATTGGTGTGCATTATCAACAAATCAATATTGACCCTAGTAGACCTGTAACAATGGGCATGACTGGAGATAGTTCACTGAACCAGTACACCTTGAACTACAGTGGTCCAGGGTTTAGCAGAGTAGAAAATGTGTCAAATGTTACACAAACTACTGGTGATATGTGTCTAACAGACCCTCTGTTTAGTCCTAGCTGTGCAGGTTACGCTCAAGCTTATTTAACACAACAATGTGGATTGAATGCTCTCTATGACCAAAGCTGTCCAGGATACACTCAGGCTTATTTCAATCAACAATGCAGCCTTAATCCGCTGTATGACAGAAGATGTAGTGGATACGAAGCAGCTTATGCACTTAATAACATTGTCGCAACACCAACAGCAGTTGCTGCAGTACCAGTACTTCAAGTCAGTACAACAGGCACAGTCTCTGTTGAAACTCCTGTCGTGTCTGACCCAGTTGTCAACGAAGTAATTACGAGACCAGTCAATGCAACAGTATCAGTTCAACAGACTAATCCGCAGCCTGCAGCTCAAACTGCCCAAGCAGAACCAAAGGCGGAGAAGAAGACGGAAGCTAAACCAGTGGCAAAGCCGACTAGAGCTGAAGTTAAGAATGAAGTCACGCAGACAGCACCAGTGATGGTTGATGTGCCAATGCAGACACAGCCGTTGATGATTGTCGATATGCTGTTCAGGAACATGGTTAAGAAACCAATACAAGATAATAACAGGAGCTATTACGCTCTGATTATGGGAAGTCAGAAAACACACGAGGAGATGGTAGATGAGCAGTACAGAAGAAAATAAGAAGCCTGATTATGAGTTCAGTATCGGTGGATACAAGCTCAAGTATTCTAACAAACTAATGTACGCAATCATTGCTATTGCTCCTGTCGTAGGCGGTACGCTATGGGGTGCTTTTGAGGCTGTTAAAGGCTATCAGACTATGCAGAAGAAGATTGAGTCTTATGTTGCTCCTGATTTGTCTGAGTTTGACAAGCGTTTAGTTGCTTTAGAAGAGACAACTAACAAAGTGAATGACTACACCAGAGACATTAAGAACGACATCAAGAACGATGTTCGTCGCCTAGAAAAGGTAGTTGAACAGGTTGAAAGAGACGGTAAGCAGTTATCTCGTGAGATTGACAAAGACATTCGTGAGATGCGTAAAGAGACCGACAACAAGATTAAAAGAGCTTTAGATAACCCACTAGCAAACAAGGAATAAATATGCTATCACTAATTTCAACAATCGGTGGACTATTAGTCTCAGGTCTACCTAGCCTATTAGGTTTCTTCCAAGACAAGTCTGACAAGAAGCATGAATTAGAGCTTGCTAAGATGCAGACTGAGCGTGAGATACAGATGATGGAGCGTGGCTTCATTGCTCAGCAAAAGGTAGAAGAGATTCGTACAGACCAAGTAGAGATGCAGACTGCCGCACAGATGCAGAATGCTGCTTTAGACCACGACAAGAAGGTTATGGAAAGAGCATCAACTTGGGTAGTGAACTATGTTGGTACAGTTCGCCCTACAGTTACTTACTTGTTTGTTATTGAGTTAGTATTGATTAACTTCTGGCTATGCTACAAGTTGTTCACAATGCCTGGTTTGATTACAGGTGTGGATGACTTAGAGATTATCAGCGAGATGATTTTCTCTTCTGACGAGATGGCTATGCTTGGCGGTATCATTGGTTTCTGGTTCGGTTCACGCAACTGGGATAAGAAGAAGTGAAAGTAAGTCAGAAGTGTATTGAACAGATTAAGAAAGATGAGGGTGTCCGCAACCGCCCTTATCAATGCCCTGCGTTGTTGTGGACTGTAGGAGTTGGTCATGTTATTGACCCAAACCATGCTAAAGTTCCATTGGCTGATAGAAAACAATTACCTATACCTGCAGGTTGGGATAGGGTTCTAAGTGCTGATGAGATAGACGAGATACTGCGTAAAGACCTAGCAAGGTTTGAAGCTGGTGTATTGCGTCTGATTAAAGTACCATTGACTCAAGGACAGTTTGATGCCTTGGTGTCTTTCTCATTCAATGTAGGATTAGGTAACTTACAGAACTCTACATTGCGTATGAAGGTCAATAGAAGCGAGTTTGAGGCTGCCGCAGAGCAGTTCCTAGTCTGGACCAAAGCTGGCGGTAAAGTTCTTCCTGGCTTGGTTAAACGACGCACTCACGAAAAAGAGATGTTTGAGTCATAAAAAAACCACCCCGAAGGGTGGCTGTAAAGGTCTCGGAAGGAGACTACACAAGGAAACTATTTATTTCTCAATCGCCAATGGGTTATTTTATGGCAATTAGAGCAAAGTAAATCACACTTATCAAGCTCTGGTTGAATATGAGCCCAGCTTTTATTAACTAAAACATTTAAGCTGGATTCTTTTTCAAGAGGATTTCTGTGGTGAAAATCAAAAATATCTAAACATTCAGAAGTTATTCCGCACATTTGACATTTTCCTCCTAGATAATCAACAGCTTTTCTTTTATTATTTGCTCTTTTAACTTTTTTAGCATCTAGTTGACAGCGACGACACTGCGACAGTTTCCCATCACTGTGTCGTCTATCTGGTGAAAACTCTTCTAGACTCTTTACTTTATTACAAGTTATACAAGTCTTCAAATCTCACAAGCTCCTGCTGTACAAGCTAATTGTTGAGCACCTTCCACATTGTCTGTGTATTCAACAAAATTGTTCCAGTCAATATCTTTAGGCACTTTGTTAAACAAGTCCTTATACTCTTCTTCAGTACACTCAGAGTAAGGTGCTTGCTTGTAAGTACCGCCATCCATTGGCAAGAATGACACACCAGTAACTTCATCGAAGTGTTTGTAAACCCAAGCTCCGACATCCATCCACTCGTGCTCTTTGACAGAGATAGTCACAGACGGCTTATGCTCACAGTAGTGTCTCTGGAACAACAACCATAACTTCAAGTGTTGTAGTGCAGACAAGTCGTCACGCAATAGAGCACCATCAGCCACAGCAACAGGGAAGCTAAATACTGTTGTTGAATCAGGCTTCATCACGCAAGGCTCTGCAACGAATCCAGACTGAATCATGAACTGAGTTAAAGGGTCTTTGTTATCTGCACGAACACGACGGATATAGTACTTAGAATGCTGAGGATGGATACCACTAGCAGTGCTACAGAGCTGAGAAACAGTTCCTTCGGGCTTAACGGCAGTAACAGCAACAGACGGATTGATGCCAATAACAGCAGCGAATTCAGCGTTAGTATTAACAGCGACATCTTTTAACCTTTCTAGTCTAGCTGGTAAGTCAGCATCATCAGGGTTGTTCAACAGTGCGTTATCACAGATACCAGTCATAGACACACCTAGCAGTGCTTCTTCTTCAGTGTTCTTCTGCCAAATCTTACGCAAGTATGGGAAGTTAGTTAGCGAAGCTTGGAAAGTACCAAGAATTGACGCAATACGAATCTTACGCTCCAAAGAATCCATATCATCATCGCTGCGAACAATACAGCTAGATAGATTGCAGAACTGATAAGGACGAAGAATAATTTCGCTACAGGGGTTAGTACCAAAATCGTAAGTAGCGTCCCTACGACCGTTCTTGGCTGCTTGTTTTTGTGACGCATCACGACTGAAGATTCCTCTCTCACCTGAATGTGATTCATAGATAGATGTCCATTCACGCATGAACTGACCGATGTAGGGCTTCTCTTGGTAGACAGCAGAGTTGTTAGCCAATGCTCGTTGTCCTTGACCATCCCACCAATTACCAGCTTTAGCATGAGCCATCTTGTCATCAGACAAGTCAGACAATGAAATCATGGCACTGCGTCGTACTCCGCCCACAACAACAACTTCCCCGATTTTGCAGAGAATATCATGGCATTCGAGTGATGATAAGCGGCGACCAGCTGACCCTTTGAACTTGGCGATACAAAACTTATAAAGTTCTTCCAAAGGTCCAGGTCCTGACGCTCTTCCACCAAAGGTTTTAAGTCTAGCTCCTGCAGGTCTAACTTTGGATACATCGTACTTTGGAATTTCACCAGAATATAAAAGAGCAATGAGCTGTCTAAGCGATTTTGCCCATCCTTCTTTAGAATCCGACACAACATTAGTAGTCTGACTAGCAAACAACTGGTCTGGGACTTCAGGTAGTTTATTGACATATTGTTGCTCCACTGAGAAACCTACACCTGTACCGCATAGGAGAATATACATAGCTTCGTCAAAAGCTTTAGGGTCATCAATAGGTAAGTATGAGCAGTTGAATGCTGCGATGTTCTGACGCTCTAACGCAGGACCAGCAGTCATGATAGCTCTCATTGACGGCATTACTTCTAAGTTGTTTACTGCTGTTTCTAACTCTGCACGAAGTTCTTTAGTTAAGACATAGTTCTGTTTGTCTTTAAGATGTTGCTCCATGAAGTCAAAGTATCTTGCTACAGTTTCATTCCAGTGCTCACGACGACCTTGGTCATCAAGATAACGACTGTATCGTGACTTGGCGATGAAGTTGTTGTACGGACTCATTGTGTATTTTGTCATTTATTATCTTACTTCCTTTTCTAGTTTATCGGCATTCTCTTCAATTCGGTCAGAGAACAGTTCTACAATGTCTTCGCTAGTGATATTCAATAGCTCCAACAAGGTTATCTCATCAAGCTCTGTAAGTCGCTCTTTAATCTCGTGCAGTAGTAGAGGCATCTTTTTCCTTCTTGATGAGGTATTCTAAATAGTGTTTAGCTTTTTCTAAATCTTCAACACCGTTCTTATATGGGTATCGTAACAGATATTTCAATACATTACCAGCCCAGAAGTTTAATTCCCATTCTTCGATGATGTCCCAAGGTTGTATGGCTTTGCGGTAGTGATTACCACCGACTTGCTTAGACATAACATCACCTTGGTCTTCTAAGCCTTCTTCATATTTTCTACGGTCTTCTTCTACTTGTCTTAACCATTTGTGAAAATCTTCAGAAGGGGAACTATTATAACACACATTTGGCATTGCCACAGGGGATGAATACATATTATGGTCTCCGCTCATCATAGTCCTTTGATTTTAATACCTTTTTTAACCGCTGTAGTCCCTTGACTCCACGAACCACAGTCCTTGCATTGGTATCTTTGGTATGTACCTGTTGCTGCCAAAGAGAATCCACGCTTCTGTATCTTCGTCGAAGCACAGCTTGGGCATACATGATTGTCCGTATTAAGATTGCGATTTGGAAGCGATTTAATCCAAGGAAGAAGCTTATAGTAAAGCTTTTCCAACAAGATGACATCCTGGATGTTGTACTTTTCCATACGACCCCAAGCTGCATTATCTTTGTCCATACACTTAAGCCAAAGTTCAAATCCTTCATGGTCTACTTTCTTTCCTAATCCTAGTTGCTGTGAGACATAATCTAGCTTGTTAGAAGTAAACCTAAAGTTGCTCCTAACAGTACGCAGTAAATCAATTTTCTTAGCAGGAGATGGTGGATTAAGATTATGAAGTAAGAATTCCTTGTTGAGAATAGGTAAGTCGAACTTATTGCCATTGTAAGTAACAACACCGTCTGCTTCGTTGAGAAGTCCATGAATACCTTTCAACATCTTCTTACGAGATGATTTGTGGATTGAATCAAATACAACTTCTTTATCACCGAGCCATTTAGCACAGTAACAAAGAACTTGAGATGAATCTATCATTTGATTGATGCCGATGTTCTGGTCGTATAAACCCCAGACATACGCTGAGTTAGGACTTGTTTCAATGTCTAGTAAAAGTATCTTCATTTAGTTTTCTTCTTCCAGTCAAATACAAACCAAGGACCTACAACTTCTAGGGCATCAACGACATTCTGGAACTGTTCTAAATCTTCCTGTCCCCAATTCTTTTCTTTGATGTCTTTCTTTAGTGCCTTTGCTGTACCGATTAGACGAGCTGCGACAATCTCATCGCAAAAGTCATTATCAACATCTAGTTTAACTTCCATCTCTCATTCCTCCTACTATTTTTAACAATACATCAACTTGCTTCTTCAAGTATTCGTTCTCAGATTCAAGTCGCTCATTGCGTTCTCTCATGTAACGAGCTTCTACTTCTAGCGTCGAGACAATGTTGTTTAGTTCTTCTTGAATGTCTTTAGCGTGTCGCATCTTATCCTGCCATCAAATCAAATAATACTTCAGCGTCAATCACCGCTAAAGGTGCTCTGCCGTTCTGTTTAATAATTACGATTGGTTCGTATGTGCCGTGTGTCTTAGCCTGGTCATAGTAGTTGTAAACAGCTATCTTAGCTAAAGACTTGCACTCGAATACTGCTGGAATAGCTTCCTTCGCTGCTTGAGACATCACGACATCTTCACCGTGAGAACCCATAGGACAGCTTCTAAGGTCAAGCTCTGTTAACTGTGGATACCTTTCTAACAGTTGCTTTACGACCCACTTTTGCAGGTTTCGTCCCTTTGCCTTGGCTGATTGTGTCTTCACGAGCTAGTACCTTTCTGTTTTTAATCCATGCTTTAGGAATGTGCATTCTTGCGTTGGTTTGGTCAACAGACCATGTAGAAGCTAAACAGAGTGCTTCATCTGTTTCGTCAACTAAGTAACCTACAGTGATGCAATGGTGAATCTCTGCCTTTGTCTTACCTTCCCAACCGACATCGGCAACAGCATCAATCCACGACACCTGAATTATCTTTGGGGTGGCTGCCATACATCTCCTTCTTTTCTTTGTAGATACAGCAATTGTCCGTTCTCTAACACTCGTGCAGTATCGCCATCGTAGGCTTTCAGCACTGCGTCGTACAGTTCTTCAACAGTTGTGCAGTCCTTGAGTAGCTTAGCTCCTTTAGCAGGACCAATACCTTTAAGACCTTGAATGTTGTCGACTCTGTCGCCAGTAAGAATTTGGAGGTAGAAGCTGTGCCAACCAGCGAACTCAGAGACATAATACTTCTCTTTCTTTCGATAGTTGTAGTGATGCCCTCGGAACTGATTAAGGTCTTTGTCGATGTGAACCATGATTGATTCATCTTCATCGAGAGCGTAAGCAGCAATACCGACAGCATCGTCAGCTTCTATACCTTCTGTGACTACAAACTCCCAGTCGCTAACTAAGTAGTCTCTGAGAGCTTGCAAGTGTACAGGTTTCTCCTGTGGTCGAGTTCCTTTGTATGGGACTGTGACTGCGATGTCGTTGCGGAAGTTACCCTTTCCAGTAAGGAATCCCTTATAGTCATCACACTCTAAATCCATGCAAAGCTCTACCAAAGTAGCTTCTAACCTGGACACCGCCAACGCTTCGTCTACATCGTTGCTAGAAAAGCCAACGGCATAGCACAAAGAGTCAGCGTCGATTAAAGCAGTTATCACAGGATGTCGTCATCCATGTCGGCTGTTTCTACACCTTCAGGGTTGTATTCCTTTAGGTCAGTAATAACAATCTTCATCAATGATGGGCTGATACCTTTCTTGTTCATGAACTTCCACTCGTAAGCAGAAACCATTGCGGTTGCTTTAGAGTTGTTAGCCACGATTGCAGTGATATGATTACCTGCTGTGTCTTGTGGGCGAATTGGATTCACAGACTTGCAAGTGATGTAACGACCTTGCTCAGGCTTCTTTGGGTTGCTGTTAACAGCGATGCCCATTGCTTCCAATGCTGCTACTGCGTCATCAGACAAGTTGCAAAGGTCTACTTGATACTTCTGGCTAAGGTCATTAACCTTGTCAAAGTAAGCCCAGAAAATGTCGGCTTTTAGTTTAACTGGTGAACTCATTTATTACTCCTTTAAAAATGTTGCTGTTACTGATTATAGTGGACTGTCAACAATTGTCAATCCACATT
>JACCDL010051330.1_pt1 | contig 18123 bp, 17 predicted proteins | sample 7441931 | NCBI WGS metagenome assembly JACCDL01 (sample SAMN15323437, study PRJNA562643) | freshwater metagenome | isolation source: river surface water | place: USA:Blue River Watershed | collected 2017-08-16 | reverse complement strand
AGCAGCTGCACGAGCCACTAACAAACTGAGTACAGAAATTGCGCTCAGGGTAATCGACAAAATCCACGGGCCAGAATTTCCTCCGGCTAGTAGGCCGGTCGTCACTCCGGCTTTGAGAAGAAGTAGAAACAAAACTGAAAAGATTCGCTGGGTCATCACCAAACGATTTAGGCGGAATTGCGGTGAGCTCTGCTCTAACTTGCGCTCCGCTTTAATTTGCTCATTTACATTCTTCGCGGCGGCGACAATTTCACCACGCTTGGCCCAACCTGGCACAAACACCATTAGCCAAACCACGGCAGCGATCACTAGGAGGACCCCACCCATTCCCACCGGAGAATTCATGGGTCAAAACTATTGTCAAATAAGGGCAAAACTGGCTATTTGAGTTGCGTGTTTGCGAGGTGATTTAGCATCGTGTCGGAACGTTCTTCACGGGTAATTGCGAACACAAAATGGTCTCGCCACGCTCCATCGATATGTATAAACCTTTCCTTGAGACCTTCTTTTCGAAGTCCAAGTTTCTCCACCACTCGAATGCTTGGAGCATTCTCTGGGCGGATATCTATCTCTACTCGGTGCAGGGCCAGGGCATCAAAAAGGTAGTCAATAGCCAGTGCAACCGCGTAGGGAGTGATGTTTCTCCCCGCATAATCCTTGGCAATCCAGTACCCAATGGTCGCCGAGGAGACCGATCCGTGCAGGACGTTTGCCACGTTGAGCTGGCCAACCACACTGCCTTCGTAGAGGATCACAAAAGCCAAACCGGTGTGCTTTCTTTGGTGATAGAGCAGATTAGAAACCATCGACCGAGCATTGACGGGATATCGGATACCGGGAGTTGATGCCTCCCAGGGCTTCAACCACTCACGATCAGCTTCAAGTAATTGTTGAAGGATTCGCCAGTCCCGCCGAGCGAGTGGACGCAGTTTTACTTTGCCGAAACTTAGAGCCGCGAATGCCTGCACGCTGGCAAGATTACGCTATGGAAAACCCAAAGGAAGCATTGCGAGAAAAACTGCAATCGCTTCGCCCGCACTCCTCAGCTGGATTAACCGAGCAGCTGCGCAAGCTGGTTGAAAAGCTCTCGCCAGCCATCATTGCCAGCTACCAGCCGATGGCCGCTGAACCCGACACTTCGGAATTCAACGCGTGGGCAGAGGGAAGGTTCCAACTGGTTTATCCAAGAGTCATTGGAGAAACTCTTGAGTTCGCTCCTGGACCCCTCAGCCCTGGCCGGTTTGGGATCAGCGAACCCATGGGAAAAAGAGTTGACCAAATTGACTTGGTCTTAGTGCCCGCATTGGCCATCGACCGGAAGGGAAATCGACTTGGCAAGGGCAAGGGTTTTTACGATCGTTTCCTACCGAGCTTTGACGGGATTGCCTATGCCGTTGTCTTTGACGAAGAAGTTTTAGAGACCATCCCAGTTGAGGAGCATGACCAAACTGTCGCTGGGGTCATCACTCCAAATCGGACAATTGTTTTTGATTAGAATTGCCCACTAGATGCCTACCTATTCTTATACCTGCAAAAACTGCGAGCACTCATTCGAGGCTCAGCAGTCTTTCCAAGACCAGCCTCTAACCACCTGCCCAGAGTGCGGGGGCGAGCTTAGAAAACTGTTTGGCAATCTCGGCGTCACCTTCAAGGGCAGTGGTTTTTATCGAACCGACTCGGCCCCAAAATCAGATAGTTCTTCCGACTAACCCCAGTGCGGAGGTTTGTCGTCCCTGAGGCGATCGTCGTTTGAGTTATCGCCATCGCCCCAGCTCTGTGGTTTGTCCTCGCTGGCTAGCTCATCAAAAAGCTTCTCCGGTTTTCCCTGCAGATTAATCCCGAGCTTCACCGCTATGCGGTTGGCGACTTCCTGCGGGCGAGCAAAGATTTCAAATGCGTGTACGCGCTGGTATTGCCAGCCCATGGCTCGAAGCAGTCCAGGACGCAAGCGAAGTCGCTCATCCAAGCTCTCGCCCACCAGTGACCAGTCAGCGTCGACCACCACTGCCTGTGAACCAAAACTTGCTGCCAAGCCAATTCGGGATGCGAAGTTGAGGACAACCTTGATGCCAAGTTTTTCAAGTCGTTTAGCCAAATCCTGCAGCAGCGGATCGGGCTTGCCATCCGGGGTTTCCTGCAGAAAACTTGGCGCCACCAGATCCTTGAGCCAGCGCTGATTCTCCGGCAGCGACATGCCAGCGAAGTCCTCGAAGTTATAGCAGGAGACTGCGGTCATGCGCTTCCGAGCTGAGACAATCTGATTCACCATCCAGCGCGAGGCGCTGGGGGAATTAAAGTCGCCCAGGCTGCCCGAGATTCTTCCCTCACTATTTCTGCCAAAACCAACGCTGAAGATCACGCGGTCTGCCAAGCGGTGAGTGAGCTCGCTCATGCTGACCGACTCAAACCGCTCCCTGCCATGGGCGTCAAAGAATTCGGCCAGCTCCGGTTGCTTGGCGACCTCCTGCGCAACCCGCTCTTCAATTCGATCGGCATGCAGCTTGGAAGCACTAACCACCAAGAGTGATTCATCGGGGGTCCAACGGGCATGCGATAAAACCAACTGCACAACCTGTTCAACCTCCGCTGGCAATGATTCGGCCGAGCCGTCGGCGGAGGTTGCAGTTGCATTCTCCTTGATTTCAAAGTGCTCAAAGTTGTGCTCGCCAAACAGCATGGCCGGCGTTGGCTCCAGCACCAGCTGATTGTCATAGAAGGTTTGGTTTAGATACTTGCCCAGCACCTGTCCACTGGTGCGCCAGTTGCGATTGATTGATAAAACTTCAAACTCTTCAGCAATCAGCTCATATGCACTCTGCCGCAGAGCAGGTTCCTTTTCGCTGGTAGTGCGAGCAACTGTCTCAAAATTTTCAGGCGCGGCAATCACCGGATCACCAAAGGCGATTACCTGCTCAGCCAAGGAAAGCGCAGGCAATAGTTCCGCCACTCCGGTGGAGGCGGCATCCAGAATAAGCAGCGTGTCAAAGCTCTCTGATTTAGCCAGCTGGCCAATCCGGTAGGGCGAAATGGCGACGGAGCTGGCCAGCACCCGCCAGAGTTCTGAACCAGCGATAGCACCATCTTTCAGCGATAGAACTCGCGTCCGCAACTGAGCTCGAAGCTTGTCAGCGCTGGCCGGGTGACGAGCAATTGCCTGCTTCCAGCGCTCAGCCACCGCATGCTGGGTGCTGATGACGCCCTGCTGAATCAGCTCATTTCCGGATTGCTCAAAGTTCAACTCGAGCAGCGCCAGCTTCTCAGCCGAATATTCCAGCAGCTCTGGACTTCTGACAACGATTGCCTCCAGCGCTGATTGCCAGAAGGAGAGCTCAAATTCACGTCTCACCTGATCGAGGGTTGGGGATGATTCACTGACCTCTCGAACAAAATTACTCAGACCCAGCGATGCCAATTTCTCGCTGATTGGCCTTCGCTCCTCCAGCCGGTTTAGCAGTTCGATGTTGGTAGCCAGCAGCTCCAATTTCTGACCCAGCTCATCGAGCGGAAGTCTGGTTAGCAGTGGCAGATCTGGATTTGGATCCAGGTGCTGCTGCAGCAGCTGCAGCACCTCCACCACTGATTCAAATTTGCTCTGGACATCAGCCAGTCCCAGTGGAACGGTTGGCGGAGCGCCGGTTTGGTTATAGCGCTCCCAGGCCTCTCGCTGTTCCTTTGCTGCCACCAAGGACTGATGGAGATTTGGAACCGAGGAGCCTGGTCGAATGAATTCTTTGGCGAGTTTCTTGTATCTTCTGCGCTGAGAACCGCTGAGGTCGGAGGAGACCCCGCGAGGAGCGGTGGCAGCGATTAGCTCGCTGAGCGGGTGTTCAAAGATTGCCGGCAAGAAGCGGTCGAGGGTGTAGCGGATTCCAAGTAGCAGCCGCAGCTCCTCCGACCACTGCTCAACATTTTCACTTTTTGCAAAATCTAGGTCGGTTAGGTATTTCGAAATCTGATAGCTCACTACTCGCCAGTTCTCACCGGCCAGTGAGCGAGCAGCTGCCAAGGCTTTATCGATCTCTGCCTGATTAGCAAAGCGAGCGCCGAACCAAGGATTGGACCTGGGTTGGAAGCTAGACAGGCCAGACGCATGGGCCTGGGCGAGAAGTGCATCAATTACATTCTTTATCTTTGGTAGAAGCTCTTGGCTGACTCTCGCTGAATTGGTTGGTGGTTGACTGCTTGCTGCCAGCTCCGCCAACTTGCTGATGCACTCCATCAGGCTGATCCCCAGCTCGCTGTCTGCTTCGGAAATTGCCTTGAAATACTGCGAGACCTCTTTGCTTACCTGCTGCGAGCGAGCCCGAGCAGAAATCAAATCTCCCGCCACTGCCTTTTCATTTCTAGAGATAGCCGCAACCGCATCGCCCCAGCTATCGCTTTCTCGAATGCTCAGACCCGCCAGTCCTGCTTGGCTAAGTCGCTCGGAGAGCTCATCCAGCGTTTGCTTCCGTGGTGCAACCACTAGCGTGCGCTTGCCATCGAGGGCCAAATTGGCCAGTAGGTTCACAACCGTTTGCAGATAACCGCAGCCCGGCAGAGTTTGAACCGCAAATGACTTACCGCTGCCAGCTTTTTCTAAAACCGCCACCTGCGAGGAGTCAGCGTTTTGAACCAAAGTCAGCGGAGTAACAGATGGCTGAATGCCAACCGGCCTTTCTTGCAGGAGGCAACCGGCTATCCCGGCCGATAGATCAATTGGCTGAAGTTGCAGGCGAACCAGATCTGGCACAAAGTTTCCCAGCACCAAGAGCTTTTCTAGTTCACTACCGGATTCCGCTAAGTACTCAGCCAATAGGGACATCACGCCAACTGGTAGTAGGTCAGATTGACCTGCGCATATCGCCAGCAGGTCGCTCTCTCTGAAATCGCTTCGATACTTCCTGACAATTTCCGCTACCGCTGGATTGATCTCCGGCAGGTTTGCCAGTCTGAGCTCAAAGTCGGTGCCGTGGCGAAGAATGTGGGTTCGCCACAGCAAAATTGGCAACCCTCGGTCTTGGTAGCGAAGTAGCCCGGCGGCAACATAGGCAGCGGGGATGCCGAAGTTGTCTTCGATTCGGTCTGCTTTGCGCTTGATCTTTTTGGTGGCGGTGAGTGCTCTGGAGAGCGCCATCTCTTCGCGAACCAAACTGGAGAGATTGGCACTCTTGGCGGTGCTCAGCTGAGCGAGCCCGGACGGGTGAGCGCGAAACAGATCTAGCTGGCCAAGGGAAGAGAGCTCGAATTGCAAAAGTGGATTGGTGCCACCGATATCTGCTAGCTGTCTTTGCCAGCTTTCGTATTTCGATTCATCCACGCCCAAAGCCTAAAAGTGATGGGGCCAAAGCCTAGGTAGCCTTGCCCGAGCACAGACAACTGGATGATTTGGCTGGCGTAAAGTATTAGCGCTAGGCCTCGTAGCTCAGTGGATAGAGCAGCGGTTTCCTAAACCGTGTGCGGAAGTTCGATTCTTCTCGGGGCCACCTAGGCAGCCTGGCGCTGCATCGCCAGAAACTCACTCCACTGCGGAAGTGGCTTCTCAGCTCCCCGAACGCTCCAGACCAAACCGGTGGGCATCTTTGGAATGACTCTTAGCTGCCAGTTCATCTCTTGCGGGGTGCGATCGCCTTTTTCGTTGTTGCAGCTGAGGCAGCATGCCACCAGGTTCTCCCAGGTGTCTTTGCCACCACGAGATTTTGGAACCACGTGATCGATGGTGTTTGCGCCCCTTGCGCAGTAAGCGCACTTATGACCGTCTCTTCGAAGGACCCCTCTTCTTGAAACGGGGACTCTTCTGGCATTTGGAATTCTGACGTAGCGAGAGAGCAGAATCACCGATGGCATATCAAATTCACTGGTTGCGCTTCTCACCACCGCCCCCGAGACTCCCGCTAGGACAGTTGCCTTTTCGTTTAGTACCAAGATGAGAGCTCGCTTGAAGGAAACCACTGCAAGGGGTTCATATCCGGCGTTGAGGACTAGTGTGCGCATGATGCTCCTATCGAATTCGCCCGCACGGCTTGCGGGCATTCGGTCTTTGCGGAAAATAAAAAACGCGCCGCAAAAGCGCGACGCGTTGAGATTTCCGGCATGGGTATGCAGGGGTGTTGGTGTAGATGGATCCAGTTGCCATGCCTGGATTGCATGTCTAGTGGCATCTCGACCTCCCCTGCTCCATTCAAAAACTTGAAAAAAGAGTAAAAGCAGAATTCGCCAAAGGTTGGCAGAAACGCAGAGAGAAACTGAAGGTTTAGTAGTTGGCTACGTCGGCTACGCGGATGATGTGGTAGCGCTCAGTGAAGATCGGAGCCAGCTTGACACGGTCACCCTTTTGCGGAGCGTGGTAGAAGTTACCGCCACCGGCATAAATACCGCTGTGGCTGAAGTCATTGAAGATAACCAGATCGCCCGGCACTGCCTCAGACAGTGGAATCTTCTTGCCCAGCTTCGCCTGCTGATAAACGCTGTGCGGGAGCTTTACCCCAAATTGGGCATATACAAAGAGTATGTAGCCGGAGCAGTCAAGTCCAGCTGGAGTGCGACCACCGAAGACGTAAGGAGTTCCAACCAGCTCGGCTGCTGCCTGCATGATGTTGGAGCTGGTGATTTCGCTAAACCTTGGTCTGGCTAGGTAGTCCTCGGCCAGTGGGCCGGTGTAGCTCGAGCGTCTTACTTCAACGAAGTCTTCAGCATCGGCAGGCTCATAGTTTCCTCTAGAAAACTCAACGGCACGAACTGTTGCCACCGCAAGGCCCTGGGAAGGAGCCGAAATCTGAACCAGCTCGTTGTCAACTGTGAGTCCTGCGACTGCAGTGATCTCAGGTGAAAAACCGTAGGAAGGAAGAGCCACCGTTGCCATCAGGCCGGTGGTTGAAACGAAGGTCATGAATGCACGAATCGAGCTACGACCCGCTGCATTGGCAGAGCTTCGTTCCAACTTGCGCAATTGCTTGCGCGAGGCTGGGCTCGTTGATTCTGAAATCAAAAGGAATCCTCCTAAATACTCATTTGGACTTCCAAGCCAAGATTATAACTATTTTATAGCTAAGGAGCTAATAAAGAGGTGTTGACCGTAACGCTCGTCCAGCAATAGGCCCTCTTGCCCGCCCCTGGCGGTCATTAGCCAGCCATTACCAGCTTCCGACACGCCTACCTGCGCCCCTGGTTTTAGACCCAGATGGGCCAGTTGAGCCAAGAAGGCAGGGTCGATCTGAACCGGCTCCCCGATTCGACACAGCTGGTATTCGCCAGCCCCGGCCTCGGTGACTGGCTGGCAGGGAACATTCTGGACGGCTGGCAGTCCCAAAAGTTCAAGGCCTGGGATTGGCATGCCAAAGGGTGAGTGGGTTGGGTTATCAAGCCGCTCGATTAGCTTTCGCTCAACCTCTTCGCTCATGACGTGTTCCCAGCGGCAGGCTTCGTCGTGAATCTTTTCCCAGCTCAAGCCCACAATCTCCAGCAGCATCAGCTCGGCCAGCCGGTGCTTGCGCATCACCTCGATTGCGGTCAAACGCCCCTCGTCGGTGAAGTTAAGTCTTCGATCATCCTCGACCACCAAAAGCCCATCGCGCTCCATGCGACCGACGGTTTGCGAGACAGTGGGGCCGGAGTGATCCAGTCGCTCGGCGATGCGAGCACGCATCGGGGTGATGCCCTCTTCCTCAAGCTCCAAAATGGCCTTGAGATACATCTCGGTGGTGTCGATTAGATCTGTCATGTTTCCCCTGAGGAGTAAGACTAGTCAAGCCGATAAACTTTCAGCGTGCCGCAAATCCTTATTCCGAATTCTATTCGTCCCCGTGATGGTCGATTCGGTTGCGGCCCCTCCAGAATGCGTCCCGAGCAGTTTGAAAACTTTCAGGTGTTTGCTCAGCAGTTCATGGGCACCTCGCACCGCCAACCACCAATCAGGGCACTGGTAGGCGAAATCAAGCAGGGACTGACCCAACTGTTTAGAGCCCCTGCTGGCTATGAGGTAATTCTCGGCAATGGCGGAGCCTCTGCCTTTTGGGATGCTGCCACCTTTTCACTAGCTGAGAAAAAAGCGCAGGCGCTGGTGCACGGTGAGTTTGGAAATAAGTTTGCGAAAATCCTGGCCGCTCCTTGGCTAGAAAAGCCAACCGTGATCGAGGCTGAGCCTGGCACCAGGAGTGACCTGGTGACAGAGGCTGGAGTGGACATCTACGCATATCCACACAACGAAACCTCAGCCGGCGTGGTCACCGATGTTCTTCGGGTAGCGGGTGCGGACGCCCATGCGCTGATGCTGACAGATGCGACTTCGGCCGCGGGTGGTATTGATTTTGATATCACTCAAACCGATGTTTACTACTTTGCTCCGCAGAAAAACTTTGCCTCTGATGGTGGCTTGTGGCTGGCGCTGGTTTCTCCAAAGGCCCTGGAACGAATCGAGCGGGTGGCTGCCTCCGGTCGCTACATCCCAAACATCCTGAGCCTGAAGCTGGCGCTGGATAATTCCAGAGAGAACTACACCCTCAACACCCCGGCTCTGGCAACACTGTTTTTCCTAAATGATCAGATTCAGTGGATCTTGGCCAATGGCGGATTGACCTGGGCTGACGCTAAAACCAAGGCCAATTCAAAGGTTTTGTTTGACTGGGCGGAAAAGAATCCACTCACTGAGGCATTTGTGAAAAATCCCAATCACCGATCACAGCTGGTGGCGACCATTAATTTTGCCGACCACATCGATGCGCTAGGGGTTGCACAAATTCTTCGCGAGAACGACATCGTCGATACCGATCCCTATCGCAAGCTCGGTAAGAACCAGCTAAGAATTGCAACGTTTGTTTCGGTTGAGAAATCAGATTTAGAGGCTCTCACGAACTGCATTGACTATGTGCTGGAGCGACTATGAGTGATAAGGAACTAGACCCGGTCAAGGTCAACATCAGGCTGGTGCTCGCTATCGGCACCGTTGCTTGGCTGATCGCCCTGGTTATCCTCGCTGCGTTTTATCAGTCGCTTGCGAACGCGGGTCTTGACTGGTGGCTGCACACTGCCGCGATCGGCGCGCTCCTTGGTGGTATTGGCCTGCTCACTGTTCGCTCCTGACATCTGAGAAATCAGAGCATCCGCCTCAGCGTCAGTCTTCGCCTTGCCTTCTTTTCGAAGTAGTTCTCTAAATTCCTTTAGTCGCTCAGACCATGGCACCCAGGCTGGCGCTAGCAGCGCCTTGGGGCCAGCCACCAGTGTCACCTCGGAGATGGTGGGAGGCTTGCGCTTATCTGGTTGAGTGACGGTGACCACCCACTGCCAACCCTCATAGCCGCGCTTGGTTGATTCAAAGCAGACGTCAAAGATTCCCTTTTGCACTTCTTTTTCAGAGATGAATTTGCCAAAGCTGCCATCGCTGAATTCGCTCAGGGCACTCTTTGCAAGTGCTTGGTGCTTATTACCCCTCAAGCTCATCGGCTACTCGCCTCAATAGCTGAGCCACTTTTCGAGCGTGGTTGGCTTCTGGATACTTTCCGCGCTTGAGCGAAGATCCGATCTGGTCCAGCAAACGAATCAGGTCCTCGGTAATGATGGCTAGATCCTCAGCTGGCTTGCGGGAAGTGGCAGCGAGCGTTGGCACTTCCAAAACTCTCAGCGACAGTGCCTGCGCACCCTTTCGGCCATCGACGATGCCGTATTCGACCCTGGTGCCAGGGCGGATGGTGCCGGTGCCAGCAGGAAGCGCCGAGGCGTGCAAAAAGACCTCGCTGCCGTCGTCACCAGCGATAAACCCAAAGCCCTTTTCATCATCAAAGAACTTCACCCGACCAGTTGGCATTGCTTCCCTTTCATAAGTCGCAGGCAAGTGTAACCCAAAGCAATAGGCTTAACGGATGCCTGAAAACCGCAAGCAGTCCAGGGTCGAGATAGTTTTGGCCGCCATGGCCGTGTCCGTGATTGGCCTGTCCGTCCTGTCGATCTTAACCACGCTACTGCTGGTCTTTTTCGGGGTGACCGAGCTGCCGGTGCTGCTGGCTCAGCTTCCCCTGATTGGGCTACCGGTGGGCTTCTTGATGATCATTGCCCTGCTAGTGGCAGCCATCATTCGCCGCTCTAGAGAGGCTCGCGATAATTGACTTCAATTCTTCCGCTCGCTAATCGTCTGAAGGCGCTGCCGGGGGAAGAGCTAGCCAAGCTACTGGGCTCACTGGTGGGCTCGAGTGCCAGTTGCTCCGATTTATTTGATCTGTCCAAGTTGCTACTTTCAAAGCGAGAATTGGAAGAGCGCATTCGCAGACTGAGCAAAAAAGAGCTGGCTAATCTCGCTCAAGGAAAAAATTCAGCTTCTCTAAAAGCAGCATTTCTAGCAGACAGCAAGATTTTCGAAGAGGCGCAGGAGGCGCTCAAGCAGCTCAAGCCACTGCCACCGCCCAGACTCTCCCAACCGGCAAGTTCGCTCTCTGCCTACGAAAGCTTGTTGGCAATTACCGAAATTCTCTTTGCATTAGAACAGCATTGGTTTGAAAAAACCAGAACCGGCCTGAAGGCCAACGATGCCAAACTGATTGCGGAGAAACTAAAGTGGTCAACCGCTGAGCTGCAAACACGTTTTCGACTTGCCCAATTCTCCGGTCTGCTGGCTGAGCATGCTGGTCGCTGGGTGGCGAGTGAAAAGGCGCAGCGCTGGTTGGAGCTCAGTCGAGCAGATGCCTATTCATTTTTAGTCTCTGCCTGTTGGGATTTACCCAAGCTAAATCTGGATGACTCGCGCATCACCGATCAGATTGCAGCTGAGTATCCGCTACTGGATCAATCAAAGCTAATGGTGCTGCAGTTCGGAGCCAGCCTGGGTTTGCTGGATCGCGATCAACCCAGACCAGTGTTTCTGGCTGGAGGTTTGGCCGCTGTGATTCGCTCTTCCGTGGCAGAGCTGCCCAAGACTCAGCAGAAACTAATAGTGCAGGGAGATCTGACGGTAATTTGCCCAGGTCCGATTGATGCGGGCCTGCAGCGAAAACTGGATTCCTTTGCCGACAGCGAAGACCTTGGGCTTGCCTGTCGCTTTCGACTGACCTCCTTATCGGTTTCGCATCACCTGGAGTCAGGCGGCGAAGTTGCTGAAATCAAACAGGTTTTGGAATCCGCAACCGCTGGTGCACTGCCCCAGCCAGTTAGCTACCTGCTCGAAGAGACAGCCAGGCGCTTTGGTTCACTGCGGGTGGTCTCTGGCAATCAAACTGAAATTGTTTCTGAGGATGAAATTCTGCTCACACAAATCAGTAATGAGCGATCGCTATCCCACCTATCAATCAGAAAGACTGATGGGAAGCTCGCCACGGCGGCCTCGCAAGAGCTTTGCTACTTCTCGCTCAGAGACGCGGGTTACCCGGCAGTCATGGTTGATGACGAGGGCAAAATAATCTCACCTCGCTTCAGTTCACCGGCAGCAGAACTTGCTGACCAGTCAGAACTCCTAGCAAGGGCGACAGCCCTGCAAAGCGGTGAGCGGGCGAGCGCCGACCTGGGAGATGTGGCAAGGCAGCTGGAGTTTGCGATCAAAAACAAGCTCCAGGTCAGCGTAAAGATTGATATCGATGGCACCCAAACTGAACTGCTGCTCACCCCGCTAGGGCTTGCTAACAACCGCCTTCGAGGACGAGACGAAGCCAAGCAGGCCGAGCGCACCCTGCCCCTTGGCCGCATTAGTTCGGTTGTGCTGAGTTAGGCTGGACGGATGCCCGGGCCACTGATTGTTCAAAGTGACAAAACAGTTTTGCTGGAAACTGATCACGCCGATGCCGAAGAAGCTCGTCACGAACTCGCGATATTCGCCGAGCTAGAAAGAGCCCCGGAGCACATCCACACCTATCGGATCAGTCGGCTGGGGCTGTGGAATGCCAGGGCCGCTGGCCACAACGCCGACTTCATTATTGATTCGCTGACTAAGTGGTCCAAATATCCGCTGCCGGAAACCGTAACCTCAGAGATTCGCAGCACCATCGACCGGTTTGGAAAGCTTGTTATCTCGCGAGACACAGAAGGCTTGCTACTGCAAAGTAGCAACCTTGCGGTTCTGACAGAGGTGACCACCAATCCGAAGATTTCAGAACTATTAGAAGGAAAAGTTGAAGACGGCTATCGAATTCGGGATTGGGCTCGGGGGCAACTAAAGCAGCAACTATTGAAACTGGGTTGGCCAGCTGAAGATAATGCCGGATTTACTCCTGGCACCCCGCACAACATAGAACTTGATCTAACTGGTTGGTCCATGCGCGACTACCAAAAACAGGCTGTTGAGAAGTTTGCTGCGGGTGGATCAGGCGTGGTTGTTCTGCCGTGTGGTGCAGGCAAGACGCTGGTCGGGGCTGCGGCGATGGCTCACTTTGATACCAACACCCTGATTTTGGTGACCAACACCGTCGCCGCCAGGCAATGGCGAGATGAGCTGCTCAAGCGCACCGACCTAAGAGAAGAAGACGTTGCTGAATATTCTGGGGCGTCAAAGCAGCTCGCTCCTGTCACCATCGCTACCTATCAAATTCTCACAACTAAGAAACAGGGTGAATTTGCTCACCTGGCACTGCTTAATGCCCGCGACTGGGGATTGATTATTTATGATGAGGTTCACTTACTACCCGCGCCTATTTTCAAGATGACGGCTGATTTGCAGGCCAGGCGCAGACTCGGACTTACGGCAACGCTGGTGCGAGAAGATGGCCGCGAGTCAGATGTCTTTTCACTAATCGGACCAAAGCGATTTGATGCACCATGGAAGGACATTGAAGCTCAGGGCTATATCGCTCCTGCAAAATGTTATGAGATTCGAATTACTCTTCCCGATGAAGATCGCATGAAATATGCAATTAGCGACGCAGATGCAAGATTTAGAATTGCTGCAACCGCAACCGCCAAGCTTCCAATTCTCAAAAAATTGCTTGATAAGTATCCCGCTGAACCAACCCTGATCATTGGACAGTATCTCGACCAGATTGATGAAGTCTCAAAATCGCTGGGAATCCCGAAGCTAACTGGTGAGACGCCAGTGGTGGAAAGGGAGCAGCTCTTTGCTGATTTCCGAAGCGGCAAACTAAAGGCACTGGTGGTTTCGAAGGTGGCTAACTTTTCAGTCGATCTGCCGGAGGCTTCACTGGCAATTCAAATTTCAGGATCATTTGGATCGAGGCAGGAAGAAGCTCAAAGACTTGGTCGCTTGCTAAGACCCAAACAGGACGGAAGAACTGCCCAGTTTTTTACCCTGGTAGCGCGAGACACCGTCGAGCAAGACTTTGCCCAGAACCGACAGCGATTCTTGGCTGAGCAGGGCTACTCCTATGAGATTTTGAACGCCGAAGACTTCTAGTCCAGCGAATTCTCAGAAATCTTCCAGTCTTCTCAGGCAGACTCTTTATATGGAAAATCTCAAGGTGCTGGTAGTTGATGACGAACCGAACATTCGCGACCTGCTCTCTGCGAGCTTGCGCTTTCAGGGCCACCAGGTCTTAACCGCCGCTAACGGTAACGAGGCAATCAACAAGATTGTCGACAATCAACCAGATGTGGTCTTGCTGGACGTGATGCTGCCTGATATCTCGGGCTTTGGTGTGACCAAGAAGATTCGCAGCCTTGGCATTGAAACCCCGATCCTATTTTTGACTGCCCGTGATGACACTGAAGACAAAGTCACCGGTCTGACTGTTGGTGGTGACGACTATGTCACTAAGCCCTTCAGCCTTGATGAGATCATCGCCCGCATCAGCGCAATTATGCGCCGAACCGGCAAGGATCAAACCAAGTCGGTTATCTCGGTTGGTGAGCTCACCATCAACGAGGATGCGCATGAGGTAACGGTCAAGGGAGAACTCGTAGATCTCTCCCCGACCGAATATCAACTGCTTCGTTACTTGGCAACCAACCCCAACCGAGTGCTAACAAAGGCACAAATCCTGGATCACGTTTGGGAGTACGATTTCAACGGCGAAATGGGAATTGTTGAATCCTATGTTTCCTACCTTCGAAAGAAACTAGACCCAATCTCTAGCGAGCCACTAATTGTCACCAAGCGCGGAGTTGGCTACATGCTCAAGGGTCCAAAGGCCTAACTAAATTGAAGAATCGTTTTTTAGCAGCCTGGGAAAGAGTATCTCTGCGGGCCAAGCTAACAACGATGTCAGTTTTTCTAATTGGATTTCTGCTAACAATTTCTAGCGCGGGCACAGTTGCACTGCTTTCAACTTACTTGCAGCAAAACACTGACAATCTCCTAATTGCAACCGCCAACCAACTCAGAGCTGAAAATCCACTTCGCCTGCAAATTCGAGTTACAACGGGCGATTTGACTCTGCCTGCACTGCCAAGCGACTACTACATCGCAATTCTTGACTCGCAGGGCAATCAGTTTCTGGGACTGGTCTCCGCTACCGGTGGCGGCCGACAGGTTCCAAACTTCTCTACTCTCACAAGCGAAAAAGTTTTAGAAATCGGTGGTGTTCCATTTGATGCCGAGGTCGAGGTGGATGGACCAGACCAGGATTGGCGCGTGGTCGCACTTCCCCTGCACAATGCCAATGGTTCTGTAGTTGTGGGCCTTCCAACCAACACCAACCGCCAGATCATCAATGAATACGGCGTAATCGGTGGCAGATTCGGAGTGCTACTACTTTTCCTATCAGGTTTGGCAATCTGGCTGACAATCACCTCTGCCCTTAGACCCTTGAAGGAAGTAGAGCGCACAGCAGAAGCCGTCAAGAGCGGAAAGTTCTCCTCGCGTTTGGTTCAGCACCACGGCAAGACCGAGATCGGAAGAATCAACCGAGCCCTCAACAGCATGCTTGACTCAATTGAATCAGCCGTTAGAGGCAAGGATAAGACCCTGAATCAAATGCGTCGCTTTGTCTCTGATGCCAGCCATGAACTGCGAACTCCGCTGGTGACTGTGCGCGGATACGCAGAGCTTTATCGCATGGGTGCCATCAAGAGCAAACAAGATCTCAACGAGGCCATGGGTCGAATTGAAAGTGAAGCGATCCGAATGAGCGGGCTAGTCGAAAGTCTGCTCACGCTAACTCGCATGGACGAGTTAGAGAACATGAAGAAAAAGCCTTCCGATCTAATTGAGCTAGCACAAGCCAGTGTGAAGGACGCGTCAGTTGCTCATCAGGACATTAGTTTCCGCGTCTCTTCAGAACTGAAGACCTGCATTTTGGAAATTGATGGAGACCGAATAAAGCAGGTACTCACGAACCTGCTTGCTAACGCTGCCAGATTTGCTCCCAAATCCTCTGAGGTGACTGTTGAAGTTAGGGAACAGGACAACAAAATTCGAGTCAGTGTCATCGACCGAGGTGAAGGTGTTCCAGAGAGTTTGCGGGAGAAAATCTTCGACCGCTTCTATCGAATTGACAACTCGCGAAACCGAGAGACCGGCGGCTCTGGACTTGGCCTTGCAATTGCCAAGTCAATCATCGACGCTCATGGTGGCAAGATCTGGGTTGATGAAACTCCAGGTGGCGGAGCCACATTTATTTTCGAACTGAACAAATAAAAAAACAGGGTGGCAATGCCACCCTGTCTCTTTAGTTGACCTTCTTAGAAGTCCATTCCTCCAGCACCTTCGCCGGCAGCTGGTGCTGCTGGCTCTGGCTTTTCTGCAACAACCGCTTCGGTGGTCAGGAAAAGACCTGCAATGGATGCTGCGTTCTGAAGAGCTGATCGGGTGACCTTTACTGGGTCATTGATTCCAGCCTTCAGCATGTCTACGTATTCACCGGTTGCGGCGTTTAGACCGTGGCCGTCTGGCAGGTTCGCAACCTTCTCAGCAACGACACCTGGCTCTAGACCTGCGTTGATTGCTATTTGCTTTAGCGGAGCTGAGATAGCAACGCGAACAATGTTTGCTCCAGTTGCCTCGTCGCCCTCTAGCTTTAGGCTTGCAAAGGTGGTCTTGCCTGCCTGCAGCAGCGCTACGCCACCACCTGCAACAATTCCCTCTTCGACTGCAGCCTTTGCGTTGCGCACTGCGTCTTCGATGCGGTGCTTGCGCTCCTTTAGCTCTACCTCGGTAGCGGCACCTGCCTTGATGACAGCTACACCACCGGCTAGCTTGGCTAGACGCTCCTGTAGCTTCTCTCGGTCATAGTCGCTGTCGGTGTTTTCGATTTCGCGGCGGATCTGCTCAACACGTCCTGCGATCTGGCCTGCATCACCGGCACCCTCCACGATGGTGGTTTCGTCCTTGGTGATGACTACCTTGCGAGCGCGTCCCAACATTGCCAGGTCAGTGTTCTCAAGCTTTAGGCCAACCTCCTCGGCGATAACCTGACCGCCGGTAAGGATTGCGATGTCCTGCAGCATTGCCTTGCGGCGATCGCCAAAGCCAGGAGCCTTCACGGCAACTGACTTGAAGATTCCGCGAATCTTGTTTACAACCAAGGTTGCAAGGGCTTCGCCTTCGATGTCCTCGGCGATGATTAGAAGTGGCTTGCCCGCCTGCATAACCTTGTCAACAACCGGCAACAGTTCCTTCATGTTTGAGATCTTGCTGTTTGCAATCAAGATGTAAACATCTTCCAAGACAGCTTCTTGACGCTCAGGGTCAGTCACCATGTAAGCGGAAACGTATCCCTTGTCGAATCTCATACCCTCGGTCAGCTCCAGCTGAATTCCGAAAGTGTTTGACTCTTCGACAGTTACAACGCCTTCCTTGCCGACCTTGTCGATTGCTTCAGCGATGATCTCACCAATGGTGGTGTCACCAGCAGAGATGGATGCAGTTGCAGCAATCTGCTCCTTGGTCTCGACATTGACTGCCATCTTCAAAAGAGTTTGAGTGACTGCTTCGGTTGCCTTGTCGATACCGCGCTTTAGAGTGATTGGGTCAGCGCCGGCTGCGACGTTGCGCAGACCTTCCTTGACAAGAGCTTGAGCCAAAACGGTTGCGGTAGTGGTTCCATCACCAGCAACATCGTCGGTCTTCTTCGCTACTTCTTTAACTAGCTCGGCACCAATCTTCTCGAATGGATCCGATAGCTCGATTTCCTTGGCGATTGATACACCGTCGTTAGTGATGGTGGGGGCGCCCCACTTCTTCTCGAGCACCACGTTACGACCGCGAGGACCTAGGGTCACTTTCACGGTGTCGGCCAGGATGTTCAGGCCGCGCTCGAGGCCACGACGTGCCTCTTCATCGAAGGTAATGATTTTTGCCATTTGGGTTTCTCCCGTTGCACTAAGACTTGGATTAGCACTCGAGATTTGCGAGTGCTAATAAAGTTTTAGCACTCTTGGGCCCAGAGTGCAAGCGGAAATACCCCACCCTAGGGCGGGGTCCCGTTTTTGGCCTTATTTAGAGGACTTTGATGTTCTCAGCTTGCAGGCCTTTGTCGCCCTGCTTGACGTCAAACTCGACCCGCTGGTTCTCTTTGAGTTCGCGGTATCCGTCTGACTGGATTGCTGAGAAGTGTGCAAATACGTCTGGTCCGTCGTCCTGGGTAATGAACCCAAAACCCTTCTCAGAGTTGAACCACTTTACGGTTCCTTGTGCCATTGTTGCTCCTGATGCTTAAGCCACGTGCGTAATTCACACGTGCATCGGGCTCAACCTAGGTCCTGCTCGACTCCTCCACTCTATTCTGGATAGTGTCTGGGACAAAATTAGTTACAGAACGGTTATAAATGGCTAGGAGGCTAATTTCATGAAATATGAGGTCTACAAGACTGATGATCAGTGGAAACAAGAGCTCAGCGAGTTCGAATACCACGTATTGCGCCTAGCCGGGACCGAGCGGCCCTGGACCGGGGAACTGCTAGAAGAGACCAGAGCTGGTAGCTATCACTGTCGCGGCTGCGATGCCTTCCTGTTCGAATCGGACACCAAATTTGACTCCCACTGCGGTTGGCCTAGCTTCTATAAGCCGCAGGGCAATGACGCTATCGAGTACATCGAAGATCGCTCGCACGGGATGCTCCGCACTGAGGTGAGATGCGAAACGTGTGGATCCCACCTCGGCCACGTTTTTGATGACGCGCCACAGACCCCAACTGGTGATCGCTACTGCATCAACTCTGTCAGCATCACATTCAAACCCAAGCACTAATTCCCGCTAGCATCGCCTTGGTAGAGGGAGACTAATTGCTCGGTCTTGGAACAATCATCAACGTAGTCGCAATCATTACCGGCGCTAGTTT
>JACCDL010118907.1_pt1 | contig 18130 bp, 19 predicted proteins | sample 7441931 | NCBI WGS metagenome assembly JACCDL01 (sample SAMN15323437, study PRJNA562643) | freshwater metagenome | isolation source: river surface water | place: USA:Blue River Watershed | collected 2017-08-16 | reverse complement strand
TTCGCACCTGTCGTCCATCCTGCGATGAAGAATGCTGCTCCTGCTCGACGAGAGCTCGGGGTTCCAACCGTCTTTAACTTTCTCGGCCCTCTTGCCAACCCTGCAAAACCTAAGGCAGCTGCAATTGGGGTCGCTGATGATCGAATTCACTTGGTGATGGCACAAGTCATGGCCGATAAGGGATGCGATGGATTTGTCTTCCGTGGCGATGATGGCCTTGATGAGATCACTCTGGATGGAACAACATCTGTCCTAACAATTGGTGGAGATGAAATCTCGAGCGATCGAATCGATGCAAAGGATTTTGGTCTAGATAATGCACCAATCTCTGCAGTGGTCGGGGGAGATGGGGCAGAGAATGCAGCGATATCAAAGCGCATTCTGGCTGGTGAGCGGGGCGCACCACGAGATATCGTCTTGCTCAATACCGCAGTCACCATTGCTGCCTTCGATGGCGAACTTCATCTATCGCTCCATGAACGAATCGCGAAGTCCATGCCACGCGCAATTGAAGCGATTGATTCTGGCGCTGCTACTGCTCTTCTTGAGAATTGGGCTTCTTTGTCGACCGAGATTTCTTCGGCGCACTGAAGTTAAGTGCTTCTTCAACGGTAAATACCTCGAAGCCCGCTAGCCTTTCAAATATTCCATGCAGGACATCTACTGTTGCCTTTGCATCATCTAATGCTCGATGGTTGGGAGTTACATCAGCCCCAAAAACTTGAGCCAGCGTTCCTAATTTGCAATTAGGCGCTTCTTCTCGAGAAAGTACACGACGCGCCAAGATCGCTGTATCGAGTACTCGAAACGATGGCCATGGATGCCCATGGAGCTTTGCGGCTGCTTTGAGAAAAGAGAGATCGAAAGGCGCATTCTGTGCCACAAAGACCGTATTTTCATCGCCGAGAAATTGAAAGAGATCGGGAAGTACGAAATCGATTGAAGGAGCATCGCAAATAAGAGCGTCATCAATACCGGTGAGGGCGGTGATGTAGGTAGGAATTGGATGAAGCGGATTCACTAAGGTTGAGAATGTATCGAGCTGTTCGCCACCACGAACTTTGACAGCGCCAATTTCGGTAATACCTGCGCCGAGATGAGGGGCTCCACCGCTAGTTTCGAGATCGAGAACAACGAAAGTCGCTTCGTGCAACGGTGTACCTAGCTCTTGAATGGTTGACTGCCAATTAATTGGGCTGCTCTTCTCGTCCATAGTGAGGTCAGCGTAGATGATTGATATGACATTGCCATGGCAATACCCTTTCCCCTATGAGCGTTCATGATGCCCCAGCAGGTTCCATGCAAGATTGGCGAGCGATAGGAAAAGGGGCCAACGCGAAGATTGGCGCCATCTTTGTCCATGGATTTACTGGCTCTCCTATTTCAATGCGCCCTTGGGCGGAGTATTTCCTCCAGCGCGGTTACTCCATTTCGGTGCCGCTGCTTCCTGGCCATGGGACGAAGCCAGCCGATCTCAACTTAGTGAAGTGGCAAGAGTGGCCCGCTAAGGTTGAAGAAGAGCTCGATTGGATGCACTCACAGGGGATGACAGTCTTTATCTTCGGTCTATCGATGGGCGGTGGAACGACGCTCAATGTCGCGATGAAGAATCATCCTGCTATCGCCGGAATCGTTCTGGTTAATCCGATGGCTCACGTCAAATTTGTTCCGCACCAACTTGCCTGGCTTATTTCTCGCTTCCAGAAGATGCGTGATTCCGTTGGCGATGACATCAAACAACCCGGCGTAACAGAACATGGATATGACTCACTTCCTGCCGTGGGCGTCTATGAACTGCTTAAGATGTTGAACTACAACCGTAAGCGTCTCCATGATGTGACTGTTCCGTTGATGCTCTTTCACAGCAAAGACGATCACACGCTTCCTGTAAGCAACACCGAGATCATCATGAAGGGCGTGGGATCCATTCCGAAGCAGAGAATCGAACTTGTGAACTCTTACCATGTTGCAACTCTCGACTATGACAAAGAGATCATCTTTGAAAACTCTTTAATCTTCGTTCAGAGCCATAGCTCGTCAGAGTGAGCGCCATTCTCAAAAAGCTAGGTGGAGAGAGAATCGCCTCAGCTTTCCGTAAAGCGGTCTCTGGAGATCCCAAGGGATTACCTGCATGGGCCAATGAAATGGCTATCGGAAATGACTCTGGATTTTATGGTCCCGAGAGCGATGTTTGGAAGGTGCATGGATCGTTAGCAACCCTGGTGGGGGGAGTTCGAGCGCTATTAATGCAGGCAGCGTATCCAGCGGCTCTAGCTGGCGTCTCTCAACATTCTGCATATGACACAGACCCGTTAGGCCGTTTAGAGCGAACTACGCGTTGGCTCACTATCACCTCATTTGGCTCTACAGAGGCGATCGCGAAAGAGGCGAGAAGAGTAAATGCACTTCACTCACACGTCGTTGGTGAGTATTCGGATCAAGCAGAGAAAGTCCACCACTACCAAGCATCTCAAGCACGTCACCTGCTCTGGGTTCATTGCGCCTTCACCGATTCTTTCCTTGTTGCCTATAGAGAACTTGGCCGAGATCAAGATCGAAGTGTGAGCAACTATGTGAACGAGTGGTCAAGAAGCGCCGAACCACTTGGACTCACTGGCGCGCCTACTTCAGATGAAGAACTCGCGGAAGTTCTCGATGATTTCCTCAATAACGAAATTGGAGAGATTGAGGCAACAAGAAGAATTGTGCACTTCATAGTGAAGCCACCATTTTCGAAGGCGGCGATGCCTTTCTATCGGGTCTTATGTAATGCAGCTATTTCAACGATGGATCCACGAGTGCTTGCAGCGCTCGGGTTAAAGAGCAAATCTCGTATTTGGCTCAAGGTTGTCTCGCCGATGCTCCGCATTCTTCAGGTTCTGCTTGGAAAAGAATCGCCAAGTCAGACCATTGCTCGCAAACGTATTGCTGACCTAACATCGTCCTCATGAGCGCTGCGATCAACGACTGCATTTTTTGCAAGATCATTGCTGGAGAGATTCCAAGCAAGAGAATTTACGAGGATGAAGAATTCTTATCCTTCCTAGATATCTTTCCCGCGAGCCGGGGTCACAGCCTTGTGATTCCAAAAAAGCACCATGAAGATATCCATACAATTTCTGCCGATCTCTACGGTCAGCTCGCCACATCAGCGAAGAAAGTTGCAGACTTTCTCCAGCGAAAGCTGGGCTCTGAAGGCACAACAATCTTCCAGATGAATCGGGAAGCTGGCTGGCAGACCGTTTTTCATATCCACATGCATGTAATTCCACGCTGGTCTGGAGATAGCCTGCATAAGCCTTGGGATATTGCGCCCGCTGATGAGAGCGAACTAGCGGTGCTTCATAAATTACTTACCGAGTAGGTAGTTAATTACATCGAGCGCTTTCCATCCTTGTGGATGCTTCTTTGCAAGATAGTCAGGTCCAGATAGATCTGAACCTAATGTGATCAATGGAAGTTCGCGTCGCCCATCGGGTCTTAGTTGCCCTAATCCAATATTCGACATCAAGGCATTGCAGAGGCATTGTGAATGTTGAGCTTCTTCGACATTCCCTTTTTTGAATTCGTAGGTCTTCAGCGGTTCGCTGGGACAGCGATATCCAACGCCACCGTTCTCACGCTCAAAGGGTGTGCGCAGGTATCCGAGGTCGCAGATGCGATTTCGTGCTTCATACGCGTCATCATCAGAGAGCGACTTTGGAAGAACAGCTACCTTGAATGGGAATCCAGTAGGAGATGCACTGCCATCTGTCTTAACCGATAACTTCTCGCTGGTGAGGGCATCAATAACTTCCTGCTTTAGCTCTGGTGTAAATCCAGATTCATCTGCGAGTGCAAAGAGTGATCCAACTTGAACTCCTTGAGCGCCCGCAGCAATAGCTTCGTTTACTTTCTCAGGTGTTGCATAACCACCGGCGAGCCAGAAAGGTGATCCAGAGTTCTTAACCTTTACAAGGTCTGCTTCATCTTGTTCGGTATAGATCGGATTGCCTTCTTCATCCTTGGACTTCTTATTTCGCGGGGGAGCGTTATGTCCACCAGCGGTATGGCCCTCAATGACATATCCATCGGGCTTAGTAATCTCATCTTTATTTAAATATGCGACGAGAGCGTGGGAAGAGACAATTGCGAGGAACTGTGGACGCTTAATCGGGAAGGTCAATCCTTCAATACAACTTGGGTCAAAGGAGATGAAGTGCTTCATCGTTGACTCTGCAACATCTACAGTCATGGCAATCGGCTTACCGAGTGCAAGTTGATTGAGAAGATTTGGAATTTGCGCCGGAATTCCAGCACCAATGAGAATGTAATCAACATCAGCAAGCATCGCACCGAATAGTTGCGCAGGAATACACATCTGAATCTTTTCAAGAAGGTTCATTCCGATGAGCCCATCGTGACCTTCTTTAGCAAGCCACACTTCAACAAATGAAGCAACGACCAACAAATCGACTGCATGTTGCACCGGCTTAAGAGTTAACTTCGGTACATCGATATAAGGTCTGGATTGATCGCGACCACCTTCGATGAAGTAGCGATCCATAACGCCCTTGATGACATCTTGATTTGGGAAGTGCGCCATGGCGCGACGTATTGATCCATCTAAATCGCCATCTTGAAGCCGTCGTGAGACAACCGAATCAATCGCTGTTCCGGATATGACACCGAGGTTGCCAGTCTGGGCAACCTCTTTAGCAAGCTGATTGGAGGAGACAGCAATACCCATGCCACCTTGGATGATGGTTGGAAGTACGCGATCGGTCATGGGACAACTTAAGTGCATTACCTGAGTAACTCGCGAGTATTAGGTGGATGTCGCAGGCTGAGAGTGAGGAAGCCCACCAAAGGCTTAGTGGGCCCAAAGACTGAGACCGAATGCGAAAATCGCAAAGGCAATTAAGGTGTAGATGACGATCGAGAAAGGGTTTGAGAAGGGATCGTCGTCGAGAAACATTCTCGATCTCTCGGACCTACAGATTGGACACCTGAGAATTAGTTGGAAGTTGTATTTCCAGCCGCAATCTAGGCACCGGAGGTTCGGTTCTTTTGAAACTCGAAGAATCTCTTCCCCTGAGCGGTTGTCGAAATGGAGGCGGAATTTTAAGAGCCATGAACTAATGGAGCCCTTATAACTTGGAACAACAGTACGGAAAGCCTTCTCCACCTTAGCGAAATCTTCATCCGCGCGCCTTCGAATTCTAGCCACCCCAATACCCCCAGCAGACCGGAGCTTTATTCGGTGTCAATCCACAGCTGGGATTGAAATTAGAAGTCCCGCCGCCTCCATTTCCAAGGTCAACTATGTACTGTTGTGGCTTCGAGGGCACGGAGGTTATTAGTCCGCCCGAGGTAAGAGAGGAAATAGAAAGGCCTACAACAACAATCAATGAACTGAACATTAATCCTCCTGAGAATTGATATAGGAGAATCCAAGTTCAGGGGGACGGAAAAGTGAATAACTTTCGGTTCACGAAAAGTACAAGAATTAGCGAGTGGACGATACTGGGATCGAACCAGTGACCCCCACAATGTCAATGTGGTGCTCTACCGCTGAGCCAATCGTCCGGGTCTTATGTAATTGTGGTGAAAGTGTAACCTAAGAAAGCGAATGCCCCTTAGCGTGCGTAATCATCCTCGAGGCGCTCGATATCGTCTTCACCAAAGTATGTGCCGCGTTGGACCTCAACGAAGATCATTACCTCTGAACCAGAGTTGCCTATGCGGTGGAGCTCACCGATTGCAACCTCGACTGATTGCCCAGCCTCTGCCTTAAATGTCTTCTCACCGAGAACGACATCAGCGACGCCAGAGACTATGTACCAATGCTCTTCACGCTTTTGATGGCGTTGCAATGAGAGGCGGTGGCCAGGTTCTACCCAGATTGTTTTGACCTTATATGTCGGAGTATCTGCGAGTACTTGATAGCGACCCCAAGGGCGCTCTGGACCTTCGAGATATTCGTTGCTCATGTGCGTCAGGGTAATCCGTTTCTTCATTGAAACTATGGAGGTGGAAACGGGATTTGAACCCGTGTAGAGGGATTTGCAGTCCCTTGCCTCGCCTCTCGGCCATTCCACCAATTCCTGTGATCAGATAGGCGACTATTGACCCAGTAGATAAAAAGTCACCTCCAACCGGAAAGTGACTTTTAATCCGAGCGGACGACGGGGTTCGAACCCGCGACCTGAACCTTGGCAAGGTTCCGCGCTACCAGCTGCGCTACGTCCGCGTATTGCGGGCGCAAATCTAGCGCAGGTCGACCAGAAGTGCCAAAGCGTCGATTTCTGCGACGGCCAGCCCTTAGCCTTACCCCTATGTTGATGGGCAAGGGGTACCAATTCTGGATGCATGGCCTTCGCGCCACCCGCTTAGCTGAAGTCACCTCCGATCCATCCCGTCTCAATGATGGAAATTTCTGGGCAGTTCTCGCAACTTTTGAAGGCGAACTCCACTTTGCCCGTTTCAAAAAGGTAGTTGAGGCGCCATTCCCACACGAGTCTTGGCAGCGCCTAGAACGTCCATGGAAATCCAATATCGAGATGATCGATTACATCGCCTACATTCATGCAATCAAGGAATCGATTGCAGAGGGCGGGGTCTATCAGGTCAATGCCTGTCGACAACTCTCACATTTCATGGGGGATAGACCGCAACGTCTTAGCGCACTCTTCTCCGAAATCCTCCGAGCACACCCCGCGCCTTTTGCGTCATATCTAAAGATTCCTGGCTTTGAAATTGCTTCGGCATCACCCGAGAGGTTTCTCTCTCGCACCGGTCGCAGAATTCTCACATCGCCCATAAAGGGAACTATCCGCTGGAACCAGGAAGAGTTTGGCGAGAAAGATAAATCAGAAAATCTAATGATTGTTGATCTCATGCGAAACGATATTTCACAGATTTGTGAAGCTGGATCGGTCGAAGTCTCAGCTCTCTTTAGACAAGAGAAGCATCCGGGAATAACGCACTTGGTCTCGGATATTGAGGGGACTTTACGAAGCGATGCTTCATGGCCAGAGATCTTGAAGGCGACGTTACCTCCAGGTTCTGTATCTGGCGCGCCAAAGAGCACTGCGCTTTCAATCATCTCTCACCATGAAGTTGATGAGCGGGGTCCTTACTGCGGGGCTCTTGGATATATCCATGGTGATCGAGCCGAACTTGCTGTTGCTATCAGAACTTTCTGGACTACTGGAGATAAATATCTCCGATATGGAACAGGCGCTGGAATAACGTGGGGTAGCGATGCGCAGAGTGAGTGGGAAGAGACTCAGCTCAAGGCCCGCCACCTCATCTCAATCGCAGGTGGAGAGCTGTGAATCATCCGGCAAGGCACCCATTTCCTGCAGGTGAAGGTTTCTTTGAAACTCTCAGAACGGAAGATGGAAAAGTTGCTGAGTTCACTCGGCATATGCGAAGAGCGCTCACGGCATCTGGCGCAACAGGAATAAAGATGCCTGGCGAAGAAAGTATCCGGGGCAAGATTGCACAAGTTCTTGACGAGCATCCTCACCCAGTTGGAAGGTTACGGATCTCTTTCACGCATGATGAAGTTGTAGTTACTCACGATCCATATGAAGATCTGGTTGAAGGCGCTTTCCTCACCTTTTCGCCACACACCTCAAAGGCTCGCGGTGCGCAATTCAAAACCTTCCCATATGACGCTCGCTATGAGATTGTTGATGAAGCTCGTGCCCATGGTTTTGACGATGCGATCGTCTTTAATAGCGCAAACAATGTTACAGAGACTGGCATCTCAAACTTAGCTTTCCTCTTTGATGGCACCTGGTTTACGCCACCTATCTCAGCTGGCATCTTGCCCGGAACGATGAGGTCTCTTGTTATTGAAAAGTGTGGTGTGGAGGTGCGAAATATTCACATCACCGAGGTTCCGCAGGCATCCGAGATCACCTTGCTGAGCAGTTTATAGATTGCCCAACCAGTCGTGCAGATTGGTGAGATGCGTTTGCCGTGCGGGGAAGCTTCGATTGCATTCAGCGGCCAAATAAGGGAAAAGGTTCAATACTTTTCGGTACTCTAGGCATATGTCCGAAATCGCGATTATCGTCGAGGGTCAGCCACGTAAGGTTGAAGTCGACCAGAAGCCAACCCATCTCTTCGCCGAGCAGAAAGATATTGTCGTCTGCAAAGTAAATGGGGTCCTCCGTGATCTCTGGACCGATCTCGCGGATGGCGATGTTGTCGAACCTATCTCGATCTCATCACCAGAAGGTCTAGCTGTTCTGCGCCACTCGACCGCCCACGTCATGGCCCAAGCGGTGCAGCAAGTCTTCTCACAGACGCGTCTTGGTATTGGTCCACCGATTACCGACGGTTTCTATTACGACTTCGATCCACAAGAGCCTTTTAATCCAGATGATCTCGAAAAAATCGAGAGCGCAATGCGCAAGATCGTCAAAGAGGGCCAACGTTTTAAACGTCGCGTTACAAATGAGGCGGATGCTCTCAAAGAATTAGCGCACGAGCCATATAAGTGCGAATTAATTGGACTCAAGGGTCCGGCTGGCGACGAGGCAAGTGTTGAAGTTGGCGGGGGAGAACTCACAATCTATGACAACTTAGGTCGAGATGGAAAACCGGTCTGGTCTGATCTCTGCCGTGGTCCTCATCTGCCATCGACAAAGCACATCCCGGCATTCAAATTAATGCGAAGCGCGGGCGCTTACTGGCGCGGATCCGAGAAGAACCCAATGCTGCAACGTATTTACGGAACAGCCTGGCCATCGCAAGATGAGCTCAATGCATACCTCGAACTTCTTGCCGAGGCCGAGAAGCGCGACCACCGTCGATTAGGTCAAGAGCTTGACCTCTTCTCATTCCCAGAGGAAATTGGATCTGGTCTTGCCGTCTTCCATCCCAAAGGTGGAATCGTTCGTCGCGCGATGGAAGATTACTCACGCAAGCGTCATGAAGATGAAGGTTATGAATTTGTTTACTCACCTCACTTAACAAAGGCTGCGCTCTTCCAGAAATCTGGTCACCTCGACTGGTACTCAGAGGGTATGTATCCACCGATGATCATGGATGAAGAGCTCCACGAAGATGGAACAATTAAGCGCCCTGGTCAGCAGTACTACATGAAGCCAATGAACTGCCCCTTCCACAATTTGATCTTCCAGTCTCGAGGTCGCTCATATCGCGAGCTTCCACTTCGTCTCTTTGAATTCGGTACCGTCTATCGCTACGAGAAGTCAGGTGTACTTCACGGAATCACTCGTGCACGTGGATTCACACAAGATGACGCGCACATTTACTGCACTAAGGATCAGATGCCGGGAGAACTAGATTCTCTCTTGACCTTCGTTCTTAATCTCCTTCGCGATTACGGCTTAGAAGATTTCTATCTAGAACTTTCTACTCGCAATCCAGAAAAATCTGTCGGTGAAGATTCCGATTGGGAAGAAGCGACAGAGGCGCTACGTAAGGCGGCGCTGGCGCAGAATCTCGAGCTCGTCCTCGATGAAGGTGGCGCTGCCTTCTACGGTCCCAAGATTTCGGTCCAGGCGAAGGATGCCATTGGGCGCACATGGCAGATGTCTACTATTCAGGTCGACTTCCAATTGCCACAGCGCTTCGAACTTGAATATGCAGCATCAGATGGAACTCGTCAACGTCCAGTGATGATTCACCGCGCGCTCTTCGGATCCATTGAACGTTTCTTCGGGGTTCTCACCGAGCACTACTCGGGTGCATTCCCGGCATGGCTCGCACCAGTGCAGGCAATCGCAATACCGGTAGCCGATACCTTCAATGACTATATGTATGAGGTTGTTGCTCAATTGAAGAAGGCCGGAATCCGTGCAGATATTGATGCATCAGATGACCGTTTTCAGAAGAAGATTCGCAATGCGCAGTTACAGAAGATTCCATTCATGTTAATCGCAGGTGAGGAAGATATGAAGGCTGGAGCCATCTCATTCCGCTATCGCAATGGTGAGCAGAAGAATGGTGTTCCTATCGCAGATGCAATCAAGGAGATTGCTCAGGTCGTTGCAGATCGAGTGCAGAACTAGAAATGACGCAGGCAATTGATGGCGGTGCAGGAATGCCCGATGGCTGGCAACGGCTCTGGGCACCTCATCGCCTCGACTATCTCCGTGGAGAGAATCGTCCATTAGATGGCAACGATGTCGAGTGCCCTTTCTGCAGAATTCCGAAGCTCTCTGATGAAGAGGGACTCGTTGTGGCTCGCGGAGAGAATGCATATGTTGTCATGAATCTCTATCCATACAATCCGGGACATCTATTGGTATGTGCATTTCGCCATGTAGCAGATTTGACTGATCTCACCGACGAAGAGCGACACGAGATTACAGATATGACTTCACATGCAATGAAGACGATACGCAAAGTCTCTAAGTGCGAAGGCTTTAATCTAGGAATGAATCAAGGCGCTATTTCAGGTGCAGGTGTTGCAGCACATATTCACCAACATATTGTTCCGCGATGGTCAGGTGATGCAAACTTCATGCCTATCATCGGAAAGACAAAAGTGCTTCCACAGCTTCTGACGTTGACGAGAGATGAATTAGCTGCGGCCTGGTAACTCTTCAAGATATCGCTGCACGAGGTCAAGACCAAGACCATTTGCCAGATTAACCGGCAAGGCAGGAAAAAGAATGCCAGCAGCAAATGCTCCTTCTTCCATCTCCATCATGTGATCCCGATATTCATCTTGAAAATCTTTCACCAATTCTTGAAGTTCGACATCACTGACACCTGGCGTTGGCGGATTGGTTGAGTAATCCATCGTGGATAAATCCTTGAGTGAGACTGTGCCGATGGGTGCTCCATTTTCACCATGAAGAACGAGGTACGGTGTAACAACTGAGTCGAAGACTCGGTTTGCGACTAGAACAGCGTCATCAAAATCCATCTCCATGCCCTCAAGAACAGTGACAAGAACCATTCTCGGCGTCTGGAACTCATCAAATTGGCGCCACAAATCAATAGTCGCGTTATCAATCCCAGCTGCAGGGTTAATGGCAAAAATTGCCACATCACATTGTGGATCTACCGAAGTTGCCACTTCGCCGCCGAGCGCCTGCGCAAACTGTTCTGGGGTGGCGCTAACATGGGCATATATTTTTATCGATTTCATAGCGTCGCGGCTAGTTGAAGTCATGGAGGTAACTCTACGATGACGTCATGGTTAGCTCAGCATTTAAGCCCGCAGTCAATCGTTTTATTGAACCGATTGCCCGCCTTGCCATTCGAGCTCGAATCACACCCAATGCGGTAACGCTAGGGGGGACTATTGGAACGGCTCTTTCGGCCATCTACTTCTACCCCCGGGGTGATCTCTTCATCGGAACTCTCTTCATTGTCGTCTTTGCACTGAGTGACCTCTTCGATGGGGCGATAGCTCGACTCTCGGAGACGGGTGCAAGCGCGTGGGGAGGGTTTCTTGATTCCACTTGTGATCGCGTCACTGACTCTGTAATCCTTGGCAGTCTAGCGATCTACTGCATCATTGAAGATTTGGCTATCTATCCGGTAATTATTGCGACCATTGTCTTTGGATTCCTTGTTCCATATATCCGTGCAAAGGCAGAGGCTTTCGGAATCAGTTGCACCGTTGGAATCGCGGAGAGAACTGAAAGATTAATCCTTGCGCTGACTGCGATTGGATTCCACGGTCTGGGGGTTCCGTATATCTTGGCAATTCTGATGTGGATTCTGTTGTTGCTGAGTGTCATCACTGTCATCCAGCGAATACTCGTTGTTCGTAGAGGCTTAGCTTAGATGGGCGCCCATCTCTCATATCTTGCCTATCTTCTCGGTTGGAAATTAATTGGAGTTCTGCCGGAAAAGGTGGCATATAAAGTTTTTTCTAGGATCGCGCTTTTCATGTATCGCAAAAATGGAAAGAGCGTCCGTAGGCTCCGGACTAACTATTCAGTAGTTCAACCCGGTATTTCGCCGGAAGAACTTGAGAATCTCGTTATCGCTGGCCTAGAAAGCTATATGCGGTATTGGTGCGACACCTTCAGAATTCATCGTTGGAGCCCTCATAGAATCGCAGCGACGGTAACAACGAGTAATGACCATCTCTTGCGAGAGCCCATGAACCAGGGGAGAGGCGTCGTAATTGCACTTCCTCACTCGGGCAACTGGGATCATGCTGGCGCATATTTCTGTAATGAGGGATATCCACTAGTTACAGTTGCCGAGGTGCTTAAACCTGAAAAGTTGTTTAAGAAGTTCCTTGCCTATAGAGAAGAGATGGGTTTTGAAGTTTTAGGTTTGGATTCTCGCGCCTTTGTGTCTTTAATGAAGCGTGCGCGCGAGAAGAGGCTTATCGCACTTGTTGCCGATCGTGACCTCTCCTCATCGGGGATAGAGGTCACCTTCTTTGGGGCAAAGGCGAAGATGCCGGCAGGTCCCGCAGTGCTTGCGATTAAGGAAGGCCTTCCCCTAGTTGCCGCCCATGTCAGCTACTCGCGCACTGGAATTCATATTGATTTTCGCGCAATTGAGATATCGTCATCAGATATTGAGAGTGAAAAGATAAGCCAAACAGTGCAGCAGATTGCGCAGGCCTTTGAGATTGGCATAGCTCAAGCTCCACAAGATTGGCATATGCTCCAGAGGATTTGGATTGAAGAAGGAATCTACTGATGACATTTGAGCGAAAACGTATTGGCATTGTCTGTCCATATGGTTGGGATACGCCCGGCGGAGTTCAAGCACATATTGCAGATCTCGCAACATATCTCATATCTCAAGGCCACTACGTTTCAGTCCTTGCTCCGACTTCAGAAGAGGAAAATCTTCCAGATTATGTCGTAAGTGCGGGCAAGCCAATTTCGATTCCTTATAACGGCGCCGTTGCAAGGATCCTCTTTGGACCAATCGCTTTCTCGCGAGTAAGACATTGGATTGCTCAAGGAGAATTCGATCTTTTGCATCTTCACGAACCTGCAATTCCATCGATATCTCTCTTGGCTTGTTTTGCCGCTGAGGGGCCTCTAGTCGGAACATTCCACGCATCAGCAAAGAAGCAGAAGGCAATTTTTGCGATTGGACCTATCCTTGAACCGGTGATCGAAAAACTCACAGCGAGAATTGCCGTCAGTGAAGCCGCTCGTGAAACGCTCACTGAGCACCTGGAAACCGATGCAGTTGTTGTCCCTAATGGAATCTATGCGCGACGTTTAGCAAATGGCGCCCTCAACCCACAATGGTCTGGAAATTCAATTGGATTTATCGGAAGATTCCAGGAGCCACGTAAAGGCTTATCGATTTTGGTTTCTGCGTTGCCTCAGATCATCCGCGAAGTTCCCGATGTTCGCGTCATAGTTGCCGGGCCAGGCGATGCAGCAGAGTTTCTTCAAGACGTTCCTTCTCATCTTCACGATCGATTCTCCTTTCTCGGAAGAATCACGGAGCAAGAGAAGGCCGATTTCCTCCACTCGATTGGTGTTTATGTTGCACCCAACACCGGAGGAGAGTCTTTTGGAATTATCCTTGCCGAGGCACTTGCCGCAGGTGCTGTTGTCGTAGCCAGCGATATTCCTGCCTTCAAGGCGCTCTTGGGTAACGGTGCATATGGATCTCTCTTCAGCTCTGAAGATGCCAGCTCTCTAGCAAATTCAATTTCATCGCTATTGCAAAACCCAACAGAGCGCGAAAAGTTGAAAATTGAGGGAAAGATTTATGCACAGAAGTTCGATTGGGATGAGGTGGCGATGCGCATTTATGATGTTTATGAGATGGCGATGGTCGGTCTAGGTAAAGTAACCCTCTCATCCGATAATCGCGGCTGGAATAAGTTTCTAGGAAAGTGATATGAATTTTAAATCCCTCCTTGTTCTCTTCCTGATAGCAATCTTTGCTTGGTATCTCTCTTTTCTCGCCACTCGATTGGATCGCCTACATCATCGCGTAGAAACCAGCTGGGCCAATCTCGATGGCTTGCTTCAGCGACGTGCAGCAATAGCCCTTGAAATTGCCCGGTCTGAGATTGCCGACCCTGCCTCTTCACTACTTCTCACCTTCGCTGCCCACCACGCGCGAGATGCGAGCGTTAAGGATCGGTCACAGGCAGAGACCGGATTATCGGGAACTCTAGGAATTTTGTTAGAAACTTCAGAGACGATGCAAGGAGCGCTTGAGCAAGAGTTACTTCGCGAACTCAGTGATCTCAACGAAAAGATTAAGGTTGCCATTGCACTTCATGTTGAATCAGTGAACAGAACTCAGTTAATTCGTTCTAAATGGATCATCCGCACCTTTAGATTGGCCGGCCGTGCACCTCTTCCAGTGACCTATGAATTTGAAGCTGATGTTCTTTAAGAAGTTTCTACTCGCACTCCTCGCTTCTGCATCGATTCTGACTGTTCTGGTTGCAATCTTTGGCACGGTGCCGGTTGCCAACTTTTCGCTACCCTTCACCGATCCTGGCCCTCGAAACTCTTTGACGGGCCTCGAAGGAAGCGATGCCCCCATCCTCGTAGTGAAGATCGATGACACTACATATGCCCATCCACAGGTGGGGCTCAAAAGCGCGGATGTTGTATATATCGAGCAGGTAGAAGGCGGTCTCACCCGTTTGGCAGCGCTCTTCTCATCAAAGGTTCCACCATTGGTAGGCCCGGTTCGTTCGGCCCGAATTTCCGATCTTGAACTGCTGGCTCAATATGGAAAAGTTGGTTTCTCCTATAGCGGCGCACAGCGTTTATTGCTGCCCGAGATTGCCGCGGCGAATCTCTATGACGTTGGCGCAAATAAGTTCGGCCCCAATTATTACTACAACGAACCAACCCGGATTGCTCCTTATGCGATGATGGTAAAAGTTCCTGAACTGCTACAAGAAGCTAAGGAACGCGGTTTCTCTCTAGCAACCTCGAAAGATATGGGATGGAGTTTTGGTGATCCATCTTCTGAGCGCGTCTTGATAAAGAGTGCACGGATATCGTGGCCGGCTAGTAACTACGAAGCCACCTGGTCGAAGGAAGAAGAGCGATGGTTGCTCACTCACAATGGCAATCTTAATCGCGATTCGGATGGTTACATCTTAGGTCCGCAGACAATCGTTATCCAGATAGTTTCGATAACCGATTCAATCTATAAAGATAAGGTCGGGGGAGTTACGCCATTCTCGGCAACTGTCGGTGAAGGTGCTTGTTATCTCTTGCGCAATGGAGGCTATCTACCTTGTAGGTGGAGCCGACCATCAGAAGAATCCGGAACTACCTTCACGGATCTCAATGGCGAGGAAGCAACCTTTGATCGAGGCCAGATTTGGTTCGCCCTGACTTCAAAAGAGCCTGTTTTTCTTCCCATTCAAGTGCAAGATGCAACAAATACGACCAGGAAGTAGACTTCCGAGCCTGTAGAAGCGATCTTTCAACTCTCTTAAAGGGGTCTATCAATGTCTGAGACAACAGGTACCGCACGCGTTAAGCGTGGCATGGCTGAGATGCTCAAAGGTGGCGTCATCATGGATGTCGTCAACGTCGAACAGGCGAAGATCGCAGAAGATGCAGGCGCTTGTGCCGTGATGGCACTTGAGCGAGTCCCAGCAGATATTCGCGCACAAGGTGGCGTAGCCCGTATGTCGGATCCGGACATGATTCAGCAGATTCAGGCAGCTGTATCGATTCCGGTAATGGCAAAGGTACGCATCGGCCATTTTGTTGAAGCGCAGATTATCGAGAGCCTAGAAGTCGATTACATCGACGAGTCCGAGGTGCTGACTCCAGCAGATTTCACCAACCACATCGATAAGTGGAACTTCAAGATTCCTTTTGTCTGTGGCGCTACCAATCTCGGCGAAGCGCTACGTCGCATCAATGAGGGCGCGGCGATGATCCGCTCAAAGGGCGAAGCTGGTACCGGCGATGTTTCTAACGCGATGACACATATGCGCACAATTGGTTCAGAGATTCGTCGCCTTACCTCAATGCGCGAAGATGAACTCTATGTCGCAGCTAAAGAGATGCAGGCGCCTTTTGCTTTTGTCCAGGAAGTCGCCCAGACTGGCAAACTTCCAGTCGTACTCTTTACTGCCGGTGGTATTGCAACACCAGCTGATGCTGCGCTCATGATGCAGATGGGCGCCGATGGAGTCTTTGTGGGTTCCGGTATCTTCAAATCTGGAAATCCAGCCGCTCGTGCAGCTGCATGCGTCAAGGCAACAACCTTCTTCAATGACCCTAAGGTTCTTGCAGAGGCGTCCCGCGGTTTGGGTGAAGCGATGGTTGGCATCAACGTTGCTGATATTCCAGTGCCTCATCGCCTCGCAGAGCGCGGTTGGTAACTTACACACTCAATGAAGATTGGCGTTCTTGCTCTCCAAGGCGATTTCCGCGAACATATCGCTGCGAGCGAGAAATCCGGTCATACCGCTATTGGTGTTCGTCGGGTCTCTGAACTTGAAGAAATCGATGCGCTTATTCTCCCCGGAGGAGAGTCGACAACAATTGCCCTTCTGGCTAAGAACTTTGAACTCTTTCAACCAATTCGTCAGAAGATCGCGTCAGGTTTTCCGGTCTACGGTTCATGTGCTGGAATGATCTTGCTCTCCGATCGCATCGTAGGCGGTGCAGATGGACAAGAAACTTTTGGCGGAATCGATATGACCGTAAGGCGCAATGCATTCGGTCGCCAAGTTGAATCATTCGAAGGCGAAATCGAATTCGCTGGCAAGACGGTAAATGGCGTCTTCATTAGAGCGCCATGGGTTGAGGAAGTTGGCGCATCAGTTGAAGTCCTCGCGACAACAGCAGGTCACGCTGTCGCCGTTCGCCAAGGCAGGCTCTTTGCTACAAGTTTTCACCCAGAGCTCACCGGCGACCTCAGCGTTCACCAGTACTTTTTTGAAGAGATATGTCGCTAGACGCTACTCTTACGCCATAGTTTTTCATTGTTAACGAGTACTTAGAGGTGAACCATGTCAGGCCATTCCAAGTGGGCAACTACCAAACATAAGAAGGCTGTCATCGATAGCCGTCGCGCCAAGAATTTTGCAAAGTTGATCAAGGCGATCGAAGTTGCTGCCCGCAATGGTGGCCCAGATGTAGATGGAAACCCAACCCTCTTTGATGCGATTGCCAAGGCGAAGAAGAACTCAATGCCGGCTGACAATATTGAACGCGCTGTTAAGCGTGGCGCCGGACTCGAATCAGGTGGCGCCGATTGGCAGACAATTATGTATGAGGGCTACGGACCAAATGGTGTGGCCATCATGATCGAGTGTCTATCTGATAATCGCAACCGCGCAGCCTCTGAAGTTCGCGTAGCTGTTACTCGCAATGGTGGAACCATGGCAGATCCAGGTTCTGTCGCATACCTCTTTAATCGCAAGGGTGTCATTATCGTCAATAAAGTTGCGGGAGTAACTGAAGATTCCATTCTCGAGGCAGCACTCGAAGCTGGCGTTGAAGAGGTAAATGACCTTGGCGAATCTTTTGAAGTCGTCTGTGAAGCATCAGATCTTGTAGCAGCCCGAACCGCTCTTCAAGGCGCTGGTATCGATTACGAATCTGCAGATTCTTCATTTCTTCCGTCAATGAGCATCCCGCTTGACGCCGATGGAGCAAAGAAGGTCTTCGAACTCATTGATGCAATCGAAGAGCTTGATGACGTGCAGAACGTCTTCGCTAATTTCGATGTATCTGATGAAGTAATGGCGAGCCTTTAATAACTTTTCTCTCCTCGCACCATAGGCTTTGAGGCATGGCTGCTGCGAAAATCATCATGGGTATTGACCCTGGTCTTACTCGCTGCGGAGTTGGTGTTATCGCTCAGAAAAGTTCGCGCGAGCTCACGCTAATTGATGTCGGTGTAATCCTTACCCCGGTTGATGCCCCGCTAGAAGAGCGATTGCTTGGAATTGAACGAGAAATTGAGCAATGGATCGAACGCACACAACCAGATGTCGTAGCAGTTGAAAGAGTCTTCGCTCAACATAACGTTCGAACAGTAATGGGAACAGGTCAAGCAGCTGGAATCGCCTTACTTATTGCGGCACGTCGTGGAATTCCAGTGGCGATGCACACGCCATCTGAGGTTAAGGCAGCTGTCACTGGTTCAGGTCGCGCTGGCAAGGTTCAGGTTGCCGAAATGGTGAAGCGAATACTCGCATTAGAAGTTATTCCTAAAC